>Ga0302347_1000243_pt1 | contig 98674 bp, 87 predicted proteins | sample PhyWR1_FD_202178 | JGI IMG/M metagenome (GOLD analysis project Ga0302347, IMG submission 202178) | Leaf surface microbial communities from wheat plants in UC Gill Tract Community Farm, Albany, California, United States - DLSL W.R1 (v2)... | ecosystem: Host-associated > Plants > Phyllosphere >... | reverse complement strand
CCAAGACGGTCCCAGCGGTAGCGAAGGGTTTGTTCGGCGGCGTCCACGCGTTCGTCGATCAGCCCGGCAGCGGTGTAGGTCCAGGTGGTGCAGCGATTCAGGCCATCGGTATGGGCCAGCAGGCGACCTTCGGCATCGCGGCTGAAGCGCTCTTCGGTGTTGTCTGGGTGTTTGATATGGATCAGTTGCCCGGACTTGTAGATGTATTCGGTTTTGTTGCCAGCGGCATCGGTGAAGCAGACCATTTGCCCGAGGTCGTTGTAGGCCCAGGCGCTGGTCTTGCCGGAGCAGTCGGTGTACTCGATCAACTGGCCTGCGTCGTTGTAGGCGAGGGCTTTTTCGCTGCCGTTGGCGTCCTTGATTGCGGTGGGCAAACCGGCTGCGTTGTAGGCGTACTCGGTCTTGTTGCCCAGCGGGTCGATCGCTTCGATCAGGTTGCCGTGGTCGTCGTAGTCGCGTAGCCACAGGCCGCCTTCGGCATCGCTGATTTTGATCAGTTGGCTTTTGTCGTTGTAGGCGTAGTGCATAACGCTGTGGTCAGCGCGGATATGCTCAACGACATTGCCGACCTGGTCGTAGCTGTAGCGGTCGGTGCTGCCGTCGGCGTGGACGTGGCGCAGGATGTTTTTCGCGTCGTCACGGAACAGCCATTCCGAACGCTCGTCGGCATGGCGAATGCGGTAGGTGTAGCCAAGAATGTCGTAGTAGTGCCAGGTCTCGTTGCCGAGGGCATCGGTGACGTAGGTCAGGCGGATGTTTTCATCCCACTCCAGGCGGGTGTCGAAGCTGCCGTCGTCGGCCCATTCGCGGATCGCCTTGGCGTCGGGCCCTGTGCCTTGCCATTGCAGGTTCATGCCGCGATTTGTGCGGTCGGTGTAGCGGGTGATCAGGTGGTGCTGGTACTGGTAAGTCCAGGCCGCGCCGTTTTCGTCCTGGGCGTTGATCAGGTCGCCGTGGGTGTCGTAGTAGTAGGCCGCCAGTTGACGCACCGGTGCGCCGTCGCGGATTTCCCACAGGCCTTTGAGGTGGCCGTGGTCGTCGATCATGGTGCCCAGATGTAAATGAACCTTGCTGATATCACCCTGGTAGGTGATCAGGTCTGACAGCACCGGCTGGTCGTCGTGGCGGTATTCGTGATGGAGCATAACGCCTGCGCCGCTGCGCAGTTCTATTTTGGTCAGCAGGAAGCGGTCGCCGTGGCGAACGTAGGTTTCTTTGCGCTCGAAGCCGCGGCAAAGCACCAGGGTGTTTTCGGAGACGCGAACTAGCGTCTGGTTTTCAATGGCGTCGTAGTGCGCTTTGCCGACGGGTTTGAGTGCGTATTTATGCTCACGTCCATCAGCGTCGTGGAACACCAGTCCCTTGTCGTGCAGGTCAAAGCGGGTGGTGAATTCGTTGATCCAGCGGGCGCCGAGGGCGCCCTGGTCGTAAGCGCTCAAACGTGAATAGTAAGTACGTGTCCAGTTGATGGGGAATGGCCCCGGCAAGCTGAAGTCGGTATGACTGAACTGTTCCGCACCTAAAGAGAAAAGGATGCTGTTACAGGAACCAACGCACGGGCCATTTTTCTCAGGGTTGGCCGCTGCGGTCGCGTTGGCTTGTGTATTGGTCGACTCGACCTGACCCTCAGACGCCGTTTTTTTGGCCTTGTTGGTCTCAGTGGGTTTGACGTTGGCGCTCTGCCCGTTGGGGTTGCGCTTGCGCCACAAGGCGGTGGCGCTGGACAGGATCAACAGCAGCCAGCCAATCGAATAATCGACATCTTCAGCGGTCATCTTGCTCAGTTGCGTGCGCAGCTCAGGGCCCATTGCCCGCAGTTGAGCGGTGTGGGTGAGGACTGAGCGCTTGATATCGTCGGGCAGCAGGTGCTGCGTGGCACTGTTGGCCATGCCCTTGCCCGCGGCTTTGTAGGCGCTGAACAGGCCACCGAAGATATTGCTGATCGCAGCCTTGGGGTCGTGCAATAGTTGGTCGCCCGCAGCACTGAGTTGCGCACCGGCTGCATCCAGATCCCCTCCAGCATCGAGGGTGCCATTGACCGCCGCTTCCAGGCCCTTGGCGATTTCGTTCAGCACGTCTTCGCCAAGCTTGCCAGCGTCCGCGAGGATCTCTGGCAGCTTGGCTTTCGCTTGATCGACGAAATCATCAAGGGTGCCGACGATGGACGCGTTGAGGTTTCCGACCAGAATCTCGATCACCGAGGCGCTGAGCATCAGCTTGGTGGTGGAGCGCATTTCCTGGCGCACCAGCAGCAGGGTCGGGCGCAGGGTCATGCGCGCAGCGGCCATGGTCGGTGGCATCGGCAATACGCCGATCAGGTTGATCGCCAGGCTGGCCCAGAGCAGCAGGTCGCGTTTCTCGGCTTTGCTCAGGGTGACCACATCACCCAGCGCATCCACCAGGGCCATGATATTGCCGACCACGGGCAGAGCGCCTGCGACGTTTTGAATCCGCTCCAGGGTGACTACACCGCCACTGACTTCCTGCAACCAGGCATCGAACACGGCCGCACCGCTGGCAACGTCTTTTACGTCGATGGCATTGAGCGGCACGATGGCTACTTGTGGGCCGCGTTTTTCTGCAACTGTAACTTCAGTGGTCATGACAGCATCTCACCCATTGGCAGGCCGGGGTTTTTCAAAGAATTCTGAGGCGGTGTGAAAGTCGGGACAGGGGGCAAGGTCGGCAACAGGCCGATTTTGCTCGCCGCATCCAGCAGGCTTGTGGCGCTGGCCAGTTGTGGCAGGCCAGCACCGTCGCCTTGCACCACGCTTTTGACTTGCTGCACGGCTTGCATGGCTTGTTGTGCGTTTTGGATTACGCCCGTGCCTTTTTGCACGCTGGCCATGCTGGTCTCGGCCAGTTCTTTGCCCTGACGAGACAGCAGGTCGTTGACCATGCCCTGGATCGAACCGGAGACGCTGTCTGCGCCGACCGCAGAGGGCTTATCACGGGGCCATTCAGGTGTGCCGATATAGCTGCCGTCGCTCCAGGTGTCCGCAGGGTCGAGGCCGAACTTTACCTGTGCCGGTCCGGGCGCGGCGCCTGCCACGGCGGCAAAACCCTGGGCGTCCAGTGCGCCCTTGAGGCTTTTGCCCAGCGCGTCAATCACTTCAAAGTCGCCGCCCTTGATGCCCTGTTTGCCCGCGTATTGGTTAAACAGTTCCAGATTGCCCATGCCCGATTTCGGCGGTTCCGGAAAGGCACCGGCCAGACTTTTGGCGCCGGTGTAGGCAAAGTTCGCCGCATGAGCGGTATAGGGCCCGGTGGTCATATGGGTGATGCCGCCAGCGTTGTAGGTGGTGGCACTGCCGCCGCCTTGAATCACCAGCTCGGTCTTGGCGGTCAGGGTGATGCGGTCGGCGTTGGCGGTGATATTGAGTTTGGCCAGCAGGTTGATGCTGTCCTTGAGTGCTCGCATATCAATATCGCCCGACGCCGCCACCAGTCGCCAACCGAGGTTTTGCACAAACAGGCGCATGCCCTGGCTGGCACTGGCGAGCAGTTTTTTACCAATCGAAAGGCTGGTGTGCCCGGAGCTGCTCAGGGCCAGATGTTCGCCGGTGGCAATATGACTGGAGCGCGGTGTACTCAGGGCGATACCGGCAGGACTGGCGAGGACCAGATGTGGCTCGCTGAATTCCGGAAATTCGTTGGCACTGATATTGGCCGGGCCACTGCCGGTAATGCCGCGATGCTGGGCGTATAACGCCTTGGCCACGAGGTCCTGATCACCCGCTTCCTGCGCCTGATGTTCCATGGCCTGCAGCGCAAGACCGTCCTGCTGGTCACTGGCAGTGGCCAGGCGTTCGGCGGTTTCGGGCAGATCCTTGTGATGCCTGGATTCGTTGGGCCGCGCCTCAGTGGTGATCAACAGACCGGCCGCGGCGCGTACGGCCCCGTGCCGGTCGGTACGCAGCTCAAACCCTTCACCCCGCGCCTGGCCGCCGGACGGGCGTGGATGGGTCAAATACCCGAGGTTGACCGCACTGGCACCGTGGTCACTGCGCAGCGCGATGCTGATTTCGCTGGTGGTGTCGTCAATACGCAACTCGTTAGCGCGGCTGCCCTTGTATTCCTTGCTTTTGACGGTCGCCAGCGTCTTCAGCTCGGGCAGTTTGTACGGTGGCAGATGCACGCCGTGGTAGAGACAGCCGGTAATCAAGGGCTGATCGGGATCACCTTCCAGAAAGGTAATCAACACTTCCATGCCCACGCGCGGCAGGTTGATCGAGCCGAAGCTCTGGCTCGCCCAGTTCGATGCAACCCGCATCCAGCAGCTGGTTTTGTCGTTGAACTGGCCTTCGCGGTCCCAGTAGAACTGGACTTTGACCCGGCCGTATTCGTCGCAGTAGATCTCTTCGCCAGCCGGGCCAGTGACGATCGCACTCTGGCTGCCCAGTACCTTGGGCTTGGGGTTATTCAGTGGAGGACGATAAGGAACGTCCCACGGAATCGCGCTAAACGTATTGCGATAGCCCTGTTGAAAGTCGTCTTTTAAACCTGACACATCGCTGGTAATCGATTCTTCCAGCACCTGCGGTTGCTTGCCCTGGTGGGTGATATCGATCAGCAGCCACAGGTCGTTCCAGGTCGCGTTGGCATGCTCGGTGAGCGGCATAAAATGCCCGCTGACCAGCAACGGCTGATCGCTTTTGCCCTTGACCAATTGATAGTCGCTGCGATGGCGTTCGAGACTGCGATTGGCCAGATGCTTACCGCGGTCGCGATCCTCAAAACGGCCCGGATAGTCGTAATCCTCAAGGTCCGGCAGCGCTTTGCTCTTGGCATCACTTTCCAGCTCGATGCGCGGCTTGGTGAAGTTGTAATCGCGGCGGGTGACGCGGCTGGTACGCGTCGCCAAACGCAGGCCAAAGCGCTTGACCACCGGCGTGTCCGCCACCAGCCCGGTGTCCTGCTGATACGCCACTGGCGCCAGTTTGGGGAAGATGGTCTGGTCATCGCCAAACACCAGCAAGTGCGCACTCGGGCTGTGCTGGAAGTGAAAGTGGATGCCTTCTTCTTCGCATAACCTTTGGATAAACGTCAGGTCCGATTCGTCGTATTGCACGCAATAGACGCGCTGCGGGTAGGTCGCGCCAAGCTGGAAGTGGTAGTCATTGGCCAGGATGCCGTGCTCTTCCAGCACCTGGGCGATGATCTGGGGCACGGTCATCTGCTGGAAAATCCGCTGATTGACCCGATGGGCCAGGTACGACAGATGCGGGCGCAGCGAAATATGATAGCGCGTCAGACGCCTGCCAGCTTCGCCCCGGGAGATGCTGTACACCTGCCCGTGAATGCCGGTGCCCGACGGGGATATCTGTAAAAATGCCTGCTTGTGCAACAGCTTTTCGAGATCAAGGAAGGCCCGCTCACTGACCAGCTCCAGTTCAAAGGCGAACGGCATGTTCAGGGTCTCGCGGCCCTTGAAGGCCAGCACCTGAAAATCCGCCCCTTCGAGGGTCAATGTGAAATGGGGCTGATCGGCCGCTGAAAACATCCCTTGTACCTCATGCAGTGCTGCGGTTCTTGTCGTCTGAACAAGCACGACAAAAAACGAAAAAAATCCGGGGTCAAGCCATGCGCATCGGCCCCCTACAGGCCGATGCGCTGCAACGGTCAGCCAGCCTTAGCCAGCCACTGGCGTGCGCCAGTCATCGGAACCGGAAGTACCGGACACTTCGTGGGTCCAGGTGATTTTGCGGTAGGTGAATTCCACGTCTTCCAGGTGGGTGAAGTGCGAGTTCGACGGGTCCTGGCAGTTGTGCATGTAGTCTTTGATGTCAACGATGATTGCGTCTTCAAGTTTGGTGGTGAAGTAGTGCTCTTGCGTACCGGCCGCCGAGGTGCGGAACCACTGGATTTCGATCTCGGTCAGGCGCTCGCCGGAAGTCAGTGCCGCCAGCAGCAGCGGCGAGGACTTGTCGAACACCTTGGTGATTTTTACTGGCTTGTGAATGCGTTGGCCGGTTGGCTGGCCGGACTGCGGATCGCGAGGAATGATCACTTCATGGCTGAAGCCCTGAACCATGACCTGGTCTTCATGACCTTCCTGGTAAGTATTGCCCACCGAATCAGCGGTAAACGCACCGGCAGTAATAAGGCCCTGTTTGGTGCCCGTGATGGACATATACGCTGGCGTAGCCATGGATACTCTCCTTGTGGATAACTCGATATCTGAGGGCGAAATTGCCTGTAGATACCCATTTACTTATCAAGTTATATGCCAGCTTTAAAAAATATGTTGTTTATCAGTAGCTTGTGAGTTTAAGGAAAAATAAGAGCCATTTTTTACATGGAAAACAGCAAAAAAGTGCGCAAGAAGTTGCGCAGTGGTGTGCAACTTCTTGCGCACTCGTCTACAGGGCAAGTTATATATGCGCTACAGCGATGTGTGCACAGGGTTATCCACATTTTAGTGCGCAACAAGTTGCGCAGTTGGTTGTTTTTCTTGAAAGTGTAAAATTATGTTAATAGGAGGTGTGTTTTATCTGTTTGAAGGTGTTTGTCGATGGCCGCATGGGTGTGAAGTTACTGTCGAAAATTGAGTCAGTTTGATTGGCCCCTAGCGGTATTGGTTTTGGAGAGAAATCTGGTGATAAACTCTGAGCATCCGGTTGTGGGCTAAATCAAGGTGATTCAGGTCTACGACTTCATGTTCGGCCCGTGCAGATTTCAGAAACCTTGATCGCTCAATGCCCTCGCCGATGATAATGCCCCCACGCCCGACTACCCCAAAACCCCACAAGTACCGGTAATAGCGGCATCACAAACGGATGCCAACTGACCGGCGCGACACACGCCAGTGCCGCAGCGCAGGCGGTGATGATGCCCAGCCCTGCATACAGCGCAAACAGCTCCGGGTTGTGTTGGCGAAACTCCTTGGCCCTGATCAGCCGTTGCAGGTGGGTGTCCACGGCCATCACTCCGATCAACAGGCTTAGCCAGGGCAACCACTGCAACAACACTGCGGCGCGGTAGCTGGCGAGCAGCAGGGCGTCGATCGATCGGACGTAGGAAGTATTGAACAACCGCTGGTTGTTCAATTGTTCCGCCATCTCTTCAGCGGCAGTCCAGGCCAGTTCCGAATAGATAGTTCCCTGTCGGGGAAAATGTTCGAACCCTTTCGAGCGCAGTATCTTGAAGATGGTTTGGTAGGTGCTGGTATCGATACCATCAATGTGCAGTGACATCTGGCGATCAAACGAGAACCGCAGAAATGCCTTGCAGATGGGCCGAATGCTGTTGGCGGGGCGTCGATCGGCCAAGCGCGGTTTAGGGTCGTCTGCGCAGGCGTTGCGACCTGAGGTCTGCGTCCCATGCTCTGTGGGCTAGAGCTCTGTATAGAGTCGGACGAGTTTAAGTTGCGCATTAGCAGGGCGATGGCTATTTGCAGTTGATTGGAGTATTTATTTTGCTCCGGCATTGGGTCGGATCAAGGAGCAGATTAATGAACAGGCAAGCCTATTTTTTAGAGGCCGAACGTCTTTCTGATGATTTTGCAGCCAGGGCCAAGGCAGTCGATGACTACATGAAAACAGCCCCCGACCTGGCAAACGACGAAGCATACAAAAAGCTTTGCGACCTGCAGAGCGAAGCGAGTGCTGCAGCCGGGCGCTGGTCTTCACACTGTGAAAATAATCGTAGCCATATTCGATCCGTTTAAGCGTCGTAACAAATTCGCAGCACAAAAGCCCGAGCCACACCGTACAGGGCGTCGAGTACGACTATGCGGGCATCATCGTTGTACCAAAAACCGATTGTTAAAGGTCACGCACACGGTGGCGGACCTTTAACAAACCGCCCGGACAAGACGCGAATCTGTGGCCAGGCCTGTGCAATATCGGCGGCCGACCATCCTTAATCTCGCTTACCTGTTTCAATGCCTCGTCCACAATCAGCTCGCCCTTGGCCTGGTCCTGAATCCTGAAACTCCTTTCGACACGATGCGCCCATGAGGGACGTCGGGTATAAATCTGCCCAATGCTGGCGCATCTGCCTCGCACCAAAACAGACCTGGCCGAGCCATCGCGAAGCATTTTGGCTATCTATATTTTATGAAACTTCCTACATCTTCGTTTTTCCCTTCTTTCTGAATTCATGGCACACCGCTTGCTCTAGAAGATCACCGGGCGCAGACATTTCTGTGGTCGGGCAACTCCGCCAGCGGGGTTGTTTGGCTGTCATTGCCTGCGTATTTCCCTTCTAGTCAAAGGACTGGTCATGCAAGAGAAAGCAATGGTTGTGAGCCGACGCAAAGTACTCAACTGGATCGGGGTGACAGCGGGTGCCGCTGCGATGTATCAGGCGATGAGCTCTTTGGGCTTTGCCGCGCAATCAAACTATCAGCGCGATTTCGCCTTGAGCGGTGCGCCGAAGGGCACCCGGGTGCTGATCCTCGGCGCCGGGCTGGCGGGCATGACCGCCGCTTACGAACTGCGCAAGGCGGGTTATCAGGTCAAGGTACTGGAGTTCAATGCCAAACCCGGCGGGCGTTGCTGGACGTTGCGCGGTGGCGACCGTTTTACCGAGCTGGGCGGCGCTACCCAGCACTGCGAATTCGACAAAGGCCTGTACCTCAACCCCGGCCCGTGGCGCATTCCCTATCACCACCACGCAGTACTCGATTACTGCCACAAGTTCGGGGTCGCGCTAGAACCCTTTATCCAGGTCAATTACAACGCGATGGTGCATTCGACCAAAGCGTTTGATGGCAAGCCGCAGCGTTATCGTGAGGTACAGGCCGACTTTCAAGGGCATGTCGCCGAGCTGCTGAGCAAGGCGGTCAACCAGCACGGCCTGGATCAGGCGCTGACCCGGGAGGACCGTGAGCGCTTGCTGGAAGTCATGCGCAAATGGGGTGCGCTGGATGCCAGCAATGCCTACAAAAAGTCACTGGAAACCAGCATGCGCCGCGGCTTTGCCATCGACGACGGCGGTGGGCTGATGCCCGAGGCGGTAGCGTCCGAACCGATCGACTGCAAGGCGCTGTTGGACTCCAACCTGTGGCAAAGCATCGCCAGCGGCCAGGAGTACGAATTCCAGAGCAGTATTTTCCAGCCTGTCGGCGGCATGGACATGATCGCCCAGGCGTTCCAGAAGCAGGTCAATGACCTGATCCACTACAACGCCAAAGTCACGCGCATCCAGCAGAATGACCAAGGCGTGACTGTCACTTACCAGAACAGCGATGGCAGCGGCGGGGCGCAGCAGGAGCAGGCGGATTGGTGTGTGTGCACCTTGCCGTTGTCGATCCTCGGGCAACTGCCGGTTGATGTCAGCGCACCGATGATGAGCGCGATCCGCGCCGTGCCCTACGAGTCTTCGATCAAGGTCGGGCTGCAATTCAAGCGCCGTTTCTGGGAACAGGACGAGCATATCTACGGCGGTATCAGCTACACCGATACGCCGATCAGCAAGATCAGCTACCCGAGTACCGACTACGGCAAACAGGGCAAGGGCGTGTTGCTCGCAGCCTATATCTGGGGGCCGAACGCCTATGAATTCACAGCTATGAGCCCGCAAATGCGCGTGCAGAAGGCTGTTGAATACGGTGCGCAGATCCATCCGCAATACCCTGCCGAATTCGAAAACGGCATCGCTGTCGGCTGGCACCGGGTGCCCTGGACCAACGGTTGCTACGGCTTGTGGACTCCTGAAACCCGCCAGCAGCACTACAAGAACCTGTGCCAGATTGACGGCCGCATCGTACTTGCGGGTGAGCATGCCTCCTATATTCCGGCCTGGATGGAGGGCGCGATTCTGTCTTCTCAGGACGCGATCAAACGTCTGCATACCCACATCATCGCCAGCGCCAAAGCTGCCTGAACCTGGAGATAGCCATGCGAACGACTTTCATCGCTGCCACACTTTTAAGCCTGCTGGCCAATGTCTCTGCCTTTGCAGAGGATGCGCCCATGCTGTCGACCTCCGGCAAATTCGACCAGCCCAGCGGCGAGGCCCTGTTCAATCAGGTCTGCCAGGGCTGCCATATGGCTGAAGGCCAGGGTTCCCACGGCGCGGGGGCGTATCCGGCCCTGGCGACCAACCAGAAGCTGGGGGCCAAGGTTTACCCTGTGTTTATGGTGTCATCGGGGCAGGGCGGTATGCCGGGCTTCAAGAAGTACATGGATGATCAGCAGATCGCGTCGGTGGTCAACTATGTACGCACTCATTTTGGCAACCAGTACGCTGATACCGTGACGGTCGAAGATGTTCGGGCGGTCACCCAGCGGTGACAAGCGACTATGGACTACGCGCTTTTTTCATACCCCAAAGGAATATAAAAATGTCTAAAAAATTGATCCCGGCTTTTGTTTTGACCTCTGTGCTGGCCGGCTTGATGGCTACCCAGGTTAACGCCTCTGAAGTGATACGCCACAAGCTGCCAAACTCGAATTTTCCGATTTCCCTGGCCGTCGAGATTCCGCCGGGTGTGACCGTGGTCAACCTCAGTGGTGTGGTGCCGCCCATTGCGGACAGCAAGGCAGATCCCAAGACCCTTGCGGCCTATGGCGACACCGAAGTGCAGACAGTCAATGTGCTGAAAAATATCGAGGCCACCCTTAAAAGCCTGGGCCTGACCATGGGCGATGTGATCAAGATGCAGGTGTATCTGGTGGGTACGCCTGAAACTGGCAAAATGGACTTTGCCGGCTTTATGAAAGGTTACACCCAGTTCTTCGGCACCGAGGCGCAGCCCAAGCTGCCAACCCGCTCGGCATTTCAGGTGGCCGGTCTGGCCAACCCAAACTATTTGGTAGAAATTGAAGTTACGGCAGCCCGGCCGTAATCCCCGGCAACAGGCAGGCGCCATAGTGCCTGCCTGTTTCACTAAAAGCTGACTTCTGTGGTCAGGATGCTGCGTCCTTCGCCCCGGCTTACGCGTCGGGTGTTGCCTCCTGACGGCACAAAGTAGCCAGGCTAAGGTCTGTTCTAAAGCCAGTACTTGGGATAACTGCCTTGATTACGGGCGTTATTCAGGCACCAGGCAACCACCACAATGACGATGGAGCCGGCCAGTACCGGAGTGATCAGAAAAGACAGCGGCGCACCCATGGTCAGCACCACGATCGGGTTTGCCCCCGCTGGGGCATGTACGGTGCGGGTTTGTTGCATGGCTACCAGTGCCAGACCCACGGCCAGTGCACAGGCCCACCACGAATTGCCCAGCGTATGCAGAATGATCAGGCCCACCAGCGTTGAAATGACATGCCCGCCGATGATGCTGCGCGGCTGCGCCAGCGGCGAGTCCGGTACCCCGAAAGCCAGCACGCAACTGGCTCCCAAAGAAGCCATTAGCCATGGCGCGCCAGACATGACGCTAAGCCAGCCTGTAGCACCGATGGCGATTACCACGCCGATAAACGACGTCAGGGTGAAACGCAGTGAAGGTGCGGCTGGCGCACCTGATTTGAGCAGGCGACGTGTAGACATGGAGGCTCTCGCAACGAGTGTGGAAGTCACTAAAGGATACCGATCGGTATACCTGCAAGTCAACCGATCGGTATACACTGTGCTGTATGCCATAGGAGGCCAGCGCCAATGAGTACGTCTGATGCAATCACCAGTGCCGCCTTAGGCCTGTTCTATCGCCAGGGCTTTCATGCCACCGGGGTGGAGCAGTTGAGTCAGGAGGCAGGGGTTACCAAGAAAACCCTGTACCGGCACTTCCCCAGCAAGGAGCATCTGGTTGAGGCTGCCTTGGAGCTGCGTCACAACCAGTTCATGGCCAAAGTGCGAGCGGCTGTGGACCCGGCTGCGGCATTGCAACGGCCCCATGCTTATCTGGACTTTGTTGCTGCCTGGGTTCAAGAACCGGATTTTCATGGCTGCGCTTTTATCAATGCTTCTGCCGAGTACGCCAGCCTGGCACTGCAGCCGCATATCATCGGTAAACGTCACAAACAGGCGCTGAAGGCTTACCTGGAGGAGATTTGTACTCAGGCAAACTTCAAGAACCCTCGTTTGGGGGCCAATCAGTTGCTGTTGATCGGTGAGGGATTGATTGTTTCGAGCCAGGTCAATGGTGTGAGCGTTGATTTGATCGAGGCGGGCAGGGAGATGGTCGCGTTGCTGGGCGGGGACCCCGCGCAGTAAGCTCGCCCCTCAGCTTTTGGTCACTTGTGACTCCAGCATCAGCTCATCCATCAAACCGAACACCGTGTTTTTGACCGCACTGTTCAGCTCGGTCCATGCCAGCCCCGTGGTTGCCCGGTAGTCCCCCAGCTCCAGTGGCCTGGAGATGACATTGGCAGGCAATGCACGTCCGGCATTGGCTGGCAGCAGGCCAATCCCCAGCCCGGCAGACACCAGCGCAAGCATGGTGGTGAACTCGCCCAGCTCCGTTGCGATGTGTAGCTGTGCGCCCTGGCGGTTGAACGCTTGCATCAGTTCATCGTAAAAACCGGGGGCGTAACGCCGGGCCAGGATAAACACCGGCAATTGGCCCAGGTCAGTGGGGTGCAGGCGCTCAAAGGCCAGCAGCGGGTGATCGCCGGGCAGAGCGACAATAAAACTTTCCTGCAGCACTTCGCGGGTCTGGATGCCCGCGATGGCGGCGGGCAGGCGCATCAGGCCGAAATCGAGCTGGCCGTTTTTCAGTGCCGCAGCCTGATCCGGGCCGGGCATGTCCTTGAGCTCCAGTTCGATACGGGGGAAGCGCGCATGCAGCGAGCGGATCAGCGTGGGCAGCAGTTCGGGCAGTACCGAGGAGACAAAACCAATGCGTATCCGACCAATCTCCCCGCGCCCGCAAGCCCTGGCCACATCCGCCGCATGAGCCGACTGGTACAGCGTAGCCCGGGCTTCGGGGAGGAACAGAGTGCCCACTTCGGTCAGTGTCACCGAATGCCGGTTACGCTCGAACAGGCGCACTCCCAGTTCTTCTTCAAGCATCTTGATCTGCATGCTCAGGGCCGGTTGCACAATGGACAGCCGTTGCGCGGCACGACCGAAGTGCAGCTCTTCGGCCAGGGTCACAAATGATCGCAGGTGTTTGATTTCCACAGAGCACTCCAGGCTACGTAAAAACGTCAGGGCGGTGCTTATGGTAATGGATCACAGGATCATGGGGGACGCCGGGTTTGCGCTTTGCTCAGAAGGTTTTGCTGGCGCTGGCTACCAGGGTTGCACCGCATACATCGTCGTAGCCGGTGTAGCTGGTGCATTCGACCTTCGACAGGTCGGTATCGATATAGCTCAGCGCCCAGTCAATGCCGATCAGTTGGCGGCTGAGCTTGATTTCCCAGTCGTAGTAGTCGGCCCGGCCCTTGCCGCTGTTGCTGAAAAACACCTCGTCCTTGTAGTCGACATATTCATAGCGCATCTCCAGCCCGAAGTCGGCGGGCAGCACGGTGTGGTAGCCGATAAAAACCGTGGATAAATCCTCGTCTTTCTTGCCTTTGTGAAACTCGCCGTTTTCGTCCTCATAGTCGGGGCCCTTCATGTTGTTGACGTACTTGCCCCCGAGCAAAACGCCATACATGTCCAGCGTGGCCTGGATATCGCTCTGGTTGTAGCCGCTTTCACGGGGGAACTCGTAGCGGGTGTAGAAGGTGTCGAGGCTGATATTGTCGTTGATTTGCCAGAAATAGCCGGCGAAGTATTCGATCTCCTGCCGGGCTTTGGAGCCGTAGCCAAAGTTGACATTCGAAGTCCACAACCCGGCATACAAGCCGCTGGTGTGGTTGAGGGTGATTGCCAGTTGTGCGGCGGGGTCGCCGAGGGTTTGCGATAGACCGTTGGCCCTGTAGTCACTGACCAGGGTGGGTGTGATCAGCAGCTGGAAGTCATCGTTAAGTTCCAGCGCCTGGACGCTGAGCAGGGGTGTCAGGGCCAGGCCCGTGAGGATGCAGGCAGACAATGCTTTCATATCAGTTCTCTTGTTTTTATAAGGCGCTATGAGCAAAGTTTTGTGGACTGCCCCGGAGCCGGGGCGGTCAGGCCAGTCAGGCTTCAGGTGCGTACACCTGCTTGCCGGCGAAGAAGGTCTTGAGCACTTTGGTGTCGAACAGGGCTTCGTCATCGACGCTGAACACATCACGGTCAAGGATGATCAGGTCGGCCTGCTTGCCGGGTGCCAGCGAGCCGATTTGTGCATCCAGGCCCAGGGTTTTCGCGGCATTGCTGGTGTAGGCATAAAACATGCTCTGGCGGTCGACGCTTTCCTTGGCATTAAGCACCCCCAGCGGGCCTTTGCGGGTGGCGGCCTGGGCGATGGCATTCCACGGGTTGGGGCTGGAAACCGGCCAGTCGCTGGCTCCGGCGATCACCGCTCCGGCATTTTTCAGTGACTTCGCCGGGTACTGATAACCGTAGGCGAACGCGCTGATATACGGCTTGACCAGATCGACGGTGTAGCTCTCTTCGGTGGCCCACAGCAGTTGCATGGAAGCCACTACGCCCAGTTGCGCAAAGCGCGGAAATTCCTTGGGGTTGACCAGTTGCAGGTGGCTGATGCTGTGGGTCACCGGCGCCGGGCTGAGTTTGCGCGCATATTCAAAACCGTTGAGAGACTCACGCACCGCACGATCGCCGACCGCGTGCATATGCACGATCCAGCCACGTTTTTCGGCGGCGACCACCAGCTCGCCAAAGTGCGCAGGGTCGATCAGCAGTTCGCCGTTTTTGTTGTTGTTCTTGTACGGCACGATGACTGCAGCGGTTTGCCCCGGGTATTCCAGAACGCCGTCGGCAAACACCTTGATGCCGGGGAAGGTCAGGTTGGGCACACCTTCGAACTGCTTGATCACCTTGGCCAGGACTTCGAGGTCGGCGGGCTTGCTTTTTGAGTTGGTCAACAGCAATGCTGCAACATGGGCAGACAGCTCGCCGTTTTCAGCCAGCTTGCGGTACAGGGGCAGCACGCCGACGCTTTGCTCGGTGGCGGTGAAGTCAAACACCGAGTCGGAATGGCCTGCGTTGGAGGCTGCGTCCATCCAGCCCGTGACGCCGTACTGGTTGTTGATTTTCACCGCTTCGCGGGCAGCCTTGAGCATCACCTCGGCACTCGGTGGCGGGACCTGGCCGCGCACCTGATCCCACATCGACTCGGCCACAAAACCGGTGGGGGTGAAGTCAGCCTCATGACCGATATAGCCGCGCTCCTTGGTGGGCAGTTTTTTAACCGTCGTGGCATCGATCCCGATGCGTTTGAGCATGGCGTTGTTGGCCCAGCCGGTATGGCCGTCGATGCCGTTCAGCACCAATGGCTTGTCAGCCCAGCGGCCTTGGTTGAAATGCTTGCCCAATCCTGCGCTTTGCTCCCAGTAGGCTGAACTGACTCCCGCAATATTGACCACGCCGCCTTCTCCGGTATTGCCGGCCTGCTCCTGTTCGGTGATCCATTGCTCAAGCTCGGGCAAGGGCATTTCTTCATCCAGCAGGTTGGCGCCCAGGCTGGCCAAGCCGGCGAGTACAGGATGGCTGTGGGTATCGATCATGCCGGGCATCAGCACCTTGCCCGCCAGATCGATACGCTGGGTATTGGTATCGGCCAGGGCATTGACCTCGGCGTCGCTGCCCACCTTGATGATTTTGCCGTTTTCGACGGCTACGGCTTTTACCAGTGGCTGGCCGGGCACGCCGGTGAACACCTTGCCGTTGGTAAACACCAGGTCGGCCGCGGCCATGGCCTGCAGCGAGGGCAGGGTCAACAGGGTTGCCAGCAGGCAGGGGGTGAATCGCTTCATATGAACGTCCTTTTTTCTTGTTGTTGGCACATGTGGGTATGTCTGACAGGTACTATCAGTGTCCTGCTATCTCCTTGAGCCGATACCAGAGCATGCCCAGCGCCAATAAAGGCGAGCGCAGGTGCTTGCCGCCCGGGAATGTCATATGCGGCACGCGGGCGAACAGGTCAAAGCCCAGGCTTTGTTCAAGGCTGATGGCTTGAGCAACCAGCCGAGCGGCCATATGAGTGGTGTTGATACCATGCCCGGCGTAGGCCTGGGCATAAAACACGTTGGGATGAGCGTGCAAACGGCCAATCTGTGGCAACCGATTGGCACCGATGCCGATCATGCCGCTCCACTGAAAGTCGATGCGCTTGCCTGCCAGCTGCGGAAATACTTCCAGCATTTTTGGACGCATATAAGCGGCGATATCCTTGGGCGTGCGCCCTGAGTAATGGCACGCTCCGCCAAACAGCAGGCGTCGGTCGGCCGACAGGCGATAGTAATCCAGCCCCACCCGCTGATCGCACAGCGCCCGGTTTTCGGGGATCAGGCTGTGCGCCAGTTCCTCGCTCAAAGGCTCGGTGGCGATCACATAGCTGCCAGCGGGCAGTACCTTGCCGCTGAGGGCCGGTTCCAGATCGCCGAGATGGGCATTGCCGGCGAGCACCAGGGTCTTGGCTAGCACCACGCCATTGGCCGTGTTCACGCGAATCTGGCGGCCATAGTCGATGCGTAGCGCCGCACTGTTCTGGCAAATCCGCACGCCCAGTTGCTGCGCAACCCTGGCTTCACCCAAGGCCAGATTGAGCGGATGCAGATGCCCCGAGCCTTCATCGATCAGCCCGCCGAGATAGCGGTCCGAGGCGACAACGCGGTGCATGTCGGCACGCTCGACCAGCTCGACCTTGTGCCGATAGCCCAGTTTGTGCAGTGAGGCCTGCTCGGCTATCAGGTTTTCAACATGCCGCGGGGTGTTGGCCAGCTCGCAGAAACCCCAGCGCAAATCACAGTCAATACCGTGTTTTTCGATGCGCTCCCGCACCAGATCCACGGCGTCCAGTCCCAGCCTCTCCAGCACCTGGACGCCGTCGCGGCCGATGGTTTTTTCGTGGGCATCAAGATCATGACCGACCCCGCGAATCAACTGGCCGCCATTGCGCCCGGTGGCGCCCCAGGCGATTTGCTGCGCTTCGAGCACAATCACCGAATGGCCGCGCTCAGCCAGTTCAATCGCGGTATTGAGCCCGGTAAAGCCCGCGCCAATGACGCATACGTCCGCCTGCACCTGACCTGCAAGGGGCGGGCAGTCGAGTTGCTGATTGCGCGTGGCGCTGTAGTAGGTGTGCGGTAAAGACATCATGGACGTCATAAGAACTGCCTGTGTAAGTGTCGGGCAACCAGTGCTGCCCGGCACGGGATTAACGACCTGACTTGAACTTGTTCCACGAACGGGTCATCCAGCGCATCAGGTCTGGTGGCAGCTCCGAGGACACATAGAGCTTGGCCTGCACCGACTCGGGAGGATAAATCGACGGGTTATGGGTGATCTCGTCCTTCATCAGCGCCGTGGCCTGGGTGTTGGCGTTGGCGTAGCCCACGTATTCGCTGATATCGGCAATCACCTCAGGCTTGAGCAGGTAGTTGATAAAGGTATGGGCCTGCTCAGGGTTCTTGGCGTCGGCCGGGATGGTCAGCATGTCGAACCATAAATTGCCGCCTTCCTTGGGCACCACGTAGGCAACGTTCACACCGTTGCTGGCTTCCTTGGCGCGGTTGATTGCCTGATACACATCGCCGGAGTAACCGAAGGCAATGCAGATATCGCCGTTGGCCAGGTCGGTCACGTATTTGGAGGAGTGGAAGTAGCTGATATACGGGCGCAGCGGCTCGAGTTTTTTCTCGGCGACCTTGTAGTCCTTGAGTTCGAGGCTGCACGGGTTAAGGCCCAGGTAGTTGAGCATCGAAGGCATGATCTCGTCGGCCGAATCCATAAAGGCCACGCCGCAGCTTTTCAGCTTTTTGAGGTTTTCCGGTTCGAACAGCACGCTCCAGGAGTCGATCTTGTCGATGCCCAGCACCTGCTTGACCTTGTCGACGTTGTAGCCGATGCCATTGGTGCCCCAGAGATAGGGCACGGCGTATTCATTGCCCGGGTCGTTGGCCTGCAGGCGCTCAAGCAGAACCGGATCGAGGTTTTTCCAGTTGGGGATCTGCGACTTGTCGAGCTTCTGGAACACCCCGGCCTTGATCTGGCGCCCCAGAAAGTGGTTGCTGGGCACTACCACGTCATAGCCGGTGCGCCCGGCCAGCAGCTTGCCTTCCAGGGTTTCATTGGAGTCGAACACGTCATAAATCGGTTTGATCCCGGTGTCGCGCTGAAAATTCACCAGGGTGTCTTCGGCGATGTAGTCGGTCCAGTTGTAGACATTCACCACCCCTTGCGCCGAAGCCTGGCCCGCGAGGGCGAACAGGGTGGTAAACATCAGCTTTTTGGCGATAGGTTTCATCCATATGTCCTTTCTTTGGGCCCATTTTGCAATGCGTTGAGCGCTACACGCTAAACAGCAGGAATTCCCGTTCCCAGGAGCTGATGACCTGTTTGTAGTTCTCGTGTTCGACCCGCTTGACCGCCACAAAGCCCTTGGTAAAGCGCTCGCCCAGGTACTTCTTGGCCATGTCCGATTGCTCCATACATTCCAGCGCCGCCTCCAGGGTCAGCGGCAGGCGCAGATTTCGGCGCTCGTAGCCACGGCCGACCACGGCTGCGCTCGGCTCGATGCCCTCGACCATACCGGCGTAACCGCACAGCAGGCTGGCGGCCAGGGCCAGGTAAGGGTTGGCATCGGCACCGGCCAGGCGGTTTTCCACGCGGCGGTTCTGCGGGTCGGAGTCAGGCACGCGCAGGCCCACAGTGCGGTTTTCTTCGCCCCACTCGACGTTGACCGGCGCCGAGGTGTCGGGCAGGAAACGGCGGAACGAGTTCACATTGGGGGCGAACAGCGGCAGGGTTTCGGGGATGTACTTTTGCAGGCCGCCAATATGGTGCATAAACAGCTCGCTCATGCTGCCATCGGGGTTGGAGAACACCGACTTGCCGGTTTCCAGGTCCACCACGCTCTGGTGCACATGCATCGCGCTGCCGGGCTCGCCGGTCATCGGCTTGGCCATAAAGGTGGCGCTGACATCATGCTTGAGCGCGGCTTCGCGCATGGTGCGCTTGAAGATAATGATCTGATCGGCCAAAGACAGCGCTGCGCCATGACGGAAGTTGATCTCCATCTGCGCCGTGCCTTCTTCGTGGATCAGGGTATCGAGGTCCAGCCCCTGGGCTTCGCTCCAGTCGTACATGTCTTCAAACAACGGGTCGAATTCGTTGGTGGCTTCGATCGAGTACGACTGGCGCCCGGTTTCCTGGCGCCCGGAGCGACCCACCGGCGGCTTCAACGGGTAGTCCGGGTCGGGGCTGCGCTGGGTCAGGTAGAACTCCATTTCAGGGGCGACAATCGGCTTCCAGCCACGGGCGGTGTACAGGCTCAGAACCTTTTTCAGCAGGTTGCGCGGAGACAGCTCGATGGCATTGCCCTGTTTGTCATAGGTGTCGTGGATCACTTGGGCGGTGGGTTCGGTGGCCCAGGGCACGATAAACACCGCGTCCTGGTCCGGCCGGCAGTGCATGTCGATATCCGCTGCGTCCAGCAGCTCGTAGTAGATATCGTCTTCGACGTAATCACCGGTCACGGTCTGCAACAGCACGCTCTCGGGCAGGCGCATGCCTTGCTCGTTGAGGAATTTGTTGGTGGGCGAGATCTTGCCCCGGGCGATGCCGCTCAGATCAGAGATCAGGCACTCGACTTCAGTGATGTTGTTTTCTTTGAGCCAGTGGCTCAGTCGATCCAGATTGCCTTTCATAACGCCTCGTGCAGGGAAATGCCCGAGCGCCCCCTGGCGGCCCGGTTCCGTATTGCGAGGTGATAGTGCAAGGGCAGGACGCGGGCTTCTATCCGATTTGCGCTTTATTGAGCGCCCTGTTTTGGTGCGTTATCGGCTGCGCAGCAGGGTGCAACTGGGCAGTTCGCCGAACAGTGAGCGGTAGGTTTCGGAGAAGCGGCCCAGGTGCCAGAACGACCAGCGCATGGCGATTTCTGCCACGGTGGTTTCGGCAGGGGACAGGCGCAGCAAGTCGCGGCGGGCAAAATTAAGTCGGCGCAAGCGTTGCCACTGACTGGGTGAAACCCCGGTAAACGAGGTGAAACTGTGCTGCAACTGACGCACCGAGACCCCGGCGGCATTGGCCAGTTGCAGCACGTTGAAGTGTTCTTGCGGGGCGGTCATAACCAGATCGAACACACGCTGGATCAGACGGCGGTCATGGGCCAGGTGTTTTTGCTGGCTGTAGTCGAGGGTCTGGCGCGGGCAATCGAGGATATACAGGCAGTCGTCGAGCAGTTGCTGGGCCAGGCTTTCGTCGGGCAGGGGCGAGTCATCAGCGGCCAGTTGCTGCAAGGTACTGCTTAGCCAGCGGCCGAAAATCCGGCTTTGCTGTGACACCAGCGGGGTAAGGAACAGGCCGTCGAGGTTGCTCAGGTTTTCCAGTTGCTTGAGGTAGCGGGGGCCGATGACGACTGAGACTTCCTGGTAGTTTTCCGGAGTAATCCAGGTGTTCTGGGTTTCTTCGTTGAGCAAATAGAGCGAGCCGTTTTGCGTGTCAAAACTGAACACCAGCGAGGCGGCGGGTGCATGGAAATGCTGCTCGATGCGGGTGTTCATCTGCTCCTCAAACACCTCGATGCCGTTGAGTTGCAGGTGGACCACCTTGCCCTGGAAATACCCGGCCGACATTTGTTGGTAGTGTTCCTGCCAGCCGGCAATCACCAGTTGCTGATCCACGTCCGCAGTGTTGTGCGATTGAATCTGCATGGTTTACTTCCTCTGGCGGGGCGATTTTTATACTTATTGTTTCAGCGCACCCTAGCAGTGTGAAAAAAACCGCGCAAGACGCGGGTGGAGGTTGGACAATGGCTCTTTTTTGCCTTGCAGGAGAGCTTTATGAGCAATCACGACATCACCTTTATCCCGGATCCTGATGCTGACTCCATCTCGTCCGATGTCACCGGTTTCGGTGGTTTGCTGGTTTCCACCCAGATCCCGACCCATGCCGATGGCAGCCTGGAGTTGGGCGGGATTGTCGAGCAGAGCGAGTGCACCTTGCAGGCGCTCAAGCTGGCGCTAGAGAAAGCGGGTAGTTCGATGGACCGGGTGTTGCACCTGACCATTTATCTGACCGATATGGCAGATCGGGCGGCGTTCAATGAAGTGTACAAGCGGTTTTTTGCCAAGCCGTGGCCGGTGCGGGCGGCTGTTGGGGTGGCGGCGTTGGCGGTGGAGGGGATGCGGGTTGAAGTGACGGCGATGGCGGCCAAGGGCTGAGTTCTGTTCTATGCAGACCTTGTGGGAGCGGGCTTGCTCGCGATGGCATCTGCGCGGCTCAGTAGATACACCGCGGCGTCTGAATCGCGAGCAAGACCGCTCCCACAGAAGAAGAGCGTAGATAATCTTTACAAAGGCGGTGTACGCGGTGGAACCACACGCTTGGACCCCGTCGCCTCAAACGCCGAAGCAAAGCGCAACAGCGCCGAGTCGTCATAGGCACGTCCGGCAAAGGTCAGCCCCACCGGCATGCCGATATCCGCCATCAGGCCCATTGGCACGGTGACAGTCGGAACCCCCAAATGGCGGATGGCCAGATTACCGTTGGCCACCCACACGCCGTTGCTCCAGGCGATATCTGCCGACAGCGGATTTATATCGGCATCGGCCGGGCCTACATCGGCTACGGTCGGGAACAGCACGGCATCCAGTCCCAGGCGGTCCATCCAGTCTTCCAGATCAATGCGACGGGTTTTTTCAAGCCCGCGCAGGCCGTCGGGCACGGTGCTGATCTGGTCCCACGGGGTGATCCCGCGCTGGGCCATGCGCACGTATTCGTCCATACCCGCCGCCAGTTCGTCTTCCCGATTGGGCAGGGTGCCCGGGTCGTGAGGGAAAATCAGCGGGCCATCGACGTCGGCCAGTCGGTTCAGCTTCGGATCACCATTGGCACGCAGGAAGTCATCAAACGCCCAGGCTGACAGTTCCCAGAGTTCGTCATGCAAGAACTCTTTCGATACCAGTCCACGGGTAAATACGGTTGGCGCACCAGGACGATCGCCTTCACAGTTGGAGACCAGTGGGAAGTCCACTTCAATCACTTCGCCGCCCTGGGCTTCGATGGCCTGGCGTGCGGCTTGCCACAGGTCGATCACCGAAGCGCGGGTGATGATGCGCTGCCCGGTCGGGCCGCCAATGCCCGGTGCTTCGGCGGTTCCCGCTTCAGGGTCGGCATTGATATACATGCGCGGCACGCCAAAGCGCTTGCCGGCCAGGGCATCGGTGCCGACCTTGAGTTCTGCATACGAGGCCGGACGCACCGAAGCCACGCTCGGGATCGGCACCCAGGGTTGCAGACGCCACAGGTCACCACGGGTGTCGGGATCTTCAGCCACCACCACATCGAGCACTTCCAGCAGGTCGGCCATGGTTCTGGCAAACGGCACTACCACGTCCATGGTCGGCGTCAGCGGCCAGTTGCCGCGTACCGAGATCACTCCTCGTGAAGGGGTGTAGGCACACAGGCCGTTATTGGACGCCGGGCCGCGCCCGCTCGACCAGGTTTCTTCCGCCAGGCCGAAGGCCGAGAAGCTGGCCGCAGTAGCTGTGCCAGCGCCGTTGGACGAGCCGGAGGCGAAAGGCGCGGTGAGGTAGTTGGCGTTGTACGGGCTTTCGGCGCGGCCATAAACCCCGCGCTGCATGCCGCCGTTGGCCATGGGCGGCATATTGGTCTTGCCCAGGCAGATGGCCCCGGCGCCGCGCAGGCGCTCGACGGTGAACGCATCGTGAAAGGCAACAAGGTCCTTGAATGCCGGGCTGCCTGACGCGGCAGTCAGGCCCTTGACCAGATAACTGTCCTTGGCGGTATAGGGGATGCCGTCCAGCGGGCCGAGGGTCTGGCCCTTGGCGCGGCGGGCATCGGAGGCTTGCGCCTCACTCAGCACTTGCGGGTTACGCACGACCACCGCATTCAGTGCGGTGGGTGTGTCGGCCGTGTCGTAGGCATCAATCCGTGCCAGATACGCCTGCACCAACTCGACCGCAGTGGTTTGGCCAGATTCAAGCGCCGCGCGCAGTTGGGCTATGGAAACCTCGGTCACTTCAATCATGGGCTTACCGCTGGTGGCTGATGGGGAGGTCGCAGAGCTTATCGAATGTGCAGCCCCCTCAGCCAGCCCATGTCGCATGTGTTGTCGTAAATAAGCATCCAGTTTTTCAGATTTATTCGATATTTATCCGGATTTAGGGCAATAAAATCTGTGGGCTGCTTGTCTGCGGAGCATCCTGCTTGGGTTTATTGACCCGTGGGGTGGCAGGAGACTAGTCTCGAACTCCTTTCGTCTCATGGTATGAACCCATGGTCACCTGCTACCTGCGTTACGTGATTGACCCGTACCAACTGGCCGCATTCGAGGCCTATGCCAAAGTGTGGATCCCGCTGGTAGCCAAGTTCGGCGGGCAGCACCACGGTTACTTCCTGCCCTCGGAAGGCGCCAACAACATCGCCCTGGCCATGTTTACCTTCCCCAGCCTCACGGAGTACGAAAACTACCGTCAGCGCTCAAAGACCGATGCCGAGTGCATTGCCGCCTTCAAACTGGCAGAAGACAACCGCTGCATCTTGAGCTACGAGCGCAGCTTTTTTCGGCCGGTGTTTGAGTAAGCCCTTGCGGTATTAATCCCGTGTAAAAGTTGCGGTGTGCAGCTTTTACCTTGTCATTTGCCAGACTTGTAGTCGCTGCCGAAGGCTGCGATCGATTGCGTAGTAATTATAAAGCTTGGGTGGCATGGTTTAGAGGGGCCTCTCTGGCCACAACTTCATGCTGCTTGACTCCGATTCGAGTATTGGATAAATCCCGCGGGCTAGTTAAACAGTGAATATTTTTTTGAGTGCGCCTTTAGACGATGCCTGGGTATTGTATATGTTGTAGGATAATTCTAAGTTATTTTCGGCGTTTTCTGACTTTAGATAAGAGTGGTCCTGCGCTGTTTGTAGGAGAGATCTGAAAATCTGGTGTTTTGTTTGCGTAATTTTTTTTGGCTACTAGTGTTTATTTAAAGTCCTCTGTGATTGAGATTCATGCATCTACTGTGTGGCTATTAAGACAATAGTGGAATGGTCCGTGCTGTGTACGCAGTCGGCGGGAGGGTAGGATGATAAACGAAATCATTGAGTCATATTTTTCCGATGCCGTGATCGAATCAGCGAAGAAGTGTGCTCAAAGATTAATCCAAAGCTTGCCGGATCAAAGGGTAATAAGAAATAATCGTGTGCTTCTGGCTTATGGGGGAGGGAAAGATAGTAGTTATATGGTTGCTTGGGTTATATATATACGAAATGTTGTTTTGTCAGAGCGAGGCGAAACCTTCAGATTGAGGATAATAACTAATCGCCATGCGGGTATGAATCACAAGGTTATGGAGAATATTGATAATGTATATCGTTCATTAGGCGTTTACGATGATGACTCGATCGAGTGCCTGATTGCCGATGGTTTGTTGATTAGACCTTTTGAACGTTATGTGGTGATGCCTGAAGTTGTAAAGCTTCAAAATCGTACAAATGTTCTGATGAGTGGGCACCGATTTCAAGCAGATGCACGATCTACATTTTGTAATGCGTGTAACTTAAGTATGATGAATTCATTCGGCATGGCTGCACAGCTGAATGGGGGCGTTGATGTTATTGTTACGGGAGACTCATCAAAAGAGCAAGCGGCATACTTTGCCTGGGTGCGCCACCTGTCACGACTATTCACTACTGGAAAGCTTGATAAGGCTCGGGGTTTCTCGAGCTTTTTAAAAACACTTGATAGTGTAGCGAATGGCTATTTTGAAAGTATTTATGGGCCAGGCAATGTAACGTCAGAGCATCGAATTGCTTATGAACTAGTGGGTGATCCTGTATTTTTTAATATTTACCAGGATACTGCTTACGACTCAGGTGATCACTGGGAACTTTTAACTGAGTTTCTGGGTTTTGATTTTGATGAATTGATGTTCAGTTTTTCCGAGTCTGACTGTGGTAACCCTACACTCATGGCTCATATTCGGGGGTTACGGGCGGAGACGCTTTTAGGTCGTAGCTATAAGGAGGGAGTTCGAGAATACGCCAGCTTTGCAATAGGACTTATGAAACAGAAAGATTTCCCGCTTCACTTGATCTCCAAAATGGCAGCTCGCTACGAAAATGACACGGCAATAAATGAGCAACGTGCACGGGCAACAAAATTTGCAATAGATGCTTACGATCTATCAACGCAACAGTTGATATGTATGATTTATTCTCCGTTCACAGAAGGCGGGAAAAATCTTGAAGAGTATAGGGCTCAACAAAATATTGCGCTGCCACTACCTGCTATTCATTGCTTGCTTCAAAGCAATGTTGACGGTTGCTCAATTTTGCAGGCAAAGTTAGAACAGATTTCAGGTTTGAGTTTGGAACAACTTCGTCAACTCTATGGTAATTGCTTGGTAGCCTCCTTACTTGAATCTAAAGCTGATGACCCGTTGTCTAGGGTTTTACGATACGACCCCCATAAAGCTATAGTGCAAGTTAAAAATGATCGTTCACGATCAGGAAGTGTAGTAGAAGTTATCTCTGGTCGTTAGCGGGTGGTCAGTGAGTGATAGTAACTTAATTGTGAGCGTGTTGCTGGTTTGAATTGGTTAGCCTTATGGGTTCAAGGTTCGACAAGGTCTGCGGGTAGTTAAATCAAGCAGCTGGAGTAGATTCCAATGTGTAGGATGATTATTGCTTGTGGGGAATTTTCTGTAGCAGATGTCATAAAGGCTGCCCGTGCCATGGCTGCTGGTGAGATTATCAAACATGATGGCTCGATTAAGCAACATTCTGACGGGTGGGGTTGTTTGTGGATAAGTAATGGCCAGGTTAGGGTACTGCACGGTGACGATAATTTTGTTGAAGCTTCTTCGAGGGTAAAAATTTTAGATGAAAATATTGAATTTTTAGCTGTGCATGTGCGTCATGCTACATTGAGCAAAAATATGGGAGTTCAATTTTCCCACCCTTTGCATCGAGAGAATGGCGGTATTAGTTGGTATATGATGCACAATGGTTTCATGCCTACCGTCTATCATCATCTTGGTCTATCAGTTTCCAGTTTTGATTCGGCAGAATACCTTGAGTATATAGTTGGTACGATAGAATCATTGGCAGGTATAAATAAAGAGTACTTGGTGAATAAGCTAGCGCAGCTTTCACCGGGTGGTAGTTCTGGCAATTTCTTTTTAATGACTCAATATAAAGCTTGGGTGTGGCAATGGTTTCCTGAACAGACTTCGTGTGCTGAGTATTTTACAATGAAGCACTATGCAGGCGATAAGGTTGAATATATTTCATCGGAAATTATTCCGTTATTGGGTGGGGCGTCTGAATGGCGTGCTATGCAGAATGCTGAATTATATGAACTGGAACTAAGGGAGGTGAGGTGTGAACGAACCTGCTAAAGTAAAAATAATTACCCCCGACATGTCGACAGAGCCTACGTGGTTGGAGGATGTTATTTCAGCAAAAGTGCCCGTACTTGTGTTTCGGGGCTTTTTGCTACCGGCTATTAATCTGCGCTTGGTTAGTGATCTGAAACGTTGTGCTGAGTGGGTTCGTGTTTCGACATATTTAAATGCCACGCTTACTACTCTGGGGCCCTATCTGGCAAAATATGCATCATGTCCTGACGAATATTTCAGGCAGGCATCAGTGATTCAGCCCTTGCTGCCTCAGTCCTTGGTCAGTATGAGGTGCAATATCTATCAGTTGGTAAAGCAATGGCTTCAACTAAAATCTTTGAAGACTGCTGTAGAGCCAGTATGGGGTGAGTATGCTGGTTCGGTTGTGAGATTTCATGCCAATGGTATAGCTAATCCTTTGCACAATGACAATATATCGCGTGACGCTGTAGGCACTGAGTTAGTGGTCTCGAAAATAGTTCAACAACTTAGCTGTGTCGTATGTTTGCAAGAGTGTACCAGTGGTGGGGTTTTACGGGTTTTTAAGAAGAAATGGAGAGTTGAAGATGAGCGTTTCAAGTTTAAGTGTGAGCTGGGTTATTCAGGTGGCGTAGTTGAAGGTTATGGTTTTTACGAGTTCAGTCCGCAGGTCGGCGATGTTTATATCTTTAACCCTAACTTCTATCACGAAATTGACCGTGTCTGTGGCGCCACACGAGTCACGCTTGGTTTTTTTTTCGGCTTAACCGACCAATGTACCCGGCAGGCTATTGCTTGGAGTTGAGTGCGATTTTTGTAGACGGTTTATTCGGTTTATTCGGTTTATTCGGTTTATTCGGTTTTTTGTAGTTATTCTGCGGAGTGATTTTATGTCTGTGAAGGATATGTTTCTGGCCCTTTTTGTGGTCTTTATTTGGGGGGTTAATTTTGTTGTTATAAAAGTTGGGCTTCATGAAATGCCTCCTTTTCTCTTGGCGGGACTTAGGTTTTTGCTCGTTGCTTTTCCTGCGATTTTTTTTATAGGATTGCCTAAAATTCCTATAAGGTGGCTATTTGCGTATGGTTTGACTATAAGTTTCGGGCAATTTTCTTTTTTGTTTCTCGCTATCAAATTGGGTATGCCTGCTGGTATCGCTTCTTTGGTTATTCAGAGTCAGGCTTTTTTCACAATATTTTTTGGCGTGCTCCTGCTTTCAGAGCGGTGCAAATGGAATCATATTGCAGGGGTTTTAGTCGCCTGTATAGGTATGTACCTGCTTGCAGGAGCGAGCATGAAAACTCAAGGCAATAATTCTATTAATCTGGGAACTTTGCTTTTGACACTAGGTGCTGCAGTGTCGTGGGCGTTAGGCAATATAGCTAATAAAATCATACTGCGAAATAATCAAGTGTCAGGGATTGCTTTAGTTGTTTGGAGTTCTCTTGTGACCGTTGTGCCATTCTTCGTTTGTTCATGGGTGTTTGAGGGGGGGGCTCAAGTGCGAGAGAGTTTGCTAGGGATTTCTGCCAAAACAGTGGGGTCATTAATATATCTCACGTTTTTTGCTACTATATTGTGCTATGCCGCATGGGGATATTTGTTGGGTCGTTACGAGACATGGCGAGTCGCGCCACTATCTCTTCTGGTCCCAGTAGTAGGCATTGCGAGTGCGAAGTTATTATTAGATGAAATGCTGTCCGGCGAGCAAGTTCTCGGTGCGTTTATTGTAGTTTTAGGGTTGCTTTTAAATACGTTTGGCAGTCGTTTCCCCCTGGCGCGTTGGGTTCGGGGTTAGGCCATGTTATGGCTTGGATGTCAAGTGTATAGGCTCTTGTGTGTAAAGAATAAAAAATATTTATATTCTAATTTGCCGGTCATTGAGTATTATTAATAGGTAATTCGATAATGGTAGTTGCCTCTCCTAAACCTCGAAAGAAAGTAATGATTTTGTGTGCGGGTGACGCGAAAAGTATGCGTTTAGGTTTTTCTGATTTTAAGCTGTCCTCAAAATTTTGGCGTCAAGTTGAACGAATTATAAGCGAACTGCCCGAGTCTGTGAAATTGACGTGGATAGGTCGTGAGGTAGAGTCATTTAATGGCTGCTCAATAATGTCTCCTGAATATTGGCTGGTTCTGCGGGAGTGTATTGTCAAGGCTGTGGACGTAGAGGGATGTAGTGGTATTTTGGTTCTTCATGATTTGGCTACTTTAACGTATAGCTCAGCTGCAATGAGTTTTTTGTTATACGGTCTTCCTGCTGCAGTCGTATTTACCGGGTTAATGAAAAATATTGAACTCGCAGAGCGCGATGTTTGGGAAAATCTCACGGGCGGTCTGATGTTGTTCGAGAAAGGGGTGGCTGATGGGGTGCACTTATATTTTCACGGAGATATTTTGAAGCCGCTTCGATCTATCATGATTAAAACCTCCGGAAGACACCCATTTGTAGAGAGTGATGCAGCTTACCAATACGATGTTCCATTTCTACCTAAGGGGATCAGCTACAACAGCTTAATGAAAGCAGTAAGCATAGGTGTTCTACCTCTGTTTCCAGGTCTGGACTCTTCATTTCTTGATAGCATGCTAGGCAGTGGGGTTCATGCGCTGGTGTTAGAGCATGATGGAGCTGAGTTGGCGGTAGGTGAGGGCTTCGCTGGTGGTCTTGTTGAAAGCCTGCGTAATGCACATGTTAGAGGGATTGTTGTTGTAGCTATTTCGAAATGCTCTGGTAGAGATATTCATAAACTGAGTGCTGAAATTCGCGCTGCGGGTGTTATCTCTGGTGGGTATATAACCCGTGAGGCAATGCTTGGCAAGCTGTACGCGCTGTTAGGCGTGGAGTTAAAGCAAAATCAAATTCGTGAGTTTATTGAAGGTTAGAAAGCGCAGAGTTTTCCAAAAAAATGAAAAATGTGGTTGCAAAATTAAAATGTGCTTAATTAGTTGTTGAACTGCTGAGATTTTAGGTGGTAAGTGGCGCTTAGACGATGGATTAGTGTGTGCTTCACCCGATCAGGTCTGGCAACTGATTGGTGGTTTTAACTCGTTGCCCGACTGGCTGTCGTTTATTGCCAAAAGCGAACACGGTGAAGGCGGGCGGTTGCGTACGCTGCAGACCGTAGATGGCACGGTGATCGTCGAGCGCCTGCAAACGTTCGACAATGCAGGCAAAACTTATAGCTACTCCATCGTTGAGGCGCCGTTTCCGGTGACTGACTATCTGGCGACTCTGCGCGTTGAAGCGCAAGGCGACGGCTCGCGTGTGACCTGGTCGGGGCAGTTTACGCCGCTGGGCATCAGCGCCGAGGCTGAGCAGGAATTGTTTGCCGGGGTCTATCAGGGCGGGTTGTCGGCACTGCGGAGCAATTTTTCGGGCTGACGTGGGAGCGGGCTTGCTCGCGATTCAGACGACGCGATTTGTCACTCAAACTCGGTGGGCAGCACCGCGAGCAGGCCCGCTCCCGCAGTTTTCTAAACCTCCAGCTATTTTATGCCTGACCACTTGTCGCCAAAAGCAAGCCCTATAGTGAGTAGAAATTACCCAGAAGCCACAGACTGATGGCATTTTAAAATCAATAAAACCCTAAAAACTGTGGTTATTTAATGACTTAGATCAGTATTGATTTGAAATAAATTGTGCAGAATCACTTGTTACCGATTGTTACGATGGGGTAAGATCGCCCTGCGTTCACCTACCACGGTTTATGCATTTTTAAGCCCCAAGTTTCCATCAGCTACTTGGGCTTTTTTTTGCCTGAAATTTGATATCGGATCCAATTTCAGACAAAAAAGGCGCCAATCGCAGGCGCCTTCTCGCAGGGATGGCTCTCAGCGCACAAGACACGGCTTTTTGTTGTCGTATTTCCAGCCGGGCAGCAAGTACTGCATGGCGACGCTGTCATCCCGCGCGCCCAGACCCATGCCTTTGTACAGTCCGTGAGCCTTGGCCACGGCGTCCATATCGATCTCTACCCCCAGCCCTGGTCGCGCCGGTACCTTGATATGACCATCGATGATTTTCAGTGGTTCGCGGGTCAGGCGCTGGCCGTCCTGCCAGATCCAGTGGGTGTCGATGGCGGTGATTTCCCCCGGTGCCGCCGCCGCGACCTGGGTGAACATGGCCAGGGAAATATCAAAGTGGTTGTTGGAGTGTGAACCCCAGGTCAGGCCCCATTCGTGGCACATCTGCGCGACGCGCACGGAACCTTGCATGGTCCAGAAGTGCGGGTCCGCCAGGGGGATGTCTAGCGCTTGCGACTGGATTGCGTGGCCCATTTCCCGCCAGTCGGTGGCGATCATGTTGGTGGCGGTGGGCAGGCCGGTGGCGCGGCGGAATTCAGCCATCACTTCACGTCCCGAATAGCCGTTTTCCGCACCGCAAGGGTCTTCCGCATAGGCCAGTACTTTGTGTTGATCGCGGCACAGATCAATGGCCTCCTTGAGTGACCAGGCGCCGTTGGGGTCCAGGGTGATGCGGGCATTGGGGAAGCGTTCGGCCAGCGCCGTGACCGCTTCGATTTCTTCGGCGCCGCGCAGTACGCCGCCTTTAAGTTTGAAGTCGTTAAAGCCGTATCTGGCCTGGGCAGCCTCTGCCAGGCGCACGATAGCTTGCGGGGTCAGCGCTTGTTCATGGCGCAGGCGCAGCCAGTCATCACCATCGGTTTCAGTGCGGTAGGCCAGGTCGGTCTGCTGGCGGTCGCCGATGTAGAACAGATAGCCGAGCATCTTTACCGCATCGCGCTGCTGGCCTTCGCCAAGCAAGGCGGCCACCGGCACTTCGAGAAACTGGCCGAGCAGGTCGAGCAGGGCCGACTCCATCGCGGTGACGGCATGGATGGTGATGCGCAGGTCGAACGTCTGCAGGCCACGCCCCGCCGAATCGCGGGCGGCGAAGGTGGTGCGCATGGCATTGAGAATGCTCTGGTAGTTGCCGATCGGCTGACCCACCACCAGGCTGCGAGCGTCTTCCAGGGTTTCGCGGATACGTTCGCCCCCCGGCACTTCGCCGACGCCGATATGGCCGCTGCTGTCCTTGAGAATCACGATATTGCGGGTAAAGAACGGGCCGTGGGCACCGCTGAGGTTGAGCAGCATACTGTCATGACCTGCCACCGGGATCACTTGCAGGCTGGTGACGACCGGGGCTTTGCTGGCGTGGTGCTGGTGTTCTGCGTTCATGGTCTGTTCCTTGTCAGGCAGGTTGCAGGGCGGCGGGGGTCACAGCCGTTGGCGTGGGTTTGGTTTTGGCAAAGAACACGATGATTGCGGCAATGATCGAAGTGCCGGCCAGGCCATAAAGCCCGCCCTGGATCGAGCCTGTGGTTTGTTCCAGAAAACCTAAGGTGGTGGGGGCGACAAAGCCGCCGAGGTTGCCGATGGAGTTGATCAGCGCAATCACCGCCGCCGCGATACGTGCATCCAGATAGCCCTGGGGGATGGGCCAGAACAGCGCCGAGGCGGATTTGAAGCCGATGGCGGCAAAGCAGATGGCGATAAAGGCAAAGATCGGGCCGCCGGTGGTCGACAGGAACATGCCCAGCGCGGCAATCAGCAGGGCCGTTGCAATCCAGGCCTGCTGGTACTTGAAGCGGCTGGCCAGGGACGCGAATGCATACATGGCCACGATGGAGATCAGCCACGGGATCGAGTTGAAAAAACCCACCTGCATATCGCTCAGGTCACCCATTTTCTTGATGATGCTCGGCAGCCAGAAGGTCGCTGCGTAAATGGTCAGCTGGATGCAGAAGTAGATCGCGCAGAACAGCATGATCTGGCGGTCCTTGAGCAGTGTGAGCATGCTTGGTTTGACGGTATTGACCGCGTCGCGCTCGCGTTGCTCGCGGTCGATTTCGTTGACCAGTGCATCCTGCTCTGCACGGCTGAGCCATTTTGCGTCATGGGGTCTTGAGTCCAGCCAGAACCACACAAACACGCACAGCACCACCGAGGCCATGCCTTCGATGATGTACATCCACTGCCAGCCATGCAGGCCCATGCCGGTGATTTGCAGCAGCAAGCCGCTCAGTGGTCCCGAGATCAAGGAGGCCAGCGCCGAGCCGCTGAGAAAGATGGCAATCGCCTTGCCGCGTTCGGCGCCGGGCAACCAGCGGGTGAAGTAGTAGATCACGCCGGGGAAGAAGCCTGCTTCGGCCACGCCGAGCAGAAAGCGCAGGATATAGAAGTGGGTTTCGTTCTGGATAAAGGCCATCAGGGTGGCGGTGATGCCCCAGGTGAACATGATTCGGGTCAGCCAGATACGGGCGCCGACTTTTTGCAGCAGCATGTTGGAGGGCACTTCAAATAGCGCGTAGCCGATAAAAAACAGCCCGGCGCCAAAGCCATAAGCCGCAGCGCCAATACCCAGATCGTGCTCCATATGGGTACGCACGAAGCCGATGTTTACCCGGTCGATGTAGTTGACGATAAACATGATGACGAAGAGCGGCAGCACGTGCCTCTTCACCTTTTGGATCGCGCGCGCCAGGACGGGGTCGTTGGCGTGCGCAGCAGACGGATTGCCGGAAGTGTTCACAATTCAAAGCCCCACTGATTATTGTTATGCGGGTGACATGTGCCGAAGGATGCGCCTTCAGTTGCCAGACATCATACGAGTTGATTTTTCGACTCGCAATGCCTTGAAACAAACCGATAAGTTATTAAAAATGGATTTTAAATGCTTTTTATAGATATTAAGGACTGTTTATAGCGGTATTTATGGGGTTTTCAGGGTTTTGTGCAATCTTGCTTGAGGTCGATTGAAATTGCAGTCGTGCTGTATTTTTGTTTTAAGGTCGGCTTGTCATACATGTTATGGCCGAGTGAGGTGCTAGTATTAGTCCTTCTTGGCTGAAGGGATTTCCCATGCACGACTCGCAAAGCTCAACGACCCGCAAGCGTTCACCCGGTCTGGCCCACGATATCGTGGCCGAGCTGACGCAACGAATTCTGTTGGGTCAACTGGTGCCCGGGGAGAAGTTGCCTTCGGAATCGACCATTGTGCGTGAGCACGGGGTGAGCCGTACTGTGGTGCGAGAAGCGATCTCAAAATTGCAGGCTTCGGGGTTGGTTGAGACCCGGCACGGGATTGGCACCTTTGTGCTGGAGCGCGATCAGCGCCAGGGCTTGCACCTCAAGCGCGATACCGCTGTCAGCGTGCGCGGCATCATCGAACTGCGCATGGGGCTGGAGACGCAGGCGGCAGCGCTGGCTGCCAGGCGTCGTACAGATGAGCAGCTGGTGCAGATGCGCCAGGCGCTGGATGACTATCAGAGTTCATTGGCCAACAACGACAGCAGCGTCGAACCGGATCAGCGCTTTCATCAGTTGATTGCCCAGGCCACGGGCAATACCTATTTCACCGATATCATTTCGCAGTTGGGCCGGTCGGTGATACCGCGGACCCGGATTGATGCCGACGAGCGCGGTGATACCGATTTGATGAAGCTGGGGCAGATGGCGGTGCTGGAGCATGAGGCGATCTTGAAGGCGATTCGTCGCCAGGACCCTGATGGGGCACGGGCGGCGATGCTGCTGCATCTGAGCAATAGTCTGGAGCGGATGGCGGTTGATTGACTGCCTTTAAGAGCCCCTCACTCCAACCCTCTCCCTCCGGGAGTGGCTGGGGTGAGGGCAGCGGCCGTCACTTCAACGCAACATCCTCAGGATTGATCTGCTTCCACGCCTGCAACACCACCTGTGCCCTGGGTTCCTGCCCGCTGTCGAGATAAAACTGGATCAACGCCAGCCGCGCATCGCGAAACGCCGGTTGGCGCTTGAGCAGTTCTTCCATTTGCGCGCAGGCCTGATCCACCCGGCCGCTTTGATGCAGCGCCACCGCCAGCACATAGCGGTACTGACTGTTGTCGGGTTCCAGCTTCACCGCCTGTTGCAGGGCGGTCATGGCTTGCTTGGGCTGACCGGCACGAATCAGCGCCAACCCCTGGCTGTGCTGCAACAACGCCGCTTGTGGATTGGCCTTGATCGCGTCCCCCAGCAGAACCTTGGCTTCGCCAGCGCGACCACGGGCTTCCAGCCATTGCGCCAGGGTGACCAGCGCCGGGTAAAAATCCGCGTCGCGCAGCAGCGCACTGCGCAGCATCGGTTCAACCTCGGCACTGCGCCCGCTGGCCTGGTACAGCATGGCCAGGTTGAGGTTCGACTCGGCCCGTTCGGCCAGGCTCAATTGCACGACTTCGTATTCGCCGATGGCCTTCTCCCAGGCACCTTGGGCCTTGCCTAGGCCATTGCGTGCCGCGCCCTGCAAATTGCGTGCGGCAATGATGCGCACGGCGCGTACGCTGTCAGTCAATAACGGGCTGAGCAAGGCAATACGCTCAGCCGCTGGTAGAAAGGCGCTCACCGCCCGTACGGCACTTTCTCGCACTTGCGGTGCGGGGTTGGCCAGGTCCTTGCTGGCCAGTTTCAGTGCGGACTCGCTGGGGTAGTTCGCCAGTTCGGCCAGTAACGTCGCCCGCTGGATAGCGGGCAGGTTACTGCGTCGCAATTGCTCGTACAACACCTGCGCCGCACCTGGTTTGCCGCCGCGAATCAGCCACAGGCTTTCGTCGTAACGGGCTGCCTGGGGCTCGTTGTGAGCGGTCCAGAGCTTGAATTGTTCAGTCACCTTGTCGCCGGCCTTGCCCTGATGGCAGGTCAGGCAGGCATCCGGAGTGCCGAGGGTTTTAGCTCGTACCGGGTTGGGAATGCTGAAGCTGTGGTCATGCCTGAAATCGTTGCCCATATACAACTTGCCGGGCATATGGCAATCCACGCATTGCGAGCCTGGTTGACCCTCGGTATGGCGATGGTGCTCGATCGAATCGTAGTTCTTCGCCTGCAGGCCCTTGTCTTCAATTGCGCCAGTGGCGGCCTTGCCTGCGCTGTTGTGGCATTGCAGGCACACGCCATTGCCCGGCGCCTTCAATTGCTCGCTGTGGGGGTTGTGGCAGTTGCTGCAGCGCACGCCCTTGTCGAACATTTTGCTTTGCGCGAAGGAGCCGTGCTCGAAAACTTCATCCTTGATCTTGCCGTCCAGCGCATACAGTTCGCGGGTCAGTACACTGGGCAGGTAGTCGTCCATCAGGTGCTTGCCTGCACTGAATCCGTCACTCAGCGGTGCGCGCCGGGCATGGCAGCGGGCGCAGGTTTCGATTTCGACGGTGGCGTCCTTGCTGTTCAAGTCCACGTCGAAACCGCTATGGGGCAAAGCGCTTTTGTCGGTCACCGCCAGCAAGTGGTTGGAGGCCGGGCCATGGCATGCCTGGCAACCGACGCCGAGGCTGTTCCACTGGCTGTTGAAGCTGTTGCTGGCAGCATCGAAATTGCGCTTGTAGCCGGTAGTGTGGCATTCGACGCACATAAAGTTGGCGTTCTGGCTGGGCTTGCTCCAGTGCAGCGGATTCTTGAAGTTCACTCCCTGGCCAGGGTACAGATGAAACCAGCGGTTTTTCTCGGTATCCCAGGCCACGCCCAGGGCTTGCAGCCTGCCGTCGCCGACTTCAATCAGATACTGCTGCAATGGCGCGATACCGAAGGTGTAGGCGACTTTGAAGTCAGTCGCCTTGCCCTCCGGCCCTGGTGTATTGACCCGGTACTCGTCGTTCTGGCGAAAGAAACGGGTGGTTTCACCCTCGCTTTTGAATTGCACGTTATTGAAGTCGGCCAGCACGGTCTCGGGGGTCGCGGCTTGCATCGCCAATTGGTGATGGGAGCCTTGCCAGTCCTTGAACTGTGGCCCGTGACAGCCTTGGCACTGCTGCTCATCAACCAGTTGCGCGGGCGCTGCTGGTTTGGCTACCGCCACCGTCACAGGTGCAGCGACAACCGCTTTTGGCTCGTATGCCGGCTGCGGGCGGTTGAGCAGAAACCACATCCCTGCAACGACTATCAGCAACACGGCGGCGATCAAGGGGAGCAGGTTACGATTCATCAGGGTGGAGCGCGAATCAGGTTGGTCTGCAGCGGTTTTATTTTTAGTTTTGGGCATTGCGACTTCCGTATCCAGAGGCTTTAGCGTTCGCCGACAAACCAGCGGTAATAGGGGTTGGCGCCATCACCGCGCATCACTTCGCGGATATCCCGGGCCCAGGCCTCGCGATCGCCATCATAGGCGTGCAGGCTGGAGCGGTAAAACTGCATCAGACGTTGTTGATGCACATTTATACGTTCGACAAAGGCCGCGTCGGCATTGACCAGCAGTAGTGGTCGGCGCATATCGAGCAGAGCGGGCAGCACCCGGCTGATTTCTTTGGCGCGCACCCAGGGGGCGTATTCGATGCGCGGGTGGTCGTCGGTCACCGCAGGTGCATCGGCGGCAAAACGTTCAAGTCCTTCACGGTCGGTAATCCAGGTGGCCAGCAGCGCTGCGGCCGAGGCGATGCCCACGTCCTGCAGGGTGTTGCGTACTCCTGGTTGTTCAAAGCGTGCATTGATGCGCGCAGCATCCAGTTCGATCGGTTGCAGTGAACCGACCAGCAGCATTTCGTGAAACTCACTGGTCCATAAGGTGGCGTAGGGGAACACATCAAGAAAGCTGCGCACCAGTGAGCGCGAGTCGTCGATATTTTGCGTCGGCAACGGCAGCCATTGTGCGACCAGCCCCTGGGGTTGCAGGCGCTGCATGGCCAGTTGGTAGAAGTCCCGCGAATACAGGTTGACCACTCCAGCGGCGGAGGGCGGTGGTGGTTCAAGGGTGATCAGGTCGTAGCGCTGCGGGCTGCGCAGCAATTCCTGGCGACCGTCGCGCATACGCACCTGCACCCCCGGGTTGTTCGCCGCATTGAAATTGCCCTTGAACAGCGAAGAAGCCTTGACCACTGAGGGCAGCAGTTCGGCCACTACGCGCTGCTCCAGCGCCGGATAACTCAGTAGGGCGCCTGCAGTGATGCCGGTACCAAAGCCGATTACCAGTGCCGAGCGTGGCTCGCCATTGTGGATCAGCAGCGGCAACAGGGCCTGAATGCGCATGTAACGCAGTGACGGCATGGCATCGCCGGTGTTTGATACACCCTGGATATACAGGCGCTGGAACCTGCGCTCGCCCTTGCCTTGGGTGACCACCGCGACGGTGCCGCCACGGCCTTCTTCGTAGAACGCCAGCTCGGCATTGCGCGCCCCTGGCAGCAGCCCGGCGAGGCGGTCAACCGGCGTCAGCCAGGCCGCCAGCAGCGCCGCCAGGCTCACGGCAATCACACCCCGGCGGTTGGCCGGTCTGACCCCGTGGCCCTGACGCACCGCGATAAAACCCACCACCGCAGCGATAATTGCCAGTAGGCCCAGTGTGCGCACCAGCCCCAGCAGGGGAATCAGCACAAAGCCGCACAGCGCGATGCCAATAATCCCGCCCAAGGTGTTGAACGCTACCACCGCACCGACATCGCGCCCCATCCGGTCCGGGCCGACACACAGGCGTAACGCCACTGGAAAGGCGGCGCCCAGCAGCAGCGTGGGGAAAAACACGATACTGAGCGCCGCCACGGCAAAACGGCTGCTCATGCCCAGTAAAATGCTGCCGCCCAGAGCCAGCACCGCCGTTTCGGCCTGGGTTTGCAGCAGGATCAACCAGCGCCCGAGCAGGGCGATTTCCAGCAGTGCAATCAGCCCGGCCCCGGCGATCAACAAGGCAAATACGCCCCAGGGATCGCGCAGCCGATCGACCCGGCGGGCCATCAGGCTGCTGCCGATAAACAGCCCGGCCAGATAGGTCGCCAGTACCACGGCAAAGGCGTAGGTGCGAGTACTCATAAATTGCACGATCGATTGTGACCACACCACTTCATAGCCCAGCGCTACGCCACCGGCAATCGCATACAGCAGCATGGCCAGAGGTGCCGGTGCCGGTTGTGCCGAAGGGACCGTGGGCAGCGCTGTTGCATGGCGGCGCTGCACCAGCAGTGCGCCACTGGCCGCGACAATATTGAGCAAGGCAGCCGCGAATGCACTGCCACGCACGCCCAGGGCGGCAATTAGCACAAAGGCGGTGAGCAAGGTGCCGACAATGGCCCCGCCGGTGTTGGCGGCATACAGCCGAGCACCGGCACGGCCCAGGTGCTGCGGGTCGGCGGCCAGTGCCCGAACCAGCACCGGCAGCGTACCGCCCATCAACAGCGCGGGCATCCCCACAAGGAGCAAAGGCAGCAGCCAGGCGAGCAGGCCGAAGCGTTGCTCCAGCCAGGCAAAGGGTGCGGCGGCCATGCCCAGGCCGAGGGTGGTGCCGATACCGAGCAGGGCCACGCCGATTTCCAGCCCGGCATACAGCAGCAGCGGTTTGCCCAGACGGTCGGCAAAGCGCCCGAACAGCAGGCCGCCCAGGGCCAGACCGGCGAAATAGGCGCTGATGCCGGTGGTGATGGCGTATACCTCGACGCCGATTACCAGGGACAACTGCTTGATCCACAGCACCTGATAGATCAGCGCGGCGGCGCCGGAGATAAACAGCAGCAAGGCGGGCATCAGTACCGTTGTGCGAGGGGTGGGACGGGTTGCGGAGAGGGCTGACGGCATTGCGCAGGGCCTTGAGCGAGAGAATTCGGATGCAGCAGAAGTTGAACTCAAGCTGAGGGAGCGGGCTTGCTCGCGATGGGATCAGCGCGGTGCATCTGAGACACCGCGTTGCTTGAATCGCGAGCAAACCCGCTCCCACAGGGGAGGGTAATATCTTTTTACTCTGTTACCTGATTTTTCATTTTCTCGGCAATTTTGGCGTCTACAGCGGCCCGTACCTGATCGATACTGAAGCTTGGCGGCTTCTGGCTAGGCGGGTAATCGACGAAGGTTTCCAGGAAGTTGGCCGCCTTCATGATCGCCAGCTCGTTCAGGTAAACGTTTTTGGTGCTCCAGTCGTAATACTGGTCAGAGACAATGTCAGCCCGTTCGAACGGGTCCATGCGCAGGTTGAAGATTTTCGGCACCCGCAGGCACACGAACGGTTCGCTCCAGACCTTGAAGCCGCCCGGTTCGCGCTGCTCGCAAAACACCACTTTCCAGTTGTCGAAACGCATCGATACCAGCGCGCCGTCATCGTTGAAGTAGTAGAACTCGTTGCGATTACCCTTGGGTTGCTCGCCGGTCAGGTACGGCAGTTGATTGAAACCGTCCAGATGCACCTTGAAGTTGGTCCCGCCTGCCACCGGCGCCCAGCCCTTGAGCAACTTGTCTTTGACCTCGGCATCACCCGCAACGGCCAGCAGGGTCGGGAACCAGTCCAGGCCGGAGAACATCTCGTTGCTGACCTCGCCTGCCTTGATTTTGCCCGGCCAGCGCACGATGGCCGGAACGCGGAAGGCACCTTCCCAGTTGGAGTTCTTCTCGTTGCGGAAAGGCGTGGTGGCAGCGTCCGGCCAGGAGAACTGGTTCGGCCCGTTGTCGGTGGTGTAGACCACGATGGTGTTGTCGGCGATTTTGAGGTCGTCGAGAGTTTTCAGTAGTTTGCCGACGTCGCCGTCATGCTCAAGCATGCCATCGGCGTATTCGTTGCCGGGCATACCACTCTGGCCCTTCATCGAATCGCGCACGTGGGTAAAAACGTGCATGCGTGTGGTGTTCATCCACACGAAAAAAGGCTTGTCGGCCTTGGCCTGTTTTTCGATAAAAGCCTGCGCTGCCGCTGTGGTTTCGTCGTCGATGGTTTCCATGCGCTTGGTGGTCAGGGCGCCGGTGTCTTCGATTTTGCCGTCGGCAAAGCTGTGGATCACGCCGCGGGGGGAAGTGGCCTTGACGAAGGCCGGGTCATCCTTGGGCCAGTAAGGGCGTTCGGGTTCCTCTTCGGCGTTGAGGTGGTAGAGGTTGCCGAAAAACTCGTCAAAACCATGGTTAGTCGGCAAGTATTCGTCACGATCGCCCAAGTGGTTTTTACCGAATTGTGCAGTGGCGTAGCCCTGGGACTTGAGGGCCTGAGCTATGGTGATATCGCGTTTTTGCAGACCCACCGGAGCCCCCGGTATGCCGACCTTGGACAGGCCGGTACGCAATGGCGTCTGCCCGGTAATAAACGATGAGCGCCCGGCGGTGCAGCTGTTCTCCGCGTAGTAGTCGGTGAACATCATGCCCTCTTTGGCAATCCGGTCGATATTGGGAGTTTTGTAGCCCACCACACCCATGGAATAGGCACTGATATTGGACTGGCCAATGTCATCGCCGAAGATCACCAGGATATTGGGTTTTTCGGCGGCGACAGCGGTGGCGGACAACGCCATCACCGAAGCCGCCACCAAGGCTAGCTGGGGGAACCACTTGGCTGTTCGAGTCATGCAACTTGCTCCTTGTTGACCTGGAATCGTGCAATGGTGACAACTGTTGTTTTTATTACGGCTGTTTTGCTGCACTGGCCTCGGACGGGTAGATACGACTCCATTGCGACGTCATATCGACGATAGTCCAGCCTTGCTGTTTTGCCTCATCGAGCGCCTTGTCCAGGCGTCCTATTTTTGAGTCGCGGTCATAGGCCCACTCGCGTTTGGCGTCGGTGTGGTGCACCAGCCCCATCAAACGCGGACCGCTGCCTGCGGCGGTCCACTGGAGCATTTGCTGGTCGCCGTCGGAGTTGCCGAAGGCCAGGATCGGGCGACGACCAATGATGCTGTCGATGCTTTCCGGTTTGCCGGGGCCGTCATCGTTATGGGCGATTTTGTCGGTGCGCAGAATGGTCGGTTTGCCGTCGTTGTACTGGTATCGGCTGACAAAGTTGGAGCCGATCACCTGTTCCGGCGGGATGCCATACACCTCTTCGGCGAAAACGCGCATAAAGCCGGTGTCGCCCCCGGACACGATCCAGGTTTTGAAGCCCTGTTCGCGCAGGTAGTCCAGTACTTCCAGCATCGGCTGGTAGACCATCTCGGTGTAAGGTTTGCCGGTTGTCGGGTGGCGAGCCTTGCTTAGCCAGGCCTGCACGTTGCTGCGAAATTCCTCAGTGGTGAGCCCGGCGTGGCTGGCCATAAAGATCTTCATCAAGCCTTCCATGCCACCTTCGGCCAAGGCCTTGTGGTCGTTGTCCAGCACCGCCTTGAACGGTTGCTGGTCTTTCCATTCCGGGTGTTGCGGGGCCATGCGCCTGATTTCGTCGAAGGCGAACAGTTCCTCGAAGTACCCCGGTTGCTCGCTCCACAGGGTGCCGTCGTTATCGAAGACGGCGATGCGCTCTGCGGGTTGTACAAAGCCCTTGCTGTCGGGGGTGGTGACGGTCTGCACAAATTCGATGATGGCTTTTTTCGCCGGGCCTTCGTTCCAGGATGGCAGGGGCTCGGCGGCCTGGACGAACAGGGGCAGGGCCAGGGTGAAGAGCAAGGCTTTTGTACTTGTTGTGTTGATCATGGGAAGTCCTTTTCATGGCCGGGATTAAGCGGGCGCAAAGCATAGGTTTTGCGTGCAGGGCGGGTGCGCCACCAGTGGCGGGTGGTGCTCAAAAGGCGTAGCCAGCTGCGCCGGGTGCAGTAGCCAACGCCCGCCAGCAACAGGATCAGACCTGTGATCAGCGCTGACTCAGGCACGCGCAGTTGGCTGGGCTGGCCCAGTTGCTTAAGGTCGCGGGCGATGGAAAACACTGGGGCGTTGCCGGGGTTGGCCACGGCCTTGAAGCTGATCGCCGGAACCTCGCTGGTTTGCGCCTTGCGCTGGATGCTGTCCCACCATTTGACGCTGATGGCGGGCAACGCGTAGTTGCCGGGGCGCTCGATGCGGTAGCTCAGGCTGTCGATACGCTGGCCGCCGGTGAAGTTGCCGCGCCCGTCATCCAGATTGCTGATCTGTGGGGTTTTCGGGTAAGTGCTCAGGCCATCGACAGTACCCACGGGCGGGGCAGGCAGTGACAGGCCTGGTGCGTTTTCGGCCTGCAAGGTCAGGGTACGGCTGAGGCTGTCGCCGACCTTCAGTTCAGCGTCTGCCGGGCGGATGTTTTGACTAAAGCGCAGCCCGCTGGCGACCAGTACCGGCTCACCGGGTTCGAAGCCCGCAGGTTGGCTGGCAGTGAAATGCAGCGGTGGAGTCTGTGCCGACAGCTCATGACTGGCCTGGGCCGGGCTGGTGCGCACGGTCAATGACGGGACAGTAAAGGCTTGGGCCAGATTCGGGATGATCCGGTAGGTGTAGCGCAGGCCGGTGAAGATCTGCCCTTGCACGGTTTGCGTCAGGTGCTGGGCCTCGCTATTGGGCGGGGTAACGTCGGTACCGGCAATGGTCAGCTCGGGCAGGGTCGCGGCGTCGGTAAACCAGCTGCTGGTCAGCACATCGACCTGCAACTGCAGGGGTTCGCCCACCACCACGGCATCGCCAGGCAGCAGACGGGCCTGCACGTTTAACAGCGGCTCATCGGCACAGGCCAGCGCGCTCCAGAGCCACAGTCCGAGAAGACCAAGACCGCGCTTCATGGTGCTTCCTTGTGCAGCTGGGTACTTTGGTCTTGCAGGCTGAATTTCTGGCGCAGAAAGTTGGCCGGGGAGGTGGTCAGGTTCTGCAGCCACTGCTCGTCACTGGCCGCCTGTTGGGTTTGCAGCGGTTTACTCTGGCCCTTGCCCGGTTGTTTGTCGAACTTGATCTGGTCGGGCTTGGTCTCGGGAGCGTTCTGTTGGGCGCTGTCGGTATCCTTGAGCAGGGCCCGGGCCAGGGCCAGGTTGGCGCGGGCTTCAGGGAACTGCGGTTGCAGGGTCAGCGCCTGGGTGTAGGCAGCAATGGCCTGTTCGAACTTGAACCGGCGCACATGGATATTACCCAGGTAGAAGTAAGCCTGGGGGGTGTCGAGTTGCGCAAAACTGGCCAGCGCCAGATCAAAGTCAGCCGCGTTGTAGGCGGCGATGCCTTTCCAGTACGGGTCGGTAAACAACGCTGCCGCCGCCGGAAAGTGCTGGTGCTCGAAGGCCCAACGGCCTTGCTGGTCTGGGGTGAAAAAGGCGTCGATCAATGTGTTGGCTTGCGCCGGTGCCGGTTGCAGGGCCAGGCCCGTGGCCAGTACCAGCGCAGCGGTCCAGTTCAGGCTCCAGCCACGGCGCACCGAGAAAAAAGCCAGCAATAGCAAGGGGCCGCACAACCAGTAGCCGGCGTCTTTCCAGTGCAATTGCCGCTGTTCGTCGCTGGCGGCCTGGAAATGCTGGCGGGCATGGCCTTCGATCCAGTCCAGGTCGTCGTTGTTGACTGTCAGGCTGCCCAGCGGCGCGCCGATGGCAGTGGCCAGTTGTTTGAGTGCTGATGAATCGAAACTACTCAGCTCTGGGCGGCCATTGCTGTCGGTGCGGGGTTGGCCACTGGCATCGCGGATAATCCCGCCATTGGCGCTGCCCACGGCGAGGATCAGCACTTGCAGGGGGCTGCTTTGCAGTTGCTGTTTCAGCTTGTCGAGCTGGGTGGTATCGGCGCCGTCGGTGATCAGCAACAGGCTCGCGGGGGTGTTATCCGCCTGCAGCAGGCGCTTGGCCTGTTCGATCACGGCGACCATATTTTTGCCCGGTTTGGCGATCAGGTCGGTGCCCAGAGCCTGCACCAGGCTGTCCAGCAGCGCCGGGTCGTCAGTGGCGGGCAGGACCAGATGGGCGCTGCCGGCATAGGCAATCAGTGCGGTACGGGCACCACTGCGCCGGGCGATCAATTCGTGGAGTTTGTGCTTGGCCGCTTCCAGGCGCGTGGGTTGCAGGTCACTGGCGTCCATTGACGGCGACAGGTCGAGGGCGATAATCAGCAGTGCGCGGTTTTCCACGAACGCCGGGCGGTCCTGTTCCCAGGTCGGGCCTGCTGCCGCGAGGGCGCCGAGGATCAGCAGGGCACTGGTCAAATGCACCGGGCGCAGGCGATGGTGGTCCTGCGGGGTGATCAGTAAGTGCGGCAGCAAGTGCGGGGCAATAATCGCCCGCAGGCGCCGTTGCCGGTTCTGGCTACGGCGCCATAGCAGCGGCAGCAGGGCACCGAAAATACCCAGCAGCAGCCACGCCGGGCGCAGGAAGTGGAAGTCACTCAGGTTGATTTCCATCTGCGGCCTCCTGCCGTGTAACGCGCGAGGCCAATAGCGCCAACAGGCTGATGGCAGCCGCCAGCGGCAGCCAGAACAGGTCGCGCTTGGGCTGGTGGCTGAGGGTTTTGACCTGATGCGCGGTGATGCGGTCGAGGGTGATGTACACCTGCTTCAGGCTGTCGCGGTCTTCGGCGCGGAAACACTGCCCGCCCGTGGCCTTGGCGATGGCTTGCAGTGCGCCGAGATTGACCTGTGCTTCGCCTTCGGCATTAGGGTCGCCGATGCCGATGGTATGAATCACCACGCCTTTGGCTGCCGCCATCGATGCTGCACGGGTAGGGGGGACGGCGCTGCTGGTGTCATTGCCATCGGTGAGCAGGATCAGCACTTTTTGCTGCTCATGGGCTTGATCAAGCAGTTTCAGGCTCAAACCGATGGCGTCACCCAGTGCAGTATTGGGGCCAGCCATGCCGATACCGGTGTCTTCGAGCAACAGTGACAGGCTGGCGTGATCGAGGGTCAGCGGTGCTTGCGGGTAGGCGCCGCTGCCAAACAGGATCAGGCCGATACGGTCGCCCTTGCGCCGGGCAATAAAGTCCTGCACCACCTGTTTGACCGCGCTCAGACGGTCGATCTTGTGGCCGTTGGCGTCGGTAAAGTCAGTGGTTTGCATCGATTGCGAGATATCGATGGCGAGCATCAGGTCGCGTACCGGTTGCTGATGCTCAATGGGCTTTTCCACCAGCACCGGACGGGCAACGGCCACCACCAGCAGTGCCCATATCAGCAGGTTGAGCATCAATTGCCAGTGGTTATGGCGTGCCCCCGAGGCGTGTGGCGCCTGATCAATGGCGCGGCTGATAGCATCGAAAAACGGCACCCGCACCGCGCTGCGCGCCTCGCGGTATTCGGGCAGGTAACGGTAACCCAGCCAGGGCAGGGGCAACAGAAGCAGCAGCCAGGGGTAATCAAACTGCCACATGATGCTGCTCCACCCAGAGTGCGCAGGTATCGAAGACCTGCTGGCGTTGTTCGCCGGGGAGCGCCAGCAGCTGTTCATCCGGGGCATAGGCCAGCAGGGCCAGTTGCTGGCTGAAGTCTTCAGGCAATGGCTGCGTGCTGTGTTTGTTCAGAAAGGCCTGCCATTCGGCGTCTTGCAACGTGCCTGCGGCCTGGGGTACGGGCATGGACAGGGCTACGCGTTTAAGCAGGGTCGGCAGTTCGCGCAGAGCACTGAGCGGATCATCGTGGGTGCGCAACTGGGCCAGACGTTGCATAGCCTCGCGCCGGTAACGGTTGCGCCGCCAATGCCAGTATGCCCGCGCGGCCACTGCCAGCAGAGCCACCAGGACGATCCCGAGTAGCGCCCACCAGCCCCAGGTTTGCGGCATATAACTGACGGGCGCGGGCAGGCCCAGCTCCTTGAGCTGCTCGATGGTAGGGATGGCCGTGGTCATCGACGGGGGCTGCCAAACTTGCCCAGCTCAGTGCGCAGTTGGGTCGATGCCTCTGCTCCAGTACTGAACATCATCAAAGGCACCTGGCTGCGGCGCAGCAGGGTGGCGACGTCCTTGAATCGGCCACTGAGAAAGTCGGCCAAGGGTTGGCGCACAGACTGATGCTGAACCGCCAGCTCGACTTGAAGTTCGCCCTGAGTCACCAGCAGGCGGCCGTTTTGCGGCAGGTTCAGTGCCAGCGGGTCATAGACCTGCATGGCGATTACATCGTTGTGAATGGCCAGTTGGCGCATCAGCTGCGAGGTGCGGGGCCCGGCGCCGGCGAAGTCGCTGATCAGGCAGATCAGGTGGTCATGACCGGCCACGGCCAGGCATTGTTGCAGCACCTTGTCCAGTTGCCCGCCGTCTTCGCAGTCGGGCAGGGCGCTATTAAGCTGGTGGTTTTGCCGGGCGATTTTGCTGCACAGCGCCTCGACCCGTTTACGGCTGCGCAGCGGGGCAATGCTGTCGATATTCTGGTCGTTAAAGACCAGACCACCGACCCGGTCTCCCGCGTTGAATACCATCCATGTCGCCAACGCGCCCAGCTCGGCGGCAGTCGCCGACTTGAAACTGCGGCTGGAGCCAAAAAACATCGACATACGCTGATCGACGACAATCAATGCCGGGCGGTCGCGTTCCTCGGTAAAGGTGCGCACCACCGGTTTGCCGCTGCGCAACGAGGCGCGCCAGTCGAGGTGGCGCAGGTCGTCTCCGGGTTGATAACGACGCAGTTCATCGAAGTCCAGGCCACGCCCGCGCAGGCGCGACGCATGGCTGCCCGAGAGAATGCTGCCCTGGGGCTGGCGGGCGATAAAACTCAGGGCGCGGGCCTTGAACTCCAGCGCCATCAATTGCTCCAGGGAGACATACACCAGGCCGTCGTCATGCTGCGTTTGAGCGTTCATGGGCAGGGGCCTCAGGCCGGGATCGCGACTTTGCCGAGAATCCGCGCCAGCACCTGATCGGCACTGACGCCATCGGCCACCGCGTCGTAACTCAGTTGCAGGCGGTGGCGCAGTACCGGATAGACCACGGCGCGGACGTTGTCCGGGGTGACAAAGGTCTGGCCGCGCAACCAGGCATCGGCACGCGCGCAACGGTCCAGGCCGATACCGCCGCGGGGGCTGGCACCGACACTGATCCAGCGCGCCAGATCGGCGTCGTAATCGGCGGGATGGCGCGTGGCGTTGACCAGGTCAATCAGATAGGCATCAATGGCCGGTGAAACGGTTACGCTGCTGACCTCGCGCCGGGCCGCGAATATCACCTCCTGGCCCAGGGCGAATCGCGCCGCACTCGCGTTTTTTTCAGCCGCGACCTGTTCTTCGTCGCGCAGCATGCGCAGAACCTGTGACTCATCACCAGGGCTGGGGTAATCGAGCACCACCTTCATCACAAAACGGTCCATCTGCGCTTCCGGCAGCGGGTAGGTGCCTTCCTGCTCGATGGGGTTTTGCGTGGCCAGCACGATAAACAGTTCAGGCAACGGATGGCTGTTACTGGCCACGGTGATTTGCCGTTCCTCCATGGCTTCGAGCAGGGCAGCCTGGACTTTGGCCGGGGCGCGGTTGATTTCGTCGGCCAGGATCAGGTTGCCGAACAAGGGGCCTGGCTGGAAGCGGATCAGGTTTTGCCCGTCCACCTGATGCAGCACCTCGGCCCCGGTGATGTCCGATGGGAGCAGGTCGGGGGTGAACTGGATACGGCTCATTTTTGCCTCCAGATGCCGGGCCAGTGCTTTGACGGTGCGGGTCTTTGCCAGTCCCGGCAGGCTTTCGAGCAGCAGATGACCGTTGGCCAGCAGACCGATGATGATCTGGCGGATCACTTCGTCCTGGCCCAGTACCGCTTCGGCGACGCTGGCTTGCAGAGCATTCAGATCGTTGAGGGCTGTCATAAAGCATTCCTTGCTTGAGCACGATTACCAGGGTGCAGGGACCACTACAAACTGCACATTGCCGCCCACATAGCGCGGTTGATACCAGGTGGCACCGCAGTGTTGGTACGCCACATTGTTGGCCACCACCGACACGCAATCGGGCGGCACGCTGGCCACCTGTGAGCCGATGGCAATCGCCGTGGCGGTGGTTGCGCCCACTACGGCGGCTGCGGCCCACGGGTGATACCAGTTGTCCGGGGGCGGAGGTGGCGGTGGCGGTGGCGGCATGGGCCGTGGCGGGGGGTAGGTATGGGGCTGTGGATACGGTTTTGGTCCCGGTTGAGGCTGCGGTTGTGGCATTGGTGGCGGTGGCGGGTGGCCGCCGTTATGCGGCACTACAAAAGTACGCGCACCGCCACCGCCGCGTATCTGCCAGGCCTGGGCGATGGAGGTGTGCAGCAGGCTGGCGCCGAGCACGCCGCAGAGCAGCCAGTGCAGGCTTTTCATGGCTGCACCGCCTGGCCGTTCTTGCCGGTGGCCCACTGCAAGGGGACTTTCCGGGCGTCCGCTGGCGGGTCGAACTCAAAGCTGTTGGCGTTGATGGCCGGGCTGAGTTGCCAGCTGAAGTCGACACTGTGACGCGGGTGTTCGGGGATATCGCGGCGGCTGATGGTCAGGCGGCACGGCAGTGGTTGTGCACCCTGACGTAGCCACAGTTGCCAGTCGATATCATCCTGGCGCAAGGCGTAGTGATCGCAGCGCTGGCCGTCCAGGGTGTCAGTGCCGATCAATTCGGCTGAGCGCAGCCCCACTTGCCTGGCGGTGTTTGCATCCCAGCGAAACAGATCGGCCAGCGGCAACTCGATACCGTAACGGCTATTGAGCAGGTCGATCAATGCGTTGATATTGGCCGGCGCGGGGGCGCTGGTGTAGTACGCACCGGGGCTCTGGTAGAGGGTGAAGGTCTTGCCGTTGTAGAAGAGGCTGCGCCGTACGCCCTGGTCATCGACCGAAACCATCAGCTTGTCCAGCTGCTGGGCCAGCAGATGAGTGGTATGACGAAACTCGACAGTCTGGCCGCTTTTCAGCACCTGATCGGTCTGGCTGCTGGCTTGTACCGCGAACTGCTTGAGGCTGCGCAGGTAACTGCCCATTCGCTCCAGCGCCAGCAGAGTGCCGGGTTCGACGGCTGCGCTGGCCTGGCCGGTAAAGACCAGCAGCAGGCCGAGCAGGGCATTGCGCATAACGGCCATGCTCACGCCCTCTACCAGACGTACTGCAGGCGAACGGTCCAGGTGGCGATGTCCGGTGAGCCTTTGCGTTCGGCCACGGTGTCGGTATAGGCGAGCAGGCCGCCGAGCTGGGGTGACAGCATAAAGCCCATGCTTGCGCCGACCAGGGTGCTTTCCTGTTTGTTGTCTTGCCAGTCGCCGTCGATTTTTGTCTCGCCGCCACGGGTATAGGTAGCGTCCAGGGAGGCCCAGAGCGCGCGGTTGAAGTCGTAGCTGTAATGGCCTTCGATGGCATACAGGGCTTTTTGCTCAAGCTTGCTGCTGCCCTGATAGTCGTCGTTGTCACCGAACAGCGAGACCATTGTGTTGATTTCCAGCCAGGTCGGGCCGAACGGTGTGCCGAAGCCCAGTTCGGGTTTGAATACCCAGCGGTTGGAGCCGATGTTGATCACCCTGTTCTTGTCATAGTCGCCGGTCGGGGTGGTGACGGTCAGCGCACCGGTGAGAAAGGTTTCCGGCGTCCATTTGGCAAACTCTTCAGCCGTCAGGGCCGGGCCGCCGAAGAAGTTGTGCGCCAGTACCACCTGGGTATCACCCCGCCCGCCATTGTGCTTGGTGCCGGTAAAGTAGCGGGCATTGTCAAAGGACGCGGATATATCGGCGTAGGGCTGCAGGATCTGGATTGCGCTGCTGCGCCCGGCAATCCCGAAGGAGCGCGCATAGCGCAGGATATACAGGTCGGCATTGAGTGAAAGGCCGTCGATGGGTAGCGAGGTGTCGATGGGGGTGTTGCTGTCGATCCGGTTGTAATAGCCAAACAGCATGTTCAGATCAGTGGGGACGTTCTGCCAGTCGCGGGCGTTGTCGGTCCAGCCGGTCAGCGGTGCCAGGGCCAGAGTCAGTGCCGCGAGTCCGGCCTTGCGAGCGGTACTTGATCCCATCGTATTGCTCCTTCAATCGCTCTCTGGCGTTTATCGTCCGATGCCCGGTACGTGTAATTGTTTATTGAAGTTAGCAGCAACCGCGTACTTCGCTGGCTGGCGAGTGCAAAGCTGCTGATTCTGTGGCCTGTGTCACTTTTAAATGACGAACGGCGATATAAGCCATGAACGTTGCAATTGTGTATCTGCGCTGAGAGTACTGGTTATTTAGCCACCTGTTGACGCTGGCTGCATGCTATCGTGTTGGCCTTATTTGAAGGGGAAATCCAATGCGAATGCTGATCGGCGTGTTAAGCCTGGCCTTGCTGGCCGGTTGTGTGTCTCCTGCGATGGACACTGCCCGCAGTAAAGCCCCGACGCGGGTGCTGGCCTCGGCCAAACCGACGCCGCTGGTGGCCGAATGCATCAAGTTCTCGTGGCAGGACGAAAGCGTTTTTGGAGTCGATGCCAGCGCCTATATCAACAGTGACAAGGCTGGTCAGCAGACCGTTTACACCCGTGGCGCTGAATCCTTTGTCGATCTGCTGCCACAGGGCACAGGCACTGCCGTCAGCTATTACGCCAAACAGCCTGACGACGCAGCGGCCATGCGCCGTCTGGCGATGCTGGCGACGTGCTTGTAACGCCTTGAGGTAGCAACGGTGGATTTGAGACAGGGCTTTGTCCTGACCCGACACTGGCGTGATACGCCGTCGGGTATTGAAGTCGAATTCTGGTTGGCCACCGATGACGGGCCGCAACAGATACGCCTGCCGTACCAGACTTCCACTGCGTTTATCCCGGCTGCGCACCGCGCCCAGGCGCAGACGCTGTTGCAGGATGAGCCGGGCGTGGAGTTTCGCGAGCTGGCGCTGTGTGATTTTCAGTCGCGCCCGGTTATTGGCCTTTACTGCCGTCAGTACGCCCAGTTGATGGACATCGCCCAGCGCCTGCGGCGTAACGGGGTGGATGTGTATGAGGCCGATATCCGCCCGCCGGAGCGTTTTTTGATGGAGCGCTTCATCACCGCACCGGTGAGTTTCGGTGGCCGCCCTCAGGACGATGGGCTGTTGCTGGACGCGCGGTTAAAGCCCCATCCCGACTACCGGCCACGCTTGAAACTGGTATCGCTGGATATCGAAACCAGCGCCCAGGGTGATCTCTATTCCATTGCCCTTGAGGGCTGCGGCCAGCGCCAGGTGTATATGCTGGGCAAGGCCACCGCGGCCGATACGGCGGTGGATTTCGACCTTGAATTCTGCGCCACCCGGGGCGATTTGCTGCTGCGGTTGAACCAGTGGCTGGCGTTGCATGATCCCGATGCGATCATTGGCTGGAATGTGGTGCAGTTCGATCTGCGGGTATTGCATGAGCATGCACGACGCTTGGGTATCCCGTTACTGCTGGGGCGGGCGGGCAGTGAAATGCAGTGGCGCGAGCACGGCACGCGCAAAAACCATTTTTTCGCCAGTGCGGCGGGCCGCTTGATAATCGACGGTATTGAGTCGCTGCGCTCGGCGACCTGGTCGTTCCCGTCCTTCAGCCTGGAAAATGTCGCCCAGACCCTGCTTGGCGAAGGCAAGGACATCAGCACACCGTACCAGCGCATGGACGAAATCAACCGCATGTTTGCTCACGACAAACCTGCGCTGGCGCGTTACAACCTCAAGGACTGCGAGCTGGTCACGCGGATCTTCGCGAAAACCGAGTTGCTGACCTTTTTGCTGGAGCGGGCCTCGGTCACGGGCCTTGAGGCCGACCGCAGCGGTGGTTCGGTGGCGGCGTTTTACCATTTGTATATGCCGCTGATGCATCGCCAGGGTTTTGTTGCGCCCAATCTCGGCGATAAGCCACCCCAGGCCAGTCCCGGCGGCTTTGTCATGGAGTCCCAGCCGGGGCTTTACGAATCCGTGCTGGTGCTCGACTACAAAAGCCTTTATCCGTCGATCATCCGTACCTTCCTGATTGACCCGCTGGGGCTGGTGGAAGGGCTGCGCGACCCAGGTGATGAAGCCTCGGTACCGGGCTTTCGCGGGGCGCGCTTTTCGCGAACCCGGCATTGCTTGCCTGCCATTATCGAGCGGGTGGCCAATGGCCGCGAAGTGGCCAAACGGGAGAAAAACGCGCCCTTGTCCCAGGCCCTGAAAATCATCATGAATGCGTTCTACGGGGTGCTGGGTTCCAGTGGCTGCCGGTTTTTCGATACGCGGCTGGCGTCATCCATCACCCTGCGCGGGCACGAAATCATGCTCAAGACCCGGGCCTTGATCGAGGCCAAGGGTTTTAGCGTGATCTATGGCGATACCGACTCCACCTTTGTCTGGCTGCGCAGTGAGCACAGCGAAGCAGACGCTGCTCGTATTGGCAACGAACTGGTGGCGTACGTCAATCAGTGGTGGCAGACCCATGTGCGTGATGAGTACGGGCTGACCAGTGCCCTGGAACTGCAGTTCGAAACCCACTACAGCCGTTTTCTGATGCCGACCATTCGTGGCGCCGAGGAGGGCAGCAAGAAACGCTATGCAGGGTTGGTGGCGCATGCCGACGGGCGCCGGGAGATGGTCTACAAGGGGCTCGAGGCAGTACGCAGCGACTGGTCGCCATTGGCCCAGCAGTTTCAGCAGGCGTTGTACCTACGCATTTTCAATCGCCAGCCCTATCAGGACTATGTCCGGGATTTTGTGCGCAGCACCCTGGCCGGTGAGCATGATGAGTTGCTGATCTATCGCAAGCGCCTGCGTCGCCAACTCAGTGACTACGAGCGCAATGTGCCGCCCCATGTGCGGGCCGCGCGCCTGGCCGATGAATACAATGACCGGCAGGGCCGGCCACGCCAGTATCAGTACGGCGGCACCATCAGCTATGTGATCACCGTGGCCGGCCCGCAGCCGCTGGAGAATCGCACCGCAGAGGTGGATTACGACCACTACCTGACGCGTCAGCTACAACCGGTGGCGGACGCGATTCTGGTATTTGTCGACGCTGATTTCAGCGCACTGGTGGGCGGGCAACTGGGGCTGTTTTAAGCGTCGCTGGCCGGGGTCGCGGCTTTGGACCGGGCGCGGTCCTTGGCAGCCTTGGCTTCGGCGGCCAGGCACTCCAGGCAGAACTGCTCGGCGTAGCTCATGATGATCTCGGTGGTATCGCCCTTGATCGTGCGCGAGCCCGCAAGGATATAGCGCATGCGCTTTTCGGTCACGCCGATGCGCTGGGCAATCCAGGCCGGAGTCTGGCCGATGCGGTCGACCAGTTTGTTGGCGTATTCGGTGGAGTGGTTGTAGCGTTCAGCGTTGGGAAACATAGGGGTTCCATGGGGCGGTAGGGGTGAAGCCGGAGGGCATGGTACTCCTTTTCACTCGCACCCACGATTTTGCCTGCCCGCCTGCCATTATTTCACGGGTTTGATCAAGCTCTCCGCCGGAATGCCGAACATCTCATGCAGCTTCCAGATCATGGGCAGCGTCAAAGAACGTTTGCCATTGAGTACTTCATACACCCGGTTCTGCCTGCCGATAGCTGGCACCAGATCAGCCGGTGACAGCCCGGACTGCTCCATTCTGAAACGGATGGCATCCACCGGGTTGGGCAGGTCGATGGGAAAGTGTTTCGCTTCGTAGGCTTCGATCAGGGTGATCATGACTTCAAGGTAGTCGCCTTCTTGAGTGCCTGGCTCCGGTTCATTATCGAATAACGGCGAAACAGATTTCAGTGCGTCTTTGTAGTCCTGCTCAGTGCGAATTGGACGAATATTCATGGGTCACTCCATTTCCACGGTGTTGGCATCAATAGCGTCGTACTGCTTGTGCGTACCCGCAAACTTTATATAGACGGCGCTGTAGTGGTAGGCCACGGCGACCACGAGCCGATAGTCGTTACCTTTGATGTTGAACACGACCCGGTTGCTCTTGAGAACGCTGGCATGGCGAAATTGAGCCTTGATGTCGGCGGGCGTTTGCCAGTTCGCTTTTTTGGCTTCATCAATCCAGCAAAGGAAGGATTGTTCCGAGCCCGGATGGGTTTGCCAAAATTTTTTGAGCTGGCTGATTGCGATGATTCTCATGTATATCAATCCTAGTCCCGTGGTGGGACTTTTGCAAGTGAGCTTTACGTCCTGTGCGGCTCAAATACCTCGCCATTCTCAATAACACCAGCCTGAAAGCTTGAGCAAATATGAGTTTTACGATTCAGGCCTTATTGCCCTCTGCACCGAGTTTTCTATATCAGCGAAAGTCTCGTTCCATGTCATGCCTGCCTGCGGTTTTATGAACTAGAGTTCCCCCCACAAACCAACAGACACGAGAGGGATTTTCATGACTGCGCTGGATGTATTCTGGGTCGGGCTGGGAGGCGGGCTGGGTTCGCTGCTGCGCTGGTGGATCGGATTGCGGGTGGGGCAGCTCTACAAAGGCTCATTCCCGCTGGGCACATTCCTGATCAACGTCAGCGGGGCGTTTGTGATCGGCTACCTGAGCATTCTGTTTACCGTGGACTGGCGCGACCGTTATGGCGATTTCCTCAGTGCTGCAGTGCTCACCGGCATTCTTGGCGGCTACACCACCTTCAGCAGCATGCAGCTGGACGCCTCCAAACTGGCCAGGGCCAAGGACCGGGCGTGGGCCGCAGGTTATTTGATCATCTCGGTACTGGTCGGCCTTGCCGCCGCCGCATTCGGCGCCTGGCTGGCGCGCTGACACAGGAGAACACAGCATGTTGAACATGATTATTCTGATTTTTGTCGGCGGTGCGTTTGGCGCCATGTGTCGTGAGTTTGTCATGCTGTCGGTGCCGCGTCTGGCCGACGGTTTTCCGATGGATATTTTTGTTGCCAATATCGTTGCCGCGTTCCTGCTGGGGGTGGCCACGGCGCTGTTCAAGAGCAACCGCATCAATCAGTACGTACATGTAATGGTCGGCACCGGCATCATGGGCGGGCTTTCAACCTTCTCCAGCTTTGTGTTCGGTGCCGTCGAGATGATGAAAGACCCTGCGGGCGTGTTTGTTTCCATCTGCTATCTGGTGATCAGTCTGGTGATCGGTTTTGCCGCGGTTGAACTGGGTCTGTTGGCCGGGGGCAAAGTGGCGCCACTGCCAGCCTCGGATACGGCGCAATAGCTATTTGTAAGTGAGGGACTGGCCCGCTCCCACAGAGGGCAAAAAAAAGCCCTCTTCCGAGGGCTTTTTCACATCATGCACAAAGGGTTCAGGCCAGCGAAGTCCGCTTGCCAAAGAACATTTCGGTGATCAGGTCGTTATTGATCTGATCACCCTGCAGGGTGCGCACCAGCAGTTCACTGCCCAGCAACGGCAACGACAGCACCATGGTCGGGTTGACCCGTTTGACCTTGGGCATGTTCCGCGTTTCGTTGACCAGCGCGATGATCTGGGTGTCGTCCCCGGCCACTTCCTTGGCTGCCAATATGGTGAACACGTTTTCGGCGTCGCTGTCGCACAGGGTGACGATGTATTTGGCATCGGCTGCACCGGCCAGCTTCAGGGTCGAAGCTGCCGACGGGTCGCCCTCAATGATGTCGGCCTTTTCTGGCAGGTCGTGCTGGCTGCCAGCGGCGCACACGACTGTGACGTGCTCGCCGCGATCGCTCAGGCCTTTGTAGACGTTCTGTGCCAGTGAGCCAACGCCGACGAGGATGTAGTGATTTTTACGGGCCATGTGGGTAATCCTGCCTTTAACGATTCGTTGGATGTTGTTGCTGATCAGCGGGCCGGCAATGGACGCCACCGAAATCGCGAAGATGGTGATGCCCAGGATGATCACCGTCAGGGTGAAAAACCGCGCATCGGTGGTATGCGGCACGATATCGCCAAAGCCCACGGTGGACATCACCACAATCGCGAAATAGAACGCTGACGGCAGATCGGTCACGGGCGGTGCAAAACCGTCACCGATATACAGTGTGCCCAGGGTGCTGTAGACAATCAGCGAAGCGATGCTGACCACCGCAAAGAAGCTGCCTGTGGCCAGGCTGTAGTGGTCAAAACGCCGCCAATAGAAGGCCAGAACCGCAATGGTGAACAGGGAGAAAAAGGTCACCCCGTCAGGCTTTTTCAGGATGAAGAAATCAACGCAGACTGTGGCAATCAGCAACAGCAGGGCGAAGAACCAGCTGATACGCGACTTGATCAACAACCCCAATGACATCAACAGCAGTACAAAGCCCACCACAAAGCCCGGTATTTCCAGCAAGGCCAAAAAGCTTAGCGCCTCCTTCCAGGTGTCAAATGAGCCGGATTTGGCAGTGGCGTGAGCCACGCCACGTTCCAGTACCGGCAAAAACAATAGAAAGCCGTTGATGGCCACCAGCAAGGCAACCCCATAGGCAAAGGAGATCCGATTTTTTACGTCCTGTAATAAAGTCATGGCACCTACGACGCGTCTGTTAGTTAAAGGGTGAAGGGAGTGTAGGTCAGGGTTTTTCGGCTGCTATGCGTGGATACGCTCAGGCCGCATTGGCCGGCAACCTGTCGTACCCACGAATATAGTAATTGGCCGCCGAAATCAGCCAGCACAGCACAAACATGCCGATGATCCAGTAGCCAATCTCGCCGAAGTTTTCGCTGATGGCATTGATTGGCGTCCAGATTCCGCCAGTCAGTTCCAGCTTGTCGGCAATCAGCCCCAGGGCCTCGATACCGCCGATAAACAACGCCACTACCACCGATGCGGCGGTGATGGTGATGTTGTAGTAGAGCTTGCGCACCGGTTTTGAGAACGCCCAGCCGTAAGCGCCAATCATTACGAAGTTGTCCAGCGAATCGATCAGCGCCATGCCCACCGCGAACAGCACTGGAAACACCATGATCGACCACAGGCTGATGCCATGGGAGGCGCTGGTGGCGCTGATGCCCAGCAGGCCGATTTCGGTGGCGGTATCAAAACCCAGGCCGAACAGAAAGCCCACCGGGTACATATGCCAGCTTTTATTGACCAGGTTGAACACTCGGCCAAAGATGCGCGCCATCAGGCCACCTTTGTTGGTGGTGATCAGGTCCAGCTCTTCGGGTGGCAGGCTGTGGCCGGCCTTGACCTGCCTGAACTTCTTGTACACCGAGATCAGGATCACCAGGTTGAGCACGCCAAACAGCAGCAGAAACACCGATGACACCAGGGTGCCGATCAGGCCGCCGGTTTCATGGAACCACTCCATGTCGTTCTTGAAGGCCATTGCCGTGGCGGCAATGGCAAAGGAGGCCAGTACCACGATGGTCGAGTGCCCAAGAGAGAACCAGGTGCCCACTGCAATCGGTCGCTTGCCCTGTTGCATCAGCTTTCGGGTGACGTTGTCGATGGCGGCGATATGGTCGGCATCCACGGCATGGCGCAAGCCGAAGCCGTATGCCAGCAAGGCGGTACCCATCAAGACCGGGTTGTTGCCAAATTCGATAAAGGCCCAGGCCCAGGCGAGCAAGTTGGCAATGATAAGGCCTGCAAGCAGATACATGGCCCGAAGCGTAGTGGTCGACGAATCGTCATTCGTCAGGGGGATGGCATTCGTGGTCATGGACAGGCTCCGGCTAATGGATCGGCAGTTATTGGCGGTGGGCCGGCATCACGTCTTTGTTGGGCACCAGGAACAACCAGGAAGCCAGGACAAAGGGCATAGTCAGGGTTGGAATCCCCACCGGGGCCAGTACTGTATTCAAGGCACCTTGCACAAATACAGTGAAGATCACACCGATCAGAGTGTAGATCAGCACCCGCCAACTGGGTTTGTTGAACGTCGACCCCAGGGCGATGGCGGTCAGCACGGCACTGAAGGCATACAGGCCGTTGTTGATGCTGGCGTGTTCGGCCTGCAATACCGAGGCCACCAGCATCGCCAGCAGCGAACCGAAAAAGGCAAATACTGCTGCCCACAACGAGGACACTGCCAGCCCCGCCAGCAGCAGCACGCTGCCGATTACGCTGCTGAACAGGAAGACTTCGGAAATGCCATAAAAGGTGCCGTCGAGCCAACGGATGCCGTCGAACAGATTGCTGTTGTGGGCAATCAGGTCGTGGGGCAGGTTGGGCACGGGCAAAGATGCGATGTTCAGGCCGCCAAAAGCGTAGCTGGCCAGGAACATGGTCCAGGTCACCAGTACGAAAGGGGCGGTGAGGGCAGCGACTTTCCAGGTTTTGAGGATGTCGGCGATACAGATGGTGACGATTACCGAAACCACACTGCCGAGGATGATGCACAGCCACAGGGTGGGTGTGACTTCAAGAAAGGTCGGCAAGGCTGCGCCGACCAGGCAACCGTTGTAGCCGTACAGCCCGGCTTTCCAGGACTCGCGGTCCTGGAGGTGCATGCCGGTAAACGTTGCCACCGCAGTGCCGAGCACGCTGCCAAAGGCTACAGCCGGGATGCCCTCGCCAAATGCACCGACAAAGATCGCAGCAAAAAACAGCAGCCCGGTCAGCGGGTTGTTCTGGAACATGACCTGGGCACAACCGCGCAGGGTGACGTCGATAAACTCAAGGGCGACGTTGCCATCGGCCACCTGTGACCATTTGGATGCTGCTTGCATGATGACTCTCCCGATTATGTGCTTGGCCAGGAACTGCTTGCGTAGCAACTGCCGAACGCAGCCTCGTTACTACGCCAGCGGCTACAGGTTTTCTGCTACCTCCAAAGAAACTGCGGTTGCAGTGTCTTGCCCAGAATCTCTTCGCGGGCCACCTTCCAGAACTCGCGGACCTGCGCCTTGACTTCGCCACTGTCATTGCCCAGCACCTTGAAGATCAGGCCGCAGTCGTTGGGCAGGCGGGTCACGCCGCTGGCCAGGCCCGCAGTCATGTCGAACAATGCCGGGATGCGCTCGACAATCCGGTCGTGATGCTCCTTGGGTGTCAGCAACACCACGTTGCCAAACACGTCGAAGGTCTGCATCACGCCAATGGCGTCCAGGCTCTCCACCTTCGGTTCAAGAACGTACTTCTCGACAAACAGTTCGCGCCCATCAAGGTTCTCGGCACTCACCCGCGAGGAATACACGTCAAAGCCGAAACGCTCGTCGACATGGTGGTACTTGCGCCCCGACATCAGGATTTCGCTATAGATCGCCGTCGCCGTGGGGTGGATCTTGATCCGGGTGTCGGTGATAAACCGCGCATTGCGATGGGGGATCAGCGGGTCGGGCATAAACTCCAGGTAGCCGTCTTCCTCGACCCGAAAGCACTGGATCTGCGAGGCGTAGTTGGCATTCATCGAGTGCACTTTGGTCGCTGACTGGGTGGTGACGTGCCCGCAGGCACCCACCCCCACATTGACGTCAGTGGCCAGGCGGTCACCCTGCAGTATGCAACCCGAAGTCGAAATCATGGTCACGCAGGGCAGTTCGGGCATTTCTTCGTCCCAATACAGCGCCCGCTGTACCAGTGAGGGAACGCGCCGCTCCATATCGGCCAGGATGCTGCGATTGCCGCGCTTTTCAAAACCCAGTCGCAAGTAGCCGCTTTTGCCCGCGGCGCCGCTGTGCATTTGCGGTGGCTCGTCCTGATACTGCGACAGCTCCGGCGCAGCGTTGCCCAGCGAATGAGCGCGCAGCCGTGACGGGTTGTTCACGATCTGGCTCTGCGCTGTCATGCAGTGACCTCGCTCTTGGCAGTCGGTTTCTGGGCAAACAGGAACATGTGCTCGATCATGTCCACCAGTTCTTCAATACCCTGGCCGGTCTTGCAGTTGGTGAGAATGTACGGGCGATTGCCGCGCACCACCTTGGTGTCGCTTTCCATCACGTCCAGGCTGGCACCCACATAGGGGGCGAGGTCGATCTTGTTAATGATCAGGATGTCGGCCTGCACCAGCCCCGGGCCGTTTTTGCGCGGGATCTTTTCGCCTTCGGCCACGTCAATCACGTAGATATAGAAGTCGGCCAGAGCGGGGCTGAAGGTCAGGGTCAGGTTGTCGCCGCCGCTCTCGATCATGATCAGGTCGCTGTCGGGGAATTTCTCTTCCATTTCCTCGACCGCAGCGATGTTCATGCTCGGGTCTTCGCGCACGGCGGTGTGCGGGCAAGCGCCGGTCTCGACGCCAAGAATCTTGTCTTCGTCGAGAATGCCCTTGAGGGTGCGCTTGACCTGCTTGGCGTCTTCGGTGGTGACGATATCGTTGGTAATGATCAGCGGCTTGTAGCCGCGGTTGATAAGGATCGGCGTGATCACTTCGATGATCGCGGTTTTGCCTGAGCCGACCGGGCCGCCAATACCAATACGAGTAATCTTCTTCACGGGATCTTCCTTAACAATTAGGGGGGACTGATTGAGCGTCGATACGGGTCGACGCAATCCTGGTGTGTCAGTTCATAAACAGCCGCACATGAGCTTTTACGTGTACGGCGGCGAGAACATCGACGATCGGGACATAGGACGACATCTGCTCGATATCGCCGATTTCGGCAATGTCACAGAAGGCCTCGATGTCGTGGTTGAGTTCGAACAGGATGTGCTGGGTGTCCAGGTGAGTAACGCGCATCAGGCGCATGGCGGCGCTGAGAATGGTCATGGCCACACCGTACTGGTGCATCACCACCACTTCCCGGGCGCCGATGCCCTGGGTCGACATCACCACGGCCTGGGTCACGGGGTAGGTGCCCGCTGCGTTGCCGGCCTTGATCTGCTCCAGCCACCAGCGCACCAGGGGTTTTTCCACGACATGGATCGACATCTCTGCGAGTTTTTTGCCCATGCGCGTAGCCATTAGCCGGCTTTCTTCGTTGAGCTTGCGGTTATTCACTGCCCAGTCGGCGCGCAAAATCCCTTCGCGGTCTTGCGCCACCGCGGCCCGGTGCGCTGCAACGACACCCATGCCGTCACAGCTGGCGGCCTGCTTGAGTGCGGTGAGGACAAAACCCTTGAGGGTCGCGACATCGTGAACGATGCCTTTTTGAATGGCCGATTCCACGCCGTTGGAGAACGAAAAGGCACCGACCGGCAATACGGAGTCGCCAAACTGCATGATGCGAATTAGATCTGATGCGTTCATCTATGCGCCTTCTTGCCGGGTTCAGTGCTTATGGCTGTGGAACGTATGGCCGTTATCGTGACTGTGGCTGTGTGCGTCATGGCTATGCACGCCCTGGATCTTCAGGGCTGCAGCTTCCAGTTTGTCCTGCGGGCTGGCCACGTGGACGTGGGTATCGGTTTCTTCGGCGCCGCCAAACAGCAGGCGTGCCTCGGAGGTGGTGAGCAGGGGCAGGATTTGCGCTCCGCCGACAAAGGCGTAGGGCAGATGTTGAAAACCGTGGGTGCGCATCACCGAGTCCATCATCTTGGTTTCGACGGTGAGGGGGATATATACCTCGTTGTTCTTGGTCACGGCTTTCCAGTGCTGGTTACCCAGGGCATGGCCCAGCTCGAAGCTGGTCTTGATCAGTACGTCCAGCGGTTGTTGCTTGAGTTCCTTGAGGTCGATGACCATCACGTCGCGCAGGTTCAACTGCACCACCACGGCCGTGTTGTTGGCTTCATCCCACAGCAGCACATCGCCGTCGGCCAGTACCACGTTTCGCTCCAGCGAGATACCCAGGTCACGGCCGCCGAGGCTGGTGCGCCGGCAGCGGCTTTTTTGCGCTTCACGTTGGTCCAGTACCAGCAGGTCGACGTTGGCGCCCTCGAGTTTTTGCTTCCAGTTCGGGTCTTTCTTGGCGTTGCCCAGAATGTGTTCGATCAAAATCACGTCGCAAACTCCTTCCCTGAATCATGTGCCGGGCGTTTGCTGCCGGGGGAGGATTACCTCCCCCGGCAGCAACCCGTTCAGGCTTTAGCCAAAGAAAAAACGCTGGTTCATGCTCGCTACATCAATGGGCTTGCAGGTGGCGTGCACACCGTCGACTTTCACCGCGAAGGTTTCCGGGTCGACATCGATATGCGGGGTCTGGTCGTTGCGCACCAGGTTCTTTTTCGACACGGTACGGCAGCCGCGAACGGCGATCACCTGACGCTCCAGCCCCGCCTTTTCTTTCACGCCGTCATCAAAGGCAGCCTGGGACACAAAGGTCACGCAGGTGTCTTGCAGGGTTTTACCCAAGGCGCCAAACATCGGACGGTAGAACACCGGCTGTGGGGTCGGCAGGGAGGCGTTCGGATCACCCATGGCGGCCCAGTTGATCATGCCGCCCTTGATCACCATCTTCGGCTTGGCTCCGAAGAAACGCGGGTCCCACAGCACCAGGTCGGCCATCTTGCCGACTTCAACCGAGCCCAGCACATGGCTGATCCCCTGGGCCAGAGCCGGGTTGATGGTAATCTTGGCCACGTAGCGCAGGACGCGGAAGTTGTCGTTGTCGGCGCTGTCTTCCGGCAGCTTGCCACGCGAGGCTTTCATGGCGTGGGCGGTTTGCATCACCCGCAACCAGTTTTCACCGACCCGGCCCATGGCCTGGGAGTCACTGGAGAACATGGAAATCACGCCCATGTCCTGCAGCACGTTTTCGGCGGCGATGGTTTCCGGGCGTACCCGGCTTTCGGCAAACGATACGTCGGCTGGCACGTTGGGGTTGAGGTTGTGACAGACCATGATCATGTCGAACAGCTCGGCCTGGCTGTTGATGCCGTAGGGCAGGGTCGGGTTGGTCGAGCTGGGCAGCACGTTGTTCTGGCTGGCCACCTTGATGATGTCGGGGGCATGACCGCCACCGGCGCCTTCAGTGTGGAAGGTATGAATGGTGCGACCTTCGAAGGCATCGATGGTGTCTTCGACATAACCGCATTCGTTCAGGCTGTCGGTGTGCACCGAGACCTGGACGTCGAACTCATCGGCTGTACGCAGCGAATGGCGCAGTGCGTTGGAGGTTGCGCCCCAGTCCTCGTGAACCTTGAAACCGGCCACACCGGCAATAACCTGCTCGACCAGCGGGTCGCGGCCAAAGGAGTTGCCCTTGCCGAGCATGCCGACGTTGATCGGCAGCCCTTCGAGCGAGCGCAGCATCTGGCGGATGTTCCACGGCCCCGGGGTCACGGTGGTACCGTTGGTGCCGTCGGTTGGGCCAATGCCGCCGCCGAAGAAGGTGGTCACGCCGTTGGACAGCGCGTGATACGCCTGTTGCGGAGAGATCAGGTGAACGTGGGTGTCGATCCCGGCTGCGGTGAGGATCAGGTGCTCGCCGGAGATGGCGTCGGTGCTCACGCCGACCACCAGGCCGGGGGTTACACCGTTCATGGTGCCCGGGTTGCCGCTTTTACCGATCCCGGCAATTTTGCCGTCACGGATGCCAACGTCGGCTTTGATCACGCCCTGGATCGGGTCGATGATGGTGACGTTGGTAATCACCAGGTCCAGCACGCCGTTGTCGCGGGTCAGGGTGTTGTCCGAGCCCATACCGTCGCGCAGCGATTTGCCACCGCCGTATACAGATTCGTCGCCGTAACCGCGCAGGTCCTTTTCAATCTCGACAAACAGGTTGGTGTCACCCAGGCGGATCTTGTCGCCCGTGGTCGGGCCGAAAAGGCCTGCGTATTCTTTGCGTGAAATGGTTGGCATCGGTGGCTCCTTTCAAATGCCGCGCAGGCGTCAATCGCTCAACGGCGCGTGTGCAAAGTTTGAGAATGCGTGGGTTACTTGTCGTTGACCGGTTTGGAAAACTTGAAACCGTGATCGCGCGCGCGCTGGATGGCCTGGAGCTTTTCCGGGCGCTCGTGGTTGCTGGTCAACTTGTCCGGTGCCCAGCCATCGACCAGATTGTTGAAACCGTAAAGGGTCTGCTTGCCACCGAAAGGTACCAACGGCACTTCGATCTCGTCGCCCGGCTCGAAGCGGATAGCGGTGGTGGACGATATGTTCAAACGTTTACCAAAGGCCGCGGCACGATCAAATTCAAGGGCGCGGTTGACTTCGAAAAAATGGAAATGGGAACCGATCTGGATCGGACGGTCACCGGTGTTGCGCACTTTGACCTTGGTGACAGGGCGGTCTTCGTTGAACGAAATGGGTGTGCTGGCGTAGATGGTACCGCCCAGGGGCACATCGGCTTCATTGCCCTTGTGTACGCCACCGGGGTTTTTTGCGTGGGGGATGTTGTGCTTGGGATGGGTATCCTGGTGCGGGCCTGACGTATCCTTGGTGCTCATGACTGACTCCTCAAAACGTGGCTGTTTTGCGTTAACCGGGTGTGCTGCTGGCGGTTACTTGATCGGGTCGTGGACCGTAACCAGTCGGCTGCCGTCGGTGAAGATGGCCTCAACCTGGACGTTGGGGATCAGGTCGCTGACGCCTTCCATCACGTCATCCTTGGTCAGCACCTTGCTGGCCTCAGTCATCACGTCCTCAACCGTTTTGCCGTCCCGGGCGCCTTCCAGTGCGGTCACGGTGATGATGGAGACGGCCTCGGGATAGTTCAGTTTCAAGCCGCGAGCCTTGCGCCGAAATGCCACGTCCGACAGGGTGTAAATCATCAGCTTTTCGACTTCTCTGGGGGTGAGCTGCATAAGCCCTCCTATCTACAGTGCGGTAAAAATTAAAGTTCTGGAGTGCCGGTCAGGCGTACGCGCATGCAAAACACTCCACACGTCGGGTACGTGCAAAGGCCGGGGGAGGTTGGAGTGGGTTATTTGCAACTGACTGTCGTTTCATGGGCTCAACCGTTCCATTCCATTACTACGGGTGCGAGGCAGAGCCTAGACCATAATTCCCGGTGGGCCAGTCGAGGGAGAGGAACGAAAAAAGAATCTTGACGTAGCTTGAAACTCTGCATGGTTGTTTTAAAAGCATGTAAAACAAAGACTTAGAGTGGTTGTTTGTCAGTTTTTGTCGTTAATTGAGTCTAGGGACGTGCCATTTTTATTAGATGAATCTTCATGTTTAGTGAGATAAATCATTTAAATACGTGGGAAGTATCCTTTTTCGGCTGTTATTTTTCGTCAGGTGGCTTGTTGTTTTTAAACAAGTGGTGGTGGCCGCTGTGATACAGCGCGGCATGCAACTGGTCGTTGAGTTCGGTCAGTTGCCTGAGCATTTCCAGGCTCAGCCAGACATACGCATAGAAGGGCGTTTCGTTGATCTTGCCTTCCAGGCTCTTGAGTACAAGCTCATTCAAGTCGTGGGCCTTTTGCCGAAGTTCGCCACTGATCTGGTTGTTTGAAATGCCCATGCACAGTTTGTTCTGCAACGACTCAAGGGCTTGCGGGATCAACTTATGCAGGCCGCTCAATGCAGGTTCGCTCTCGATCAGCAGGTGACTTTCGCGTGAAGACCAGTACGCGTCGATCATCAGGCTCATGGTAGCCAGCATGTTGCGGTGCAGGGTTTGCAGTGACTCGAATACCTGAGGCTTGAGATTGCTCTCGTTACTGGCCGGAGCGATGTAGGAGCGCAACTTGATCACGGCATCCAGTTCGTCCTTCAACTGGTCTTCAAGCTTGGGCCTTTCGGGGATCCGCGGGGAGAAGTAGGCCGAGTACAGCGTGTTGATCTTGCCCAGGCTTTCGCTGAATTTGATCCGCAGGTCGGTGTAGGCCCGTTGCGGATAAATGCTGGTATAGAGCATGGCCAGCAAGGATCCCGCCAGCACGTAACCGCTGCGGGTGATGGCCGATTCCATGTCATTGGGCGGTGCGCAACTGACTACCGCCAGCGTCGCGCCGATCAGCAGGGCCATATAAGGGTGTTTGCCCAGAGTCAGGTAGCCGGCAACAAACATCATCACCGCGCACCACAACAGCATTAGCGGGAACGAATATATCTCCAGGTACAGCGACACCAGGCCGGACAGGGCGCCCAGCACTGTACCGCCGGTGCGTTGCAAGGCCCGGGAAAACACATTGCCCCAGTAAGGTTGAGGCCCCATTACGATCAGCATGGTGATCAGGGCATAGGACGCGCCATCAAGCTTGAAAAAGCGGATGACGATAAAGGTAATCAGAAACGCGAGGCTGATGCGCGTGGCATGGATCCAGCGGTAATACTTGCAGGCCAGTCGTTCCAGATTCGAAATCTTTTTACCCAGCTGCATAGAAACCCCAATCACTGTGATGGATTGGGCTGCCAGCGTAGTTCAGGTTGACCAGTGCCACCACTTCAGATGGCTCTAATGCAAGCGCCAGCGAGCAGGCATAAAAAAGGCCATTACCGTCATGGGGATCGGGTAATAGCCAAAAATCTCAACCAAAGAGAGCGTCAGGCGCAAACCTGACGGGCGGCAATGTATCAATGCTAATCTTAGTTAGCTAGCTAAGTGTGTGCGAAACTGTTTTACCTGATGCGCAACAATGGTGCATCGCGGGCTGACTAGGCAGGCCATGCGTTACCCGATAACCTTTGGGCCATGCAAATACCTGACTTGAATCTGCTGGTTGCCTTGAATGTTCTGCTCGAAGAAGGTTCTGTGGTGGGCGCTGCCCGGCGCATGAACCTGAGCGCTCCGGCCATGAGCCGTACCCTGACCCGTATTCGCGAAGTGTTGAACGACCCTGTTCTGGTGCGTTCTGGCCGCGGGCTGGTGCCCACCCCCAGGGCGCTGGAGCTGCGTGAGCAGGTGCGTGGTGTGGTCGAACTGGCGCACGGGGTGTTTACCCAAAGTCAGAATAGTGACTTGCGAGAGCTGGAGCGCACGTTCAGCATTCGCGCCAACGACGTTTTCTTTGGGGTTTATGGCGCAGCGTTACGCCAGCAAATGGCCCTTGAAATGCCCAAGGCTACATTGCGGGTGGTGCCTGAGGGCTTTACCGATGATGAGGCGCTGAACGAAGGGCGTATTGACCTGACTATCTGTGCCACCAACCGCTTCAGTGCCGATATCAAGGTGCAACGGCTGTTTACTTGCCCCTTTGTGGGGCTGGCCCGGGAAGGGCATCCGATTTTCGACCAGCCGATTACACCGCAGATTTTTGCCGGTTTTGACCATATCAGTGTGTCCCGTCGGGGTCATGCCCGGGGGCCGATCGATACGATTCTGGCCGAGCAGGGGCTGGAGCGGCGAGTGATGTTTACCACGCCGACTTTTTACTCGGCGATCTTTGCCCTGATCGGGGCCGACCTGATTTTGCCGTTGATGCCTCAGGTGCTGCTCAAGAACCTTGAGCCGCTGGGCCTTAAGTTGCGCCCGTTCGAGCTGCCGATCACTTTGCAGCCCGTGGATATCGTCCAGGCCTGGCACCCGCGGCTGGACAATGACCATGCCCATCGCTGGTTGCGCCGCACCCTCAAGACTTTCTGCGATAACGCGGTGGTTTAATTCGGACTTCGAGGGCGACGCCAAACCTGTGGGAGCAGGCTTGCCTGCGATGGCATCACCTTGGTTTACCTGACAGACCGCATTGCCTGCATCGCGAGCAAGCCCGCTCCCACAAATGTTGATATCGGAAAACCATTGCGTCCGACGCACTCCACAGTTAGTTATTTATCAATTTTTATAACTATGCCGGCTGATTAAACTTTCTGTCATCTAATTGGACGACGGAGTCAGCCATGCATTGGCGGTTTGAACATGGGCGCGGTTCGGTGTCTGGAGCCAGGGAATGACCTCGCTGGCCAAGGGTTCTGTAGCGGCACCGGCCATCAGCAGCACATTTGGCCTGCGAATTTTTACCGGGCTGCTCGGTGTGCTGCTGGCGGTGCTGGTCTCGGGTTTCAACGAAAATGTCACCAAGGTGGCCATGCCCGACATTCGCGGGGCGATGGGCATCGGCTATGACGAAAGCACCTGGCTGCTGGCGGTGTATTCGGCCACATCCATCAGCGCCATGGCCTTCGCCCCCTGGTGCGCGGCCACCTTCTCCTTGCGCCGTTTTACCCTGTGTGCGATCGGCGCTTTTTTGCTGTTGGGCATCCTTTGTCCATTTGCCCCCAATGTCGATGTACTGTTGCTGCTGCGCACACTGCAGGGCTTTGCCGGCGGTGCATTGCCGCCCATGCTGATGTCGGTTGCGCTGCGTTTTTTGCCACCGGGCATTCGTCTCTACGGGTTGGGCAGCTATGCATTGACCGCCACCTTTGGCCCCAGTTTCGGCACGCCGTTGTCTGCCTGGTGGGTGGAGTACGCCGGGTGGCAGTGGGCGTTCTGGCAGATTATCCCGCTGGGCCTGTTGGCGATGGCCTGCGTGGCCTGGGGGTTGCCGCAAGACCCGTTACGCCTGGAACGCTTCAAGCAGTTTGACTGGCGCGGCCTTCTGCTGGGTTTGCCGGGGTTGATCATGCTGGTGCTGGCGTTGGAACTGGGCCAGCGGCTTAACTGGTTCGAGTCGCCGATGATCCGGTTTTTTATCGCCGCCGGTACGGCCCTGATGGTGCTGTTCCTTATCAATGAATGGTCGCATCCGCTGCCTTTTTTCAAGCTGCAATTGCTGAAAATCCGCAATCTGGCCCATGCCTTGCTGACCTTGGGCGGGGTGCTGTTTGTGTTGCTGGCGGTGATCAAGATTCCGTCCAGTTATCTGGCCCAGGTGCAGGACTATCGGCCCCTTGAAACGGCGCCGGTGATGCTGATGGTGGCGCTGCCGCAATTGATCGCGCTGCCGCTGGTAGTTGCCCTGTGCAATCTGCGTTGGGTCGATTGCCGCTGGGTGCTGGCCATTGGTCTGGGGCTGTTGGCGCTGGCGTGCGGCATGGGTTCGCAGGTCACCTCGGTCTGGAACCGGGAGAATTTTTACGCCCTGCAGGCGATTCAGATCATCGCCCAGCCCATGGCGGTGATCCCGTTGTTGATGCTGGCTACCGGTGGCCTGAATCCGGCCGAAGGCCCTTTTGCATCGGCCTGGTTCAATACGGTCAAAGGTTTCTCTGCAGTGGCGGCGAGCAGTGTGCTCGGGGTGCTGACCCTTAATCGTGAGCACTTTCATTCGACCATGCTGCTCGATCGCCTGGGCAACTCGCCGCTGATCAGTACCGGGACCGATCTGGCACGCCGGATTCACCAGCAGGCAGTGGTGCTGACTTCTGCCGATCTCTATCTGTATATGGCCGCCCTGGCGCTGTTTTTGATTGTGTTAATTCCTTTTGGCCCTACGCGGATCTATGCGCCGGGCACACCTGTCGGAGTTTTGAAATGAGTACAACAAGCGGGCGCAAGCCCTGGGTCATGGTCGGCGCGGCTGTGCTGGCACTTATTGTGCTGTACGGGCTGTGGCGGCTGGTTTTTGCCACGGGCACGGTGCAGAGCACCAATGATGCATTTGTCAGCGCCGATTACACGCTGATCGCACCCAAGGTTGCAGGTTTTATCGACGAGGTACTGGTGCAAGACAACCAGCCGGTCAAGGCCGGGCAACTGCTGGCGCTGATCGACCCGCAGGACTACCAGGCCGCTGTGCAGGCGGCGCAAGCCAGCGTGGCCACGGCCCTGGCCCAACACTCCAATGCCCTGGCGATGCTGGAGCGTCAGCGCTCGCTGATCGAGCAGGCCAAGGCCACGGTTGATGCAGATGTGGCGCAGGTCGAGTTTGCCAGCCATGAACTGCAGCGCTATGAGCATTTGGCGGGGCAGGGGGCAGGTACGCTGCAAAATTCCCAGCAGGCGAAAAACCGCTCGCTGACAGCGCGGGCCGAACTGGCCCAGCACAAGGCCGCGCTGGAAGCCGCCCGCCAGCAAACCCGCGTATTGGCCGCCCAGGCCACTGCCGCGCAAGCCTCGGTGGAGTATGCCCAGGCGCTACAGGCTCGGGCCGAACTGGACTTGTCGCACACCCGTCTGGTCGCGCCCTTTGACGGCGTAGTGGGGCGGCGCAGCGTGCGGCTTGGCGCTTATGTCAAACCCGGTGACACCGTGTTGGCCGTGGTGCCTTTGGCCAACGCCTATGTGGTTGCCAACTTTCTCGAACACCAGTTGACCCATATGCAGGCCGGGCAGCGCGTGACGATCAAGGTCGACAGTTTTCCCGGGCAGACCCTGCAAGGCACCGTCGACAGTATTGCCCCGGCCACCGGGGTGACGTTCTCGGCCATTGCCCCGGATAACGCCACGGGTAACTTCACCAAGGTGGCGCAGCGCATTGCGGTGAAGGTCACCCTGGATCAGGGTCAGTTACTGGCCAGCCAATTGCGCCTGGGGATGTCGGTGGATGCGGCCATCGACACCGCCGCTGCAAACGATCAGCAGGTCAGCGCACGATGAAAAACGGTGCATTGGCCTGGGCTGTGGCCTGTTACAGCGTACTCAACCTGAGTGGTTGCGTGGTGGGCCCGGACTTCAAGGCGCCGGTTCCCGAGCTGGCTGCGAACTGGGCGCCGGTGGCGACTGAAGACGGGCACAGTCGTACCGTTGAGTTGGCGGTAGACCCGCGCTGGTGGGACGGTTTTGGCGACCTGCAATTATCGGCCCTGGTGCGCGAGGCGCAACAGCGCAACCTGGATGTGCAAATAGCGGCCAGCCGCCTGCAGCAAAGTCTGGCGATACGCCGTCAGATTAGCGCCGACACCTTGCCCGAAGTGGAGGGTACGGCGGCTTACAGTCGTAGCCGTAACAGCCAAAAAGGCTTGAATGACCCCTCGGGGTACAGCGGCAAGCAGGCCTTCAATCTGTGGAATGGCGGCCTGGGATTCAGTTGGGAGGCCGATCTGTGGGGCCGGGTAAAACGCTCGGTCGAAGCAGCCGATGCCTCGGTACAGATGGCGGCTGAGGATCGTCACGGCGTGCAATTGCTGGTAATCGTGCAGACGGCGCAAGGCTATATACAATTGCGCAGCGCCCAACAGTCGCTTGCGGTGGTGGAGCAAAACCTGCAAATCGCCCGACGCAGCCTGGAACTGACCCAATTGCAGGTCAGGGAGGGCGTGGCCACGGCTTTGCAAGTGTCGGAAGCCGCCGCCCAAGTGGCCGAAATCGAAGCACGGCTGGCACCCTTGCAGCAACGCAATGCCCAGTTGATCAACGCCCTGGGCCTGCTGCTGGCCCGAGAGCCCCGAGCCTTGCAGCAGCAATTGAGCACCGTGGAGCCAGTACCGGCCTATGGTGCGGATGTACCAATTGGCCTGCCCAGTGAACTGGCGCAGCGACGTCCCGATATCCGTCGTGCCGAAGCGCAATTGCATGCCGCCACGGCGGCGATTGGCGTGGCCAGGGCTGACTTTTATCCGCGTATCACCTTGTCGGGCAGTCTGGGTTTTCAAGCCATGCAACTGTCCGACCTGGGCAGTTGGGGTTCGCGCAGCTTTGCCTTCGGGCCGGGCTTGAGTGTGCCGATATTCGAAGGCGGGCGCTTGCAGGGCGCCTTGCAATTGCAGGAAGGGCGTCAGCAAGAGGCCGGTATTGCCTATCAGAAAACCGTACTGGGCGCCTGGCATGAGGTGGACGATGCACTGGTGGCGTATCAGGCCAGCCAGCGTCGGCGTGACAGCCTGCAGCAGGCAGTGATGCACAGCCAGCGTGCGCTGGACAGCGTTCATCAGCAGTACGCCCAGGGCACGGTGGATTTTCTCAACGTGCTGACCGTGCAAAACGCGCTGCTGGCCAACGAAGCGGCATTGGTGGACAGCACGGCGCAGGTGTCACTGTCGCTGGTTGAACTGTACGGCTCATTGGGAGGCGGGTGGCAGGGCTAGTTGCCAGGTGCTTTTGGTGGGAGCGGGCTTGCTCGCGATTGGATCGACGCGGTTTCACTTCAAAACCACAGCGCCTGCATCGCGAGCAAGTCGAGTCGTCGCACCGGCGCTCCCACAGGTTTTTTGCCAGTGGCTTCCACAGGATTTGCTATGCTCGCGCCCTCGACCGCAAGCGCCAATATAGGCGTGTCCAGTTCATATTGAGCCTATTTATGTCTGCCAATACTCAAGCCACAACGGTGCGTTTTTCCCGTTCCGACTATAGAACCCTGGGTCTTGCGGCCCTGGGCGGGGCGCTGGAAATCTACGATTTCATCATTTTCGTGTTCTTTGCCCTGACCCTCAGTCAGCTGTTTTTTCCGCCGGACATGCCTGAATGGCTGCGCCTGCTGCAAAGCTTCGGCATTTTTGTGACCGGTTATCTGGCGCGCCCGCTGGGCGGGATTCTGATGGCCCACTTTGCCGACCATTTGGGCCGCAAACGGGTATTCAGCCTGAGCATCCTGATGATGGCGCTGCCTTGCCTGCTGATCGGTATCATGCCCACTTACGCCGATATCGGTTATTTCGCGCCGCTGATCCTGTTGGCCCTGCGCATCCTGCAGGGCGCGGCGGTCGGCGGGGAGGTGCCCAGCGCCTGGGTATTTGTGGCCGAGCACGCACCGGCCGGGCGCCGTGGCTTTGCCCTGGGTTTTTTGCAGGCCGGCCTGACCTTTGGCTACCTGATCGGAGCCTTGACCGCGACCCTGTTGGCACAACTGTTTACCCCGGCGGAAATCCTCGATTACGCCTGGCGTTTTCCGTTCCTGCTGGGTGGTGTCTTTGGCGTGATCGGGGTGTGGTTGCGCCGCTGGCTCAGTGAAACCCCGGTGTTCCTGGCCTTGCGCGAACGCAAGGAGGGCCGTGCCGAGTTTCCGTTGCGCACCGTATTGCGCGATCACCGCGCTTCATTGCTGCCGGCGGCATTACTGACCTGTGTGCTGACCAGCGCCGTGGTGGTGTTTGTGGTGATTACCCCTACCGTGATGCAGCAGCGTTTTGGTATGACCGCAGGCCATACCTTTGCCCTGAGCAGTCTGGGCATTGTGTTTTTGAATATCGGTTGTGTACTGGCCGGGCTGATTGTCGATCGCATCGGCGTATGGCGCAGCATCGCGCTTTACAGTGCGCTGCTGCCCCTGGGCATCGGCCTGCTGTACGCCAGCCTGGTGGGGCAGTGGGGGTTGCCCGGCCTGGCTTACGCATTCGCCGGTCTGACCTGCGGCATTGTCGGGGTGGTGCCGTCGGTAATGGTTGGTCTGTTTCCGGCGCCGATCCGCGTCTCGGGAATTTCCTTCACCTACAACATTGCCTATGCGTTGTGGGCCAGTACCACGCCGTTGCTGCTGATCGCGCTGATGCCGTGGAGCCCGTGGGTGTGCGTGGCGTTCTGCGCAATGATGGGCCTGGTCGGTTTGTTGACCGCCCGGCGCTACGGTTTCAGCGGTGCTACCCAGGTGGAGAAGCGCTTGTTGGCCAAGGCCGAAATGTAGGGCGTGCGACCTTCCGTCATCGCAGTGATTGCTGGCTTTAATAGGAAGCATTACTATTCGCGCCCCACCTGTGCAGTTGCGTGCGATGACTCAGAAAGTGCCCCGCAGAACGGGCTTCTTTGAACATTATGAAGAGTTGATCGGCACCTGGACCCGGCGCCTACGCAATCGGCAGCAGGCGCAAGACCTGGCCCATGACACCTTTGTCCGTGTGCTCGAATCCAACCCGGATGCGGTTGAGCAGCCGCGCGCCTATTTGCACCAGACTGCACGCAATATCGCGGTGGACAGTTTTCGCCGTGAAGAGTTACGCGACGCCAAGGAGCTGGCTGCCGTTCCCCCAAGTTCGTCGGCAACCGGCGATCCGGAGCAGTATATGCGCGCTATCCAGTTGGCTGAGTCGGTCGAAAGGGCTTTGCAGGAACTGCCGCTCAATTGTCGCAAGGTGTTTGTCTGGCAGAAGATCGAAGGCTTGACCCAGGCCGAGATTGCCGAGCGCCTGGGGCTGTCCAGAAACATGGTGGAAAAGTATATGATCCGCACCCTGCGCCATCTGCGTGAACGCGTGGAGGCTCCGTGATGACATCGGTAAAGGATTGCATGATGGATACACGCGAATGCACGTGTGACAGCGCAAGCGTGCGCGACGCGGCTGCGATCTGGTTCACCCGGGTTCAGGCGCAAACCCTGAGCGCAGGCGAGCAGGCCGAATTCGAGGCCTGGCGTACGCAGCACGCCAATCATGAGGCGGAGTACCAGTGGTTGGCCAGCTTGTGGTCCGCCACCGACCTGTTGCCCAAAGCCCGCCTGCAGGCGTTATGTGACATGCCTTCGGCGCAGCCCAAGCGTCGCTCGGTGCTTGCCTACGGGCTGGCAGCGAGCTTGATGGCGATAGCGGCCGGGGCGGGTGTGTGGATGCAACTGCAGTCATCGGCGGGCTATCACGCCGAATTTGCCACGGCGCTGGGCGAGCGCCGCAGCGTTGATTTGCCTGATGGCTCGACCATTGAACTGAATGGCCGCAGCCTGGTACGGGTCAGCTTTGCGCGCGAGCAGCGCACTGTCGAGCTGGAGCAGGGTGAGGGCATGTTCAGCGTCGCCCACGACCCGGACAGGCCCTTTGTGGTTCAGGCCGGGGCCGGTCGGGTGACGGTCACCGGGACCCGTTTCGATGTGTTGCGCGAAGGTGAGCAGGCGCGGGTTGCGGTGGAGTCGGGGCATGTGCGGGTGCAAGGGCGCAATCCGAATACGCTGGTCAACCTGACTGCCGGATTGGGTACCGTTGTCGATGCCCAGGGTCAGGTAGCGGCTGCGCAGGCAGTCAATACAGGGGCGCTGACGGCGTGGCGCAAGGGGCAACTGGTGTTTGAAGATGCCAGCCTTGGCGAGGTGGCCGCAGAGGTATCGCGCTATCGCGACAAGCCACTGCATGTCAGCACCCCTGCGTTGGCGCAAATGCGTCTTTCCAGTGTGTTCAAGACCGATGACACCGATGCATTGCTCAAGGCCTTGCCGCAGATCCTCCCGGTGGCGATCAAGACCCGCGCAGATGGCAGCCAGGAAATAATCGCCCGAAAATAATTGCGCATTGGATTCAGGTTTTTTTCGAGTTCTTCGTCTTCTTGATCAACTGCAACTGGTTTGCATTAACAGTCGCACTCAAGTGCGATCAACAGGGCAAGACTCGACGTGAAAAACAACAATCCTCGTGGGCGACTTTCCTCGCTTGAAACACCTTTGAGCACTCCATCCCCTGTGACTCGGGCGCGCCTGCTGCCGCTGGCGTTGGCCCTGGCGGTCAGCGCCGCGATGCCTGTGGCCTTTGCCGCCGAGGTTGCGTCGAGCGCTGTCCATATCCAGGCCCAACCCTTGGGTTCGGCATTGAGCCAACTGGCGCAGCAGACCTCGCTGCAGGTGTTCTTCAGCCCGCAACTGGTGGCTGGCAAGCAGGCCCCGGCGGTCGATGGCAACCTGTCGCCCGAGCAGGCCCTGGCCCGTCTGCTGCAAGGCAGTGGCCTTAGCTACGAGTTGAGTGGCGATGCCGTGACCCTGCTTGCCGCGCCCGCCGCCTCCAGTGCTGCTGCGTCCGGCCCGCTGGAGCTGGGGCCGGTGGATGTGAAGGTAGTCGGCAACTGGCTCAGCGATGCCAATGATGCCGTGGTGCAGAACCACCCCGGCGCCCGTACCGTGGTACGCCGCGAGGCGATGGTCGAGCAGGGCACGATGAACGTCAGTGATGCCCTCAAGCGCATCCCGGGTGTGCAGGTGCAGGAGTCCAACGGCACTGGCGGCAGTGATATCTCTCTGAACGTGGGCGTGCGTGGTTTGACCTCGCGCCTGTCGCCGCGCTCTACCGTATTGATTGACGGCGTTCCGGCGGCGTTTGCGCCTTATGGCCAGCCGCAGCTGTCGATGGCACCGATTTCCTCGGGCAACCTGGACAGCATCGACGTGGTGCGCGGCGCGGGTTCGGTACGTTACGGGCCGCAAAACGTGGGCGGGGTGATCAACTTCGTCACTCGGGCCATCCCGGAAACCTTCCAGGGTGAAGTGGGCACCACCCTGGAGACATCCGAGCGCGGCGGCTGGAAGCATATCGAGTCGGCCTTCCTCGGCGGTACAGCAGACAACGGCATCGGTGCTGCGCTGTTGTACTCCGGGGTCAAGGGCGATGGTTATCGGGCGCGCAATAACGACAACGACATCGATGACGTGTTGCTCAAGACTCACTGGGCACCCACCGACCAAGATGACTTCACCCTTAATTTCCACTACTACGATGCCACCGCAGACATGCCCGGCGGCCTGACCCAGAAGCAGTTTGACGCCGACCCGTATCAGTCGGTACGCGACTACGACAACTTCACCGGGCGGCGCAAGGACGTGTCCTTCAAGTACCTGCGTCAGATCGACGACCAGACCCAGTTTGAAGTCCTGACCTATTACACCGACAGCTTCCGTGGCAGCAATATTGCCTCGCGCAACCTGCAAACCCTGGCCGCTTACCCGCGCAGTTATCACACCTTCGGCATCGAGCCGCGAGTTTCCCATGTATTTACCCTGGGGCCGGTGACGCAGGAAGTAGGCGTCGGCTATCGCTACCTCAAGGAAGCCATGCATGAAGAGGCCAGCCAGGTCTCCCTGGTCAATAACGTGCCTGTACCGGCGCCGGGTGCCGACGGCCATGTGTATCAGGACCGCACCGGCGGTACCGAGGCCAACGCCTTCTATATCGATGACAAGATCGATGTCGGCAACTGGACGGTAACCCCGGGTATCCGCTTTGAGCGTATCAGCACCAATTGGCATGATCGCCCTGTGCTGGGCAACAACGGCAAGCCGGTGCAGGAGAAAAATCGCAGCATTGACAGCAGCGAAGCGTTGCCTGCCTTGAGCGTGATGTATCACCTGTCGGACGCGTGGAAGCTGTTTGCCAACTACGAAACCTCGTTCGGCAGCCTGCAGTACTTCCAGCTGGGACAGGGCGGTGTCGGCGATGCGACGGCAGCGGGCTTGCGTCCTGAAAAGGCCAAGACTTATGAACTGGGGACGCGCTACGACAATGGCGTGTGGGGCGGTGAAGTGACACTGTTCTACATCGACTTTGCCGATGAGCTGCAATACGTCAGCAACGATGTGGGCTGGACCAACCTGGGGGCGACCAAGCACCAGGGTATCGAAACGTCGGTGCATTACGACATGTCGGCACTGGATGCGCGGCTTGACGGGTTGTCGGTGAATGCCGGCTTTACCTACACAAAGGCAACATCAGAAGGCGATATTCCCAACTTCAAGGGCCGTGATCTGCCGCTGTACTCGCGTCAGGTGGTCAACCTCGGGGCGCGCTATGTGGTCAACCGCTGGACCTACAACCTGGACATGTTTGCCCAGTCTCAGCAGCACGCACCGGGCACTGGCGGTGTGTATATCACCGACCCGACGCCGGACGGTCAGTACGGCGATATACCGGGCTATGCCACCTGGAGCACCCGCGTGGGCTACGACTTCGGGCCTGAGGCGTCGAACCTGAAGGTCGGGGCGGGGATCAAGAACCTGTTCAACCAGGAGTACTACACCCGTTCCAGCGACAACAACTCGGGGATCTACCTGGGGGAGCCGCGTACGTTCTTTGTGCAGGCCAGCGTAGGGTTCTAAACGCATCACAATTACACCTCTGTGGGAGCGGGCTTGCTCGCGATTTGGGCAACTCGGTGTTTAGATTCACCGCGCTGGTCCTATCGCGAGCAAGCCCGATCCACAGGTATTGTGTATGGCGTCTAAACCCGCAAAATCCGCCCGCTGATGGCTACTGCCATCAGCATGGCGGCGATCAGCAAAAAGGCCATGCTCAGGCTACTGGCATGGGCAATAAAGCCGATAGCCGCAGGCCCGGCCAGAATTCCCGCATAGCCTAGAGTGGTAATGGCTGGCACGGCGATATGCTCGGGCATCACCGTCTGCTTGCCTACGGCCGTGTACAGCACCGGCACAATGTTCGAGCAACCCGCACCCACCAATGCATAACCAAGCAGCGCAATTTCCCAACTCGGCGCCAGGGTTGCCAGGGTCATACCGGCTGCAGCAAATACCCCGCCCAATACAATCACCAGCCGTGCACCCAGACGCCTGACGATGGTGTCACCGGTCAATCGGCCTGCGGTCATGGTCAAGGCGAAGGCGGCATAGCCCAGCCCGGCATAGGCTTCACCGATGCTTTTCTCAGTAGTCAAAAACACTGCGCTCCAGTCCAGCATCGCCCCTTCGGCAAGGAACACGGTAAAGCACAGCAAACCGATAAACAGCACCACACCGTGGGGCACGGCAAACGCCGGGCCGCTGCTTTCGCTGCCATAGGGCAGCAAATGGGGGGCGGCCTTGAGCAGGGCGGCGAGGGTTATCGCAATCACCACCACAATCGCCCACAGCGGCGACAGGCCCAGTGCCAACAGCGCGCTGACACCCGCTGCCCCGGCTATCCCGCCAACGCTGAATAGCCCATGAAAGCCAGACATCATATTGCGTCCGCTGGCGCGCTCAACTATCACCGCTTGCAGGTTGACCGTGGAGTCGACGGCGCCCAGGCCCGCACCAAATAAAAACAGCGTGGCGATCAGCAACGGTATGGAGCTGGCCGTCGCCAGCAGCGGTAGCGCCATGCAGATTAACAGCGTGCCGCCGACCAGAACCCGACGGCAGCCATAACGCGTGGCCAGAATCCCGGCGATGGGCATGGCCAGGATCGAGCCTGAGCCCAGGCACAGCAATAACAGGCCGAGGGTGGCTTCATCGAGCCCGGCCCGGGCTTTGGCGTAGGGCACCAGCGGCGCCCAGGCCGCGAGGCCGAAACCTGCAATAAAAAAGGCAATACGGGTCGACATTTGTTCGAGACGCCCTGGCACAAGGGGCGTTTGGGTGATGATGGCGGTCATGGTCATCCTTGCAAGACGGGCTTTGCTGCGCTGCGGCTTAACATCGTTGCATATTTTCAGCCTCTGTCGCGAGGGCGCTGGCACAGGGTTTGGCAACAGTGGTTGAATAGCGCGCTTGCTTATTCAACTGCCACTGGTACGTATTTTATGGACAAGAACTCCAACCCTGCAGTGCAATTACTCAACCCTGCCGGGCTGTATGATCCAGCCCCCAACGGCTACTCCCATGTCGCCCGTCTGGCGCCCAATGTGCGCCTGGTGTACACCGCCGGCCAGGGTGGTGAAAACGCCGATAGCGAGCTGTCTGCTGATTTCGCCGAACAGGTGCGCCAGGCATTTGCCAACCTGCAGATAGCCCTGGCAGCAGGGGATGCGCAGATCAGGGACGTGGCCAAGATCACCGTATTGATCGTTGACCACAGCATGGAGCGCTTGCAGATTCTGGGCGCCGAAGTGGCACGGGTCTGGGGTGAGCTGCCGGCCCCGGCCTGCACCTTGATTCCGGTACCGCGACTGGCACTGGACGAGATGTTGTTTGAGGTTGAGGCAGTGGCGGCAGTCGCCGTCTGAGGTCGTTACCTGTGGGAGCGGGCTTGCTCGCGATAGCGGCACCTCGGTGATTCAGATACACCGAGTCGCACGCATCGCGAGCAAGCCCGCTCCCACAGATACTGGGCCAGGGTCAAACCTGCAACAAGCGCTCCCTGAGCTTGCCGATTTCGTCGCGCATTTGCGCGGCGGCCTCGAACTCCAGGTCGCGGGCCAGGGCGTACATCTTTTCTTCCAGCTGGCGAATGCGCTTGCTGATTTCGCTTGGCGAACGCAGTTCGTTTTCGTACTTGGCGTTTTCTTCCGCCGCCTTGGCCATGCCTTTGCGTTTCTTGCTGCGCGAACCCGGCACCACTGCGCCTTCCATAATGTCTGCCACGTCCTTGAACACACCCTTGGGGGTAATGCCGTTGGCAAGGTTGAAGGCGATCTGTTTCTCGCGACGACGCTCGGTTTCGCCAATCGCCCGTTCCATCGACCCGGTAATCCGGTCGGCGTACAGAATTGCCCGGCCATTGAGGTTCCGTGCGGCCCGGCCAATGGTCTGAATCAGCGAGCGCTCGGAGCGCAGGAAGCCTTCCTTGTCTGCATCGAGAATCGCCACCAGCGACACCTCGGGCATGTCCAGACCTTCTCGCAGCAAGTTAATCCCCACCAGCACGTCAAACACCCCCAGACGCAGGTCGCGAATGATTTCGACCCGCTCCACGGTGTCGATATCCGAGTGCAGATAACGCACGCGTACACCGTGGTCAGCCAGGTAATCAGTGAGGTCTTCGGACATGCGCTTGGTCAGCGTAGTCACCAGCACGCGCTCTTCCAGGGCCACGCGCTTGGATATTTCGGACAGCAAGTCATCGACCTGAGTTAGAGCAGGGCGCACTTCGATCTGCGGGTCGACCAGACCGGTCGGGCGCACCACTTGTTCGATTACCCGGCCGGCATGTTCGGCCTCGTAATTGCCAGGGGTGGCCGAGACAAAAATCGTCTGCGGGCTGATGCGCTCCCATTCATCAAAACGCATAGGCCGGTTGTCCAGCGCCGAGGGCATGCGGAAGCCATACTCCACCAGAGTCTCTTTACGCGAGCGGTCGCCTTTGTACATGGCGCCCACCTGCGGCACGCTGACGTGGGACTCGTCAATCACCAGCAGGGCGTCGGCCGGCAGATAATCAAATAGGGTCGGTGGTGGTGCACCGGGCTCGCGCCCTGAAAGGTAGCGCGAGTAGTTTTCGATGCCGTTGCAGTAGCCCAGCTCCATGATCATTTCCAGATCGAAGCGGGTGCGCTGTTCCAGGCGCTGGGCCTCGACCAGCTTGTTATTGGCGCGCAGGTACTCAAGACGTTCCTTGAGCTCCTCCTTGATGCCCTCAACGGCATCGAGCAAGGTTTCCCGCGGGGTCACATAGTGACTCTTGGGGTAGAAGGTAAAGCGCGGCATCTTGCGGATGACTTCGCCGGTCAGCGGGTCAAAGGCACTGATGCTTTCCACTTCGTCATCGAACAACTCGATACGCACGGCTTCGAGGTCCGATTCGGCCGGGTAGATGTCGATCACGTCGCCACGCACGCGGAAGGTGGCGCGGGCAAAGTCCATATCGTTGCGGGTGTATTGCAGATCGGCCAGGCGGCGCAGCAGTTCGCGCTGGTCGAGCTTGTCGCCGCGATCGACGTGCAACACCATTTTCAGATAGGTTTCCGGGCTGCCCAGGCCGTAAATGCACGACACCGTGGTGACGATAATCGCGTCCTTGCGCTCCAGCAGCGCCTTGGTCGCGGACAGGCGCATCTGCTCGATATGGTCATTGATCGAGGCATCTTTCTCGATAAAGGTATCCGAGGAGGGCACATAGGCCTCGGGCTGGTAGTAGTCGTAGTACGAAACGAAGTACTCCACCGCGTTGTTCGGGAAGAATGACTTGAACTCGCCGTACAGCTGCGCAGCCAGGGTCTTGTTGGGCGCCAGCACCAGGGTAGGGCGGTTCACATGGGCGATTACGTTGGCGATGCTGAAGGTCTTGCCCGAGCCCGTTACCCCGAGCAGGGTCTGGTGCGAAAGACCGGCTTCGATACCTTCGATCATCTGGCGAATGGCTTCGGGTTGATCGCCCGCAGGCTCGAAGCGGGTAACAAGTTGAAAATCGGGCATGACGGACCTCTGGGTGTGCTTCTGTAAAGGCAATGGCCTTTATAGCTGCATGCGACGCAGGCCGCAGGAAAAAACAGGATATTGCTGAATATGGAGGTCGTGCCTGACTGTTTCAAGGCACTGCTCTGACACGGGCATCTTGTCAAAGATTGCAATTAGACCAGTGGCCTGAAAATAAACGCAAATACTTGGCCAAAACCGGGAATAGCCTGTTGCCCCAATCGTGATCGGGCTTATACTTGCTCCCCGTTTGTGCACCGCTCTAGTGCAATCGGCTGGAGCGTTGTCACCCCCTCCATTCCCCATTCAGAGCCGCCGTAATAATGAGCCTGTTCTCCGCTGTCGAAATGGCACCACGCGATCCTATCCTGGGCCTCAACGAAGCATTCAACGCCGATACTCGTACCAGCAAAGTGAATCTGGGGGTCGGTGTTTACTGCAACGAAGAGGGACGAATTCCGCTCTTGCGTGCCGTTGTCGAAGCCGAAACGATCCGGGTTGCCCAGCATGCGTCGCGCGGCTACTTGCCGATCGACGGCATTGCTGCTTACGACCAAGCTGTACAGAAGCTGCTGTTCGGTGCCGAGTCGCCACTGCTGGCTGCTGGCCGGGTGATCACCACGCAAGCCGTTGGTGGCACGGGCGCGCTGAAAATCGGTGCGGACTTCCTCAAGCAACTGCAGCCGGGCGCTGTGGTGGCCATCAGCGACCCAAGCTGGGAAAACCACCGCGCGCTGTTCGAAACCGCCGGTTTCCCGGTGCAGAACTACCGTTACTATGATGCCGCCAGCCATGACGTGAACCGTGCCGGCATGCTCGAAGACCTCAACGCCTTGCCAGTCGGTTCGATCGTGGTGCTGCACGCCTGCTGCCATAACCCGACCGGTGTCGACCTGACCCCGGCCGACTGGCAGAACGTGCTGGACGTGGTCAAGGCCAAGGGCCTGATCCCGTTCCTGGACATGGCCTACCAGGGCTTTGGCGACGGTATCGACGAAGACGCTGCAGCCGTGCGCCTGTTTGCCGAATCGGGCCTGAGCTTCTTCGTTTCCAGTTCGTTCTCCAAGTCGTTCTCGCTGTACGGCGAGCGCGTTGGCGCACTGTCGATCATCACCGAATCCCGGGAGGAGAGCGCCCGCGTTCTGTCCCAGGTCAAGCGCGTGATCCGCACCAACTACTCCAACCCGCCGACCCACGGCGCAACCATCGCCGCTGCGGTGCTTAACAGCCCTGAGCTGCGTGCGATGTGGGAAGAAGAGCTGGCAGAAATGCGCCTGCGTATTCGTGGCATGCGTCTGCAGATGGTTGAACTGCTGTCGAAAAAGGCCCCTGGCCATGACTTCAGTTTTGTTGCCCGTCAGCGTGGCATGTTCTCGTACTCCGGCCTGACCGTTGAACAAGTGACGCGCCTGCGTACCGAGTTCGGCATCTACGCCCTGGATACCGGTCGAATCTGCGTGGCTTCTTTGAATCAGCGCAACATTGAAGCGGTAACCGACGCCATTGTTCAGGTCATCTGAACAATCCGGGAGAAGTCATCGAAAGTGTTGACTTCTCTTTTTATATCAGTAAGATAGATGCCATTCCGCGATAGCTCAGTTGGTAGAGCAAATGACTGTTAATCATTGGGTCCCTGGTTCGAGTCCAGGTCGTGGAGCCAGATAGAAAAAAGCCGCTAGCAATAGCGGCTTTTTTTTGCCTCAAATTTGGCAAATGCCTGCCGGATACCCCGCCTGAACCCCTCAGAAAATAATGGCTTTTAGCCATTATCTTGCAACCTGAAACGTTTTTTTTAAGAAGTTCGTCACGAATATCGCTATTCGATAATAAAAATCGTTTACTCCTATCTGAGAATGATTATTATTGCCTGCAGTTCGGTCTAGCTCAAAGGATCTGTGTCAGTGATAAGAACTTCTCCGGTATTTTCCCGACTGCAAGCCGGGAAAAACGTTTACGGCATGCTCAACTCTCTCCCTTCACCGCTGCTCTGCGAGATGCTTGCATTTGCCGGCTATGACTTTGTAATCCTTGATCTAGAGCACTTGCTGCGTTCCGAAGACGACATCATGCATTGCGTGCGGGCCTGTGAGGCCGCCGGAATTTCGCCCTGGCTGCGCATGGCGCAAGTGGACGAGAAGCTGATTGGCAGGGCACTTGACGCGGGCATTGAAGCCATCGTGCTTTCGCGCACCGAGAGTGCAGGGCAGGTTCAGCGCGCCCTCGATGCAGCCTTTTTTCCGCCCCTGGGCAAGCGCGGCATCACTGGCGGGCGCATCACCGGCTTCGGTCGCCTGCCACTGCCCGACTACATCGAGCTGGCCAACCGCCAGATCCCCATCATCCCCATGATCGAAAGCCGCGCCGGCGTCGACGCGCTAAGCGAGATCCTGCAATTGCCGGGTGTCGGCATGATCATGGAAGGCGCCCTCGACCTGGCCCTTGATCTTGGCCTCGGCCCGGACCCGCTCAATCCTCAGGTCTGGCAAACCCTGCAAGACATGGCCGACGCCTGCCTGCGCGCCGAAGTAGCGTTTTGCGCCAACCCGCGCACGGCTGAACAGAATGCGCTGTGGCGCGCTCGTGGCGTTCGCAGCTTTCTGGCGGGTGAAGACCGCGGCCTGCTGCATAACGCCTTGAAAGCCCGCCTGCACTCTCTCCAACAGCAATAAATGAGTCGACGTAGTCCAATGAAAACAACAACACTGCACTTTTCACTGAGCCTCTTCACCCTGGGCATCTGCCACGCGGCCATGGCCGCGGATCAACCTGCGGGCAGCAGCGTGGAGCTGGCGCCCATGACGATTCAGGGCGACGTTCTTGGCGCGGCCAGCGACCAGGAAGTCCGTACCTATGCCGGCAGTCGCAGCGTGATCGATTCCAGCGACCTGAAAAAAGCCAGCGCCCGCGGTCTGGACGATGCGCTGCAGCGAGTGCCCGGGATCAAGATTTTTGACGAAACCGGCACGGGGGCCTTGCCGCAAATTTCTGTGCGCGGTCTGTATGAGAGCCGCAGCGGTCGCATCCAGGCCCTGTCCGATGGCATTCCCCTGGCCCTGGCGCCCTACGGTCAGACCGGGCTTTCGCTGTTTCCAATGACCATGGCCACGGTCGATCGTGTGGACATCGTGCGCGGGGGCGCAGCGGTGCAATACGGTCCGAACAACGTCGGCGGGGTGATCAACTTCATCAGCAAGCCGATCCCCCGCGAGTGGGAAACCACCCTGCAGGAAAAGACCACGTTCAACGTGGGCGGGCGCCAGTTGTGGGACACCTATATGGGCACCGGCGGCTACCTGACCGACAACTTCGGCCTGCAACTGGACATCAACACCCTGAGCGGCTCCTACGGTCGTGAGCACTCCGATACCGATGTGCAGAACTACCGTTTGCGCGGCCAGTGGAACATCGACGACGACCGCGACCTGAGCTTCGGTATCCAGCACTACAAGGCCGACATGGACCTGGCAGGTGCGCTCAGCGTCAAGGACTACAAGGACGACCCGCGCCAGTCGACCCGCCCGCTGGACCGCTTCGAGGGTGACACCGATCGCGTCTGGGGCACTTACACCCAGCGACTGGGCGCAATCGGGCCATTTGACTCGGTGGAGTTCAGCTGGACCAACTTTGCCCACAACAGCTATCGCAACTTTGTGGTCGGCTTGCCGTTCACTCCGGACGGTACAGCGGTGACCAAGCAGGACGGCCCGCGTGATTTCAAGGTCTGGGGTACGGAGCCGCGCATCAGTGCCACCATCGATGGCGACACCGTCGGCCAGACCTGGCTGCTCGGTGCCCGGTATGTCAGCGAAGACATCAGTTACAAGGTCAACCGTGAGAGCCTGGCCACCGGCGTCACTGCACCGTTTCGCGACTGGAAGTTCGATGACAGCGCTCGCGCCTTTTATATCAGCAACGCCATCAGCCTGTTCGATCGCCGCCTGACCATCACCCCGGGCGCGCGCTATGAGAATGCGCGCATGAATTACAGCGACGGCATTACCGGCTTCGAGCGCGAGAACAAGTCTGAAGAGTGGTTGCCGGGCCTGACCGTGGGTTACCAGGCCAGCGAGGCCTGGTATGTCTACGCCAACGCCCAGAAGTCCCTGCGTCCGCCCCAGGTTACGCAGATCGTCAAGGAAGGCGCCGTGGGTGCCGAACTGGCGTGGAACTACGAGACCGGCGTGCGATATACCCCGTGGGACGGCATGCGTGTCGACTTCAACCTGTACCGCATCGACTTCGACGACCAGATCGCTTACAACGCGACCACCGACCGTTTCGACAACCTGGGCAGCACCCGTCACCAGGGCTTCGAAACCGATATTTTCTGGACGCCGCAGGCCATGCGTGACCTGGACTTGCATGCCGGCTATGCCTACCTCGACGCCAAACAGCGCAACGGCACCTACAAAGGCAACGAGGTGCCGTATTCCTCGCGCAACCAGTTCCTGGTGGATGCCCGCTACCGTTTTGCCGAGCACTGGACCTACAACCTTGATGGCCTGTACATCAGCAAGGCCTACACCGATGCGGCCAATACCCGCGAAGAAAATGCCTCGGCCAGCGTGGGCGAGCTGCCTGCCTACTGGGTGTGGAATACCGCCATCGAACGTGAATTCCCGCTGGCCGACAAGAGCGTCCTGACCGCCTCGGCGGGCATCAGCAACCTGTTTAACCGCGAATACTACTTCCGCGGGATCGACACCAGCCCGTGGGGTCGTCAAGCCGCGCCTGAGCGTTCGCTCACCCTAGGCGTCAACTACCGCTTCTAAACCGCGCACACGCGCCCCTTAACCAGTTGCCCGAGCCTGCGGGACGGGCAACTGTTGCCCCCAGGAAAGTGCCATGCAACGTCCATTCGTCATCCTTGCTCACGTCGCACACCCAGCCATTCTCGAGGGCTTTTTGCCTGCCGCACACAAGCGCGGCCTGCCAGTCGTGGTGATTACCGACCATGCTCAGGAACATCGGCGCCTGCTCGCCACGTCGCCGATTTCGCCTGACCAGCTCCAGGTTATCGAATGTGATGTGTTCAACCCGCTGGCGGTGATCGAGAGCCTCAATGCCCAGGGGTTACGCCCGGTGGCGGTGTTCTCCAACAGCGATCATCTGCAAACCGCGACGGCGATAGTGGCAGAAGCCTTCGAGTGCCCGGGCAAAGACTGGCGGCTGTGTTATGCCGCGAAAAACAAGGCAGCCATGCGTGAGCGCATGCAGCGTCTGGGGTTGCCCGGGCCGTGGTTCCAGGTGCTTGGCGCGAACACCGAACTGCCTGACGATGCGCCGTGGCCGGTGGTGGCCAAGCCGCGGGAAGGGGTGGCCAGCCTGGACGTGCGCTTGTGCCATAACGCCGCCGAGCTGAGGGCTTACTGCGAGCAGTTCTGGCAGCAACAACCGGACCGCGCGCTCTTGCTCGAAGCCTATATGGCAGGCCCATTGTTCACCCTCGAGACCCTGGGCGACGGGCGCAACCTGCAAGCCATCGGCGGCTTCGACGTGAGCCTGTCGGCCCCACCGCACTTCGTGGAACTGGCTGCACGCTGGAACGGCCAGCTCAGCTGCGTGCAGCGGGCTGCCGCGCTGGCACAGGTCGCTGCGTTTGGCGTCAATTTCGGCGTTTGTCACAGCGAGTTCATTCTCACGGCCCAAGGCCCGATGCTGGTGGAGATCAACTACCGCAGCATTGGCGATGGCCGCGAGTTCCTGCTCGATCGCCTGCTGCCACAGGGCTGGTTCGACCGTATCGTCGCCCTGCATCTGGGCCACAGCCTGATCGCAGCGCAGCCGGCGCAAGCCCAGGCCACGGTGCATTACCTGGTGGCTGAGCGCCCGGGGCGCCTGGATCAGGCCAGCGCCAGTTTCAATGTCGAGTCCGAGAGCCACTGGTGTGATTATCGCGCGTTGCAGCATGCCGGCGACACCGTCACCATCAGCCACTCCAACAAGGACTATGTTGGCGTACTGCGGTTGATCGCCGCGGATGACGTGAGCCTCGATGCCCACCTGAACTCGACCCTCAACGACTTGAAGTGGGTGGTGGCATGAGCCTGCAAGCAGACGCCGCCGATCAGGCATTCATTACCCGTCGCATCATCGATTGCTGCCTGCGTGAAGACATTCGCGGGGTGGTCAGCCAGGGGCTGATTGCGCAATTGCCCGAAGAGCTGACCCATTATCTGCCAGCGCAGCCGGGCAACCACTGGCTGAGGATTGCCCATTTGGGCACTGACGAGCTGTGGCTGCCGGTTGTGCGGGCGTATCCGTTGCAGGACTGGAGCGTGACTGGCGATGCCTGGATCCGGGTAGCGCCCCAGCAGCTGCCGCAGGTCCAGCGTGGCTACCCGCTGTGGCTGGGCCAACTGAGCCAGGGGCTGGATGAAGAAAGCCTCGGGTTGTTCGCGGCGTATCGGCAAGAGGCCGATTGCGCCACGCAACATCGGACCCTGTGCAAACAGGCCTATCAGCGCAATGCCGCCGCACTCGGCGATATCATCGGGCTCGAGCACTGGTCGCAGCGCCTGTTGAAGATTGACCAGCTGGCCAGTTATCTGGACCACCCGTTCTACCCGACCGCGCGGGCCAAAAGCGGCTTCGATGACGCGGCCCTTGAAGGCTATGCGCCGGAGTTCGCGCCGCGTTTCGAACTCAACTGGCTGGCGATCCCCAAGCAGGCCCTGACCCTCACCAGTGCGCAGCCGCCGCATTGGCCGGGCTTTGAGGAGGTTGGCTTGCCCGCGACTTTGCACACCAGCCACTCACTGTTGCCGGTACATCCGTTGACCTGGGCTGTGCTTGAGCAGTATGGCCTGCCTGATGGCGCGCTCAAGGCGCCACGCAGCGCCATGCAGGTCGAACCGACGTTGTCCGTGCGCACGCTGGTGTGCAGTGATCACCCCCAGTGGCATATCAAGTTGCCATTGCTGGTCACCACCCTGGGGGCACGCAATCTGCGCTTGATCAAGCCGAGCACCCTGTATGACGGCCACTGGTTTCAGACCACGCTGCTGGCCTTGGCCGAGCGTGATCCAGCGCTGGCATCGCGGTATCTGCACGTTGATGAAAAGCACGGTGGCCATGCTGCCCAGAGCCGCCATCTGGCCTATATCGTGCGTCGTTACCCGGCGGGCCTGGACCGCACCACGCTGGTACCGGTGGCTGCGCTGGCCAGCCCGCTGGCTGATGGCCGGCTGTTCCTCGAGCAATTGGTCGAGCGCTTCTACGCAGGCTCCTTGCAGCATTGGCTGGATGATTATCTCGACCTGCTGTTGCAGGTTCATCTGCGGCTCTGGCTGCAATACGGCATCGCGCTGGAGGCCAACCAGCAGAACGCGGTCTTGATCTACGAGCGGGATCAGCCCGTGCGCCTGCTGATGAAGGACAACGATGCCGCTCGCCTGTGGCCGCAGCGCTTTGTCACGGCGTGCCCGGACCTGAGCGAATGGCCAGACGCCTTGCAGGATGAACGCATTCGCGTCGACAGCAGCCAGCCGCTGGCGGAAATGTTCTGCACCATCACCTTGCAACTGAACATGGTCGCCATAGTGGAGGCCATTGCGCAGGCGGGCCTGGACACGCGAGCCCGCCTGTATGGCACGCTGCGTCAGCGCCTGACGGCATGTCTGGGGCAACTCGAAGCCGAAGGCATCAACGGTGACGACGCACGCCGCTGGCTGCTCGACAGCCCCAGGCTGCCGGTCAAATACCTGCTCAGTGCCGGCAGCCTGTTCAGCAAGGCGCACTCGGGGGCCAGTGACATCAACAAGTTCTATGGCTACAGCGCGGCGAATTTCCTGCTGGAGGAGGTGGCATGCAGCGCCGTCTGATTGCCAGCGTACTGCTGGGGCATTACTTGTCGGCCTTTACTGCCCTGGGCATTCCCCTGTACCTGCCGCGGATCCTCGCCGATCTGGCCCCTGATACCCCGGGCTGGGCCATCGGCGTGCTGTTTGTCTTGCCGACGCTGTGCACAGCCCTGGCCGCACCGCTCTGGGGGCGCTGGGCCGATCGCAACGGTTGCCGTATTTCGTTGTTGCGTGCCCATGCAGGGTTGTTCGCGGGGTTTCTGCTGGCGGGCTTCAGTCCCAATCTGGGGGTGTTTGTGTTGGCGTTGATCATCCAGGGCACTTTCGGCGGGGCGATGGCGGCGTCCAATGCCTACCTGTCGACCCAGTTCAAGGGCGGGGATCTGTCCCGTGCCTTGAACTGGACGCAGTATTCGGCACGCCTGGCGATGATCAGCGGCCCGATCCTGTTGGGGCTACTGACCTCGCAAGGCTTGGGCATAAACCTGTACAGCTGGCTGGCCTGGCTGCCGTTGCTGGCCTTCGTGCTGGTGCTGCCGTTGCCCAATGACACGCCCAGGCATGCCCTGGACCGCAAGAAGGCCGAGGCCTTGAGCGAACTTCCGGCGGACATGACGCGGCTGCTGGCGGTGCAGTTTTTATTCAGTTTCGCCATGGTCGTGACATTTCCCTATTTCATGCCCTTCGGCGAGCAGTTGGGGATTGGCAGCGACACCTTGATCGGTGTGCTCTACAGCCTGCCCCATGTGGTGTACCTGCTGGCCTTGCCCTGGGTCCACAAGCACCCGGGCAACCTGCTGTTGCCAGGGCTGGCGCTGTTGGCCGTCAGTAATGCACTGCAATTCTGGAGCGTGCAGGCCGAGCCGTTGTTTGCCCTGCGCCTGCTCAGTGGGGCGGGCATGCTGCTCAGCTTTGTCGGCCTGCATCGCTGCCTGAGCCTGCGCAGCCGCCAGGGCAGTGCAGGGCGCCTGTTCGGCTGGTTCGACTCCAGTGGCAAATGGGCCGGCACGGCTGCCGGTGTCACGGCTGCCGTGGTCAGTCAGGCCTGCGGCATCGCATCGCCCTTTCTTGTTGCGTGCCTGGCGGCGCTGGCTGCCTTGGTAATCGCACGCCCTCTATTGATGACTTCCCGGGAGATTCCGGCATGACGATCACCCTTAATACTGTATCCCTGAACGACCATGCCCTGGATGGAGAGGCCCAGCGCCATGCCATCGAGTGCCTACTCAATTGTTATTTGCGTGAATATGCCCTGCCACGCAACGAAGCCAACCTGGACTATCAGGCACAGGACTTGCCGATGAGCCTGCGCCAGGCCAACGGCCGTTGCATCAGCCTGCGTCTGCCGGGTGGCCGACTGGTGGTGCGCATCGACCGCGCCAGCCTGCTGGGACGCTGCCATTACATCGGCGCACCTTACTTCAAGGGCAACCAGCAAAGTTGGCGCCCCCTGGACGCCGAGGAGCTGGCCAGCCTGTTGTGTACGCCGCTCAGCGGTGTCGAGCGAATTGGCGAGATGTTGCAACAAGTCGCCAACAGCCTGCACATTACCCGAACCTTTCTGCGCCATGCCCGTCCGGCCAATGAGGTCACTGACAGCTTGCTGGCGTCCGAGCAACATCAATTGTGGGGCCATGCCCTGCATCCGACGCCAAAAAGCCGCGAGGGCATTTCCCATGACGATTTGCTGGCCTGTTCGCCGGAGGTCGGGGCGCGCTTTCAATTGCACTGGTTCAAGGTTGATCCGCTGCTGATCCGTCATCAGGGCGAGAATCCGCGCAGCACCCTGCATCAGCTCTCGGGGCGCGACGACGCTTATCCGTGCCACCCCTGGGAAGTCGCCCGCATACTGGCCGACCCGCTGGTGCAGCGTGCGCAGCAACAGGGCCTGATCGAGTACCTCGGGGTACTGGGGCTGGCCATGTACCCGACCTCGTCCGTGCGTACGCTTTACCACCCGCAACTGGCCTATTTCATGAAATTCTCGATGCATGTGCGGTTAACCAACTGCGTGCGCAAAAACGCCTGGTATGAGTTGGACAGCGCCGTTGCCCTGACCCGTCTGCTTGGGCCGATCATGGACGAACTGGCAACCCGGCAACCGGATTTTGTATTGATGCCCGAACCTGCCGCTACCAGCCTGGACCTCAGTGCCCTTGGTTCCCTGGAGGAGGCCCGCGAAGTCACCGAGTGTTTCGGCATCGTGTACCGGGCAAACCTGAGCGTGGCTGACCGCGAGCGCTATCAGCCGCAAGTGGCGATGGCACTGTTTACCTGGGATCAACAGGATCGCAGCGTCTGCCGCCAGCAGGTTCAGCGATACGCTGGCCGGGCCGGCTTGAGCATCGAACAGGCCACGTTGAACTGGCTGGATGCCTATGCCGCTCGGATGCTGGGCGGCGTGCTGTATTGCCTGTTCCGCCAGGGCATAGCGCTGGAGCCACATTTGCAGAACACGGTGATCGGTTTCACCGAAGACGGCCTGCCTTGCCGGGTGTGGATTCGCGATCTGGAAGGGACCAAGCTGGTCCCGGAAATCTGGCCTGCCGAACGCCTGAGCGCGCTGGATGAGCGCACCCGGACTTCGGTCTACTACAGCGCGCAAAAGGCCTGGCAGCGGGTGGGTTACTGCGCTCTGGTAAACAATCTGGGAGAAGCGATTTTTCATCTGGCCAATGGCAGCGACACCCTGGAGCAGCAGCTCTGGGGTCGAATTGCTGAACTGTTACAGGCCCAATCCCTGCAGCTCGGCCAGCCACAGCCTCTGCTTGACCTGTGCGCCGGGGCAGCGTTTCCCAGCAAGGAAAACTTTATGACCCGCTTGATGATGCGTGCCGACCGAGAGGCCGGTTACACCTTGCTGCCCAGCCCGCTGGCAGTCATTGAAAAGAGCGAATGCGCATGACGCTTCCTGTAGCGGTCCGTCAACGTATCGAGCAGCTCAAGGCCGGGCACGAGGCGCCACTGTGCGCCTACATTTACGACCTGCCAGCCCTTGAGCAGCATGTAAAAGCGATGCGTCAGGCAATGCCCGAAAATTGCGAACTGTTCTACGCTGCCAAGGCCAACCCTGAAGCTCGGGTGCTGAAAACCCTGGCACCTTGGGTGGATGGATTTGAAGCTGCCTCGGGCGGTGAACTGACCTGGTTGCACGAGCAGTGTCCTGACCAGCCGCTGATCTTTGGTGGCCCTGGCAAGCTCGATCATGAACTGGATATTGCCCTGCAGTACCAGGTTTCGGCGTTTCATGTCGAGAGTGTCACCGAACTGCGCAGCCTGGCTCGCATCGCTGGCAAGCGGGGCGTACAGGCGCCGGTGATGCTGCGCCTGAATCTGAAGCTGGCCCGGGCACCTCAGAGCCGTTTGGTCATGGGCGGTAAACCTACACCGTTCGGCCTGGATGAAGAGGGGCTGGCCAGCGCCCTGCAAGTATTGCGCGAAGAGCCGTCGCTGGAACTCAAGGGGCTGCATTTCCATCTGCTTTCCCATCAGTTGGATGTGGATGCGCATCTTGAGTTGATTCGCAGCTATTTACTGACCTTCCGCCAACTGTGTCGCGACCACGGCTTGCAACTGCCCCTGCTGAACGTCGGTGGCGGCATGGGGATCAACTATCAGGACGCAGCGCAGTCGTTCGACTGGCCGAGGTTTTGCCTGGGCCTCAAGGGGTTGCTCGACGAGTACCCCATGGGCGCTACCCGTATCCGCTTTGAAATCGGCCGCTTTATCAGCGCTGCGTGCGGCTACTACGTCATGCAGGTGCTGGATATCAAAAGCAGCCACGGCGAGCTTTTCGCCATTGGCCGTGGCGGTACTCACCATTTTCGTACCCCGGCAGCCCAGGGCCATGACCATCCGTTCACGGTAGTGCGGGGCAATCAACCCGCACAGATCAGCGATCAACGCGTCACCCTGGTAGGCCAGCTCTGTACGCCGAAAGACGTGCTTGCAAGGCAGCAACCGGTCGCGCAACTGGCGATTGGTGACCTGCTGGTATTCACCCTGGCGGGGGCCTATGCCTGGAACATCTCGCATCAGAATTTCCTGATGCATGAACCGCCGTTGAAGGCTTTTATCGAGGGTTGATTGCACGCAGCTGGCAGCCCAATGGCTGCCAGTTGTAAAAGCCAAGAGGGCTATTGGCTCAGAAGGACCTCGCTCAGGAACTCATAGCCCATTTTGATTGCGGGCACGCTGATGCAAACAAAAAGAATGCCGAACTGCCACTGAACAATCTTGTTGTGGGCTTCCAGTGTCGAGATTGAGGTACGCAGTTCTACGCCTTGTTCCCTTATGGACGAGCGAAGCTCGGCACTTTGCTCCCTGATCAGGGCACGCAGCTCAGCGCCCAGCTCTGAAAGGGAGGTTTTGAGGTGTTTTTCTGTTTGTGCGAGATCTGATTTGGATGCGAGCTTTTCCACATCACTCTCCCAGGCATCAATGACTGCCTTGGCTTTGTTTGAGGGCATGCTGATTGATGTCAGCGCGTCATACAGGGTGATCGACTGTTTCATTTCGCCTCCTGCGATTGGCAACTGCTGCAAGGCCCCTGCCTGCCGGCGGGGCGGGTCCAGGCCAAATAATCTACTCAACCCGCCAAATAATAAAGTCAGGCGATTCTTATAGTTATGTCGGCCTTTGGGGATGACCAATAACAAAGCCGCTGGCAACAGCGGCTTTGTTTGCAGGTTGTTCGCGCCTTACCGGGGTAGCGAAGGGGCGACAGATGGAGGTGCAAGGTTCTGCTCGCTATGGCCGGGCATCATTTCCCACGCATCACGGGGCTCGTCCAGGTCGCGGTTGAGGGTTTCCGGGGTTTTGAAGGTGGTATACAGGGTAATCAGCGTCAGCAGTGACAAGTAGCAGGCAATCGGCAACCAGGCGCCGATACCGGCGCTGGCATCGCCATCATGGCTGGCCACGACCAGGGCGATGAGCCCGGCGCCAATTAATGGTGCTATGCCGCCAGCAATCACCGCAGAGGCTTCCCGGGCGATGGATACCCCCATATAGCGGTGGCGCGAGCCAAACAGCTCAGGCATCAGCGCCGCCTGGGTGCCAAACATGCCCCAGGTGCCGATGCCCAGGGCGATGGAGATGGCAATGATACTGGCCACCACGTTGCCCTGGCTCAGTACCCACCATACCGGGAAGGCCAGTGCCAGTTGCAGCAGGGCAAAGGCCCTGTACACCACTACACGGCCAAAACGGTCGCTGAGCTTGCCGGCAATCGGCACGGTCAGCGCGCCCAGGCTGGCGGCGCAGATCAGTGTCAGTACGCCCACCGGCCCTTGCAGGCCGACCACGCCCACGATGTAACTCACTGCCAGGGCCTGGTAAATCGACGAACCGCCGTTTTCGCCCAGGCGCAGGCCGATGCCCAGTAACAGCGTAGGTTTGGAATGTTTCATCGCGCTTTTGAGCGGGTTGTCGCACACGCGCTTGAGTGCCTTGAGGCGGATAAAGGTTGGTGACTCCTTGAGCGACAGGCGCATGTACAGGCCCAGGGCAACGATCACCACGCTGCTGAAAAACGGTATGCGCCACAGCCCGCTTTCGAGCACGTTGTCACTGCTGCTGATGACCGCAAAGTACACCAGTGCGGCAAGGATAGTGCCCAGTTGAATACCAAGAAACGGCAGCGCCGCGTAGAAGCCGCGGCGACCTTGCGGGGCGTACTCGGTCATCATTACCGCCGCACCGGCTTGTTCGGCACCGGCGCCCAGCCCCTGGAGCAGACGCAGCACCACCAGCAGCACGGGGGCGAGGTAGCCGACTTGGCTGAAGGTGGGCAGGGCGCCAATCAGGGTGCTGGAAACGCCCATCAGCAGCACCGTGGAGGTAAGCACGAACTTGCGCCCCACGCGGTCGCCGATCATGCCGAACAGCACGCCGCCCAGCGGGCGGATCGCAAAGCCCAGGAAGTAGGTGCCAAAGCTGGCGATCAGGCTCATGGTGCGGGTTTGTTCAGGGAAGAACAGCGGGCCGAAAATCAGCGCGGCGGCCAGGGTGTAGAGGGCAAAGTCATAGTATTCCAGCGCGCTGCCCAGGGAGCAGGCCCAGGCGGCCCGGTGCAGGTCTTTCTTGGGTGCTTCGGTTTCGGGGACCAGGTCAATATCAGATGAACCATGTTCGTGAGTCATGTGGGTACCTTCTGGTAGGTGCCTTTACGGCATCTTGTTATCGATAGGCAGCAGGTTTTTTACAGATTCAACCTCTGTATTTCCTCGAGCATGGCCTGCTCCATGATGTCGATGGGCGCCTCCATGCCGGTGTACAACTCGATTTGTCGACAGGCCTGATGCACCAGCATGCGCGTGCCGGACACGGTGCGGCAGCCCAGCTCGGCGGCCTGCAGCAGCAAGGCGGTGCGCACGGGCATAAAGGCGACGTCCATGACAATCAGGTGGCTGGCCAGCAACCCGTCCAACGGGTTGCTGTCGGGCTGCTTGAAGCCCACGCTGGTGGCATTGATCACGATGTCGAAATCTTGCGCGGCAAAGGTCTCGACACCGCCGCCCCAGTGCGCGCCCAGGTCTGAGCTCAGGACCTTGCCCCGTTCGCTGCTGCGGTTGAACACTGTGACCCGGGCTGCCGCTTGCAAACAGCCATAGACTACGGCCCGTGCTGCACCACCCGCGCCGATCACGGCAATCCGCTGCTTATTGAGCTCGCAGACTTCTTGCAGGGCGCGCACCGCGCCCAGGTAATCGGTGTTGTAGCCGGTGAGTACACCGTCGACATTATTGATGGTGTTGACCGCGCCAATGACCAGCGCGGACTCATCGATCGCGTCCAGATGCTCCATCACCACGGTTTTGTAGGGCATGGACACGTTCATTCCGCGCACACCCAATGTGCGGATGGCCGCGACGCCTGCAACCGGATCTTCGATGCCAAAACAGACAAAGGTGTAGTCCAGGCCCAGGGCCGCGTAGGCCGCGTTGTGGATTTTTGCAGAGAGGGAAAAGGGCGAGCCCATGATCGAACCGCACAGGGTTGGCAGGGACTGGGGCATGCGTGCCTCCTTGTTTTGGATTTATGAGTGGGGCAATAAGCCCACTTTCAACCCCTCCTGCGCCGTGTGCCAATCGTATATGGTGATGTTGTGATCACGGATTCTGATCACCACCTGAGCCTGGGCGATTGACGATGCGTGCAGCACATTGAAGCTCTTGCGGTGTTATGGTGCTGAATCCTTCCTGCCAACGGATTTGTTGTGATGACTACACCGCGTGCTGCTGTCGGCCCAATCCAGGCCGTGATTTTCGATATGGACGGTTTGTTGCTGGATACCGAGGGCATCTACACCGAAGTTACGCAGATCATCGCCGAACGTTACGGTCGCACTTATGACTGGAGCATCAAGCAGCACATCATTGGTCGCGGCGCCCTGGACCTCGCCGAATTTCTGGTCAAGGCGCTGGAATTGCCGATTACCGCGCAGGAATTCCTGGTTATCCGCGAACCGCTACTAAAAGAGCGCTTCCCCAAAGCCGCGGGCATGCCGGGTGCCGAGGCGCTGGTGCGGCATTTGAAGGCACACAATATCCCGATAGCAGTAGGCACCAGTTCGTCGCAGCATTCATTTGCGCACAAGACCACCTTGCATGGTGAGTGGTTTGACCTGTTCGACACCATCGTCACTGCTGATGACCCTGAAGTGGGCGCGGCCAAGCCTGCGCCGGATATCTTCCTCACGGCAGCACGGCGCCTGGGCGTTGCGCCCGGGCAGTGCCTGGTGTTTGAAGATTCGCCCTTCGGTGTAACGGCGGCAAAAGCCGCCGGCATGACCGCCATAGCCGTGCCGGATGAAGCGATGGCCGACAGCAAGTACGCGCATGCCGACCTGATCATTCGCCAGCTGGCCGATTTTGATCTGGCGGCTTATGGTTTGCCGCCGATGCGTTGAGCGAGAGCAAACACTTTGTAGTCATTGACGAACGTCGCCTCGCTCCGCTCGTCAACGGCTACAGGGGTCACTGCACCGGCAGCTTTTCCAGTGCTGCACGCAGCTCGTCGGCGCTGGCAAATTCCTGTCGGGATACCAGGGTGCCGTTGTCCAGTTGCAGCCACAGCACCTTGTCTTCTGCGCCCGGATAGTCGGCAGCCACCTTGCCGTCGCGGTCGAGCACCACGCGGTAGCTGTAGTCACGCATGGCCGGGATGGCGATAAATTTGCCGATCAGCGAAGGCATGCGCTGCACATCGGCAAGGAACACCACATTGCGTGCCTCCAGATAGCCCTTGGCCTGGTTCTCCAGTGCGGCCTTGACCAGTTTTGAGCCGTCCATATTGCGTGCTACCAGCAGCACCCGGGTTTTCTCGTTAAGGGTGTAGGGCTGGTCGTGCTGATCCTGCAAGGTCCACGGCGTCAGGCGCTCGCCGATATTCGCGGCCTGGGCCACCATGGAAAAAGCGCTCAACAGCAGCACAAGTGCAATTTTCACCGTTCGATACCCCTTCAGTTAACTAGGTCTGGCCTGACAGGTTTCAGGCAGGGCCGGTATGGTATCCCACGGCGTCAGGTAAAAGGTCTGAGACGCATTTAGCTACAAAATGCTCTATGGTTAAGCGCACCCGGCCCAAGGAACTGCACTGATGACGCGTCTTACCGCGAAAGACTTTGCCCCCGAATTGCTTGAGCTCTATGACTACTACGCCCACGGCAAGATCAACCGCCGCGAGTTTCTTGACCGTGCTGCGGTGTTCGCCCTGGGTACGACGGCGTTATCGTTGCTGACGGCGTTGAGCCCTGACTATGCACTCGCCGAGCAGGTTTCCTTTACCGACCCGGATATCGTTGCCGAGTACATTCTGTACCCGTCGCCCAAGGGCAACGGCCAGGTGCGGGGTTATCTGGTGCGGCCAGCCAAGGCCACCGGCAAGCTGCCGGCCGTGGTGGTGGTGCATGAGAATCGCGGGCTGAATCCGTATATCGAAGATGTGGCCCGGCGCCTGGGCAAGGCGGGGTTTATTGCCCTGGCACCCGATGGCCTGACGTCGGTGGGTGGTTACCCCGGCAATGACGAGCAAGGCCTGGCGCTGCAGCAGAAAGTTGATCCGACCAAGCTGATGAATGACTTTTTCGCGGCGGTGGAGTGGTTGATGCACCACGATGCAAGTACTGGCAAAGTGGGCATTACCGGGTTCTGCTATGGCGGCGGTGTCGTTTTACGGACGCCAGCCAGGTGCCGATGAGGCCAGCCGTATCCAGGCACCGCTCATGCTGCACTACGCCGGGCTGGATACGCGCATCAATGAAGGCTGGCCAGCCTTTGAACAGGCGTTGAAGGCCAACGGTAAAGTCTATGAGGCACATGTCTACCCGGGGGTGAATCACGGCTTTCACAACGACTCCACGCCCCGTTACGACGAAGCCGCCGCCACCCTGGCCTGGAACAGAACCCTGGACTGGTTCACCAAGTACCTGGCGTAGCGCTTAGCTGTTTTTTTTACGCAGGCTTTTGAGCCGTGCGCTGGCGCGCTGCACGGCGGCCATTTTTTCCGGGCGCTTCATGCCCCGCCATTTGCGGATGTCTTCCTTGGTACGCCCGCAACTCACGCACAAGTCGCCGCTAAGCTGGCAAACCGCAATGCACGGGTTTTCGATGTCTTTTGCCACGGCTCAGTTCTTCTGGGCCAAACGTTTTGGCCAGTTGCCGCCACAGCTGCGCTGGCATTCTTCTTCCGAGTCGAAATACACATGGGCCGAGCCGTTACGCACCTTGACGCCGGCATCCGCCAATGCCTGGGCCGTCAGTTCCCCCATAAAGCGCGCCTCGCCATCGGCCAGGGCGAAGTCTTTGCTGGCTTGCGTATCGAACACCCAGACCACCTTGAGGCTGGCCGGGAAGGCTTCGTAGTCGACCACATGGGTGAGCCAGGCAAACCCCGGGATCTGTGATTTGGCCGTTTCACAGGCCTCGGTCAGGGAGGTGATCAGGCGACGTTCGATCTGTGCCTGGGTGCGTTTGCTTAAAGACATGGGTGAATCCTGTTGATAGGCG
>Ga0302347_1000239_pt1 | contig 99177 bp, 85 predicted proteins | sample PhyWR1_FD_202178 | JGI IMG/M metagenome (GOLD analysis project Ga0302347, IMG submission 202178) | Leaf surface microbial communities from wheat plants in UC Gill Tract Community Farm, Albany, California, United States - DLSL W.R1 (v2)... | ecosystem: Host-associated > Plants > Phyllosphere >... | reverse complement strand
CTTCAAAACGGCGATGATCTGATGTTCGGTGAATCGTACTTTACGCATGGTGATCTCCTCTGGGGACATATTCAGTATGTCGGAAGATCTCTAAAAGTGAATGGCTCTTTTTGCAGGGATACTTACATCAGGAGGGCAATATTATTTCTCTGATGATCAAGCGGAAGACTCAGATCTAATGGGTCCGTATTGGTCAGAGAGATTTTATCTGTATTTTATTCTATCTATCCCGTAGAGACGTGTAAAAATCGAAGATAGAAGGGAACTTATTAAAACACCGATACATAGTAAACACCTACTTAATATTGAGCTAATCAAAAAAACTAGCGAAGGCATGATACTGAAGAGCGATTGATCGCATAAAGAAATAACGCCCCTAATTGATTGTGGAGCGTTTTTATTTTAATTGGTGTGATTCCCCCCACCCACAAACTCGCGCACCAACGATATCATGAGCCAGAATCTGTCTTTTCGTTTCCTGAGTCAGTGTATCTTCTCTGGAAATATAAATTGGGCTAGCGGTCTCACAGAACAAAAGCCCTTGAGGTTGTTTAATCACGCATCCAGTTAACTGCAAGCTCAGTATCAATAGCGCTATCACCCATGCGCCTGACACCATTGGTAACTTCATTCTTAACCTCAACAGTCGTATGAAGTCGTTTGCTCTCTTCACGCTGATTTTTGATTTCGGCCGCACGACGTGCTGAGCGACCACCTAAAATATATGCCCCAAGAAGCACCGCAATGACGGCCGTAGCCGTCATCATGAACACTTTGATACGGGCGATTAACCCTTCAATCATTGCGCAACACCTCTCTGGTATTTACGTACTTGAGAAATGGCGATAAACACAGCAACGGCAATAGTGGCTACGCCGAAGATAATTCGAATTGTATCTCCGCTGGTTATGTTGCCCTGGGCCTTATCCATAGCTGCACTAATCTGCGGTGCGACATCGGCTAGCTGAGCCAAGCCAATACCAGCGGTCATCGTTGCACCAGCTGTTTCTTTGGTGACTGGAATTGAACCAGTCACCTTAACCGGCTTCACAACACCTGCACGACGAAGACCTTCATCAATGATGTCAGCGTTGTACCAGGTATTATCAGTACGAAGAGAGCCCTTTCCATTTTCGTGACGAATAATCGCCTCTACGGTAGGTTTCATGATTTCATACTGATGAAGATCAATCTCCATATCAGGCGACACACCCACTACCTTTGCCACTGCTTGAGCATAGGCCTCAGTATCGTTCTCATGCGGAGGTGCCCAGCGTTCGACAACTTCTCGAATCGTATCGATCCGGGAGCCGTCTTTCGCTTTTCGCTTATCGTGATAGGTGATGAGCGTTACGACAAGCGCACGCACTCCCCATGTCGGATCTTTGAAGGTGGCAAAGCGAGGCTCTGCCGGATTATCAACCAGACCTTGCCACGGATTCGTGTTATCAAGATTACCTGGGTTGTTATTACGTATTCCTCTCGGAGTCATCCTTTTCCCTTAGCTTCCAATACCACTTTTAACGCCATATGCTGCTAGCCCCAACAGCAGGGCGGTGATCAAGAAAGAAGTTACCTTTGACGCTACGCCACCAAAAAAACCGCTAGAGATAGCATCCATTCGGTTTAGTAGCTTGTCTAAATTAGCGTGTTGAATGCTATGCTGGGTCGCGGTCATGTCGCCCAGATATGCCTTAAGACGCTTATCCACTTCTTCCCCAACCTCATCGCGAAGCCCATGCAGAACTTCTCGTGCGACGATTTTAGCGATGCGCTCCACTTCCTCGTGGCTTACACCGGACGTTCCGTTTGACATTGCCTAACCCTCCATGTCTGTCAAACCTAAATCCGTCCGGTTATACCACATTCACGACCAAAAAGTAAGTAAATACTTACCCACCACAAGGATCGATAAACGTAAACAGCTACGTATTATTGTTATTAATAAATATCCAGCTATAACTAGGTATTTTATTTCAAAATTTTTGGGTTTTAGTACATTGTCAGTGACATACTGTAGCGTTTTTACACTTTAGACATGATCCCTATAAGTTGACTTGTAGCTGTGGCATAGTTAAGTTCAGCCCAATAACTTACAGTTACTTTTTTATTTGCAGGAATATTTAAAATTGCAGACCCTACCGCGCAATATTCTCCCGCTGATCTCATCCTAAAAAACTCTCCGTCGGCTGTGCTGAGAGTACAAGTACCAGAACCAACGTTAGTCGATTGGTTATCACCAGACCCTACTCTATAATCACGAGCAATAATACTAACTGTCGGTATTGCTAAAATTCGATTAAAACTAACAGGTTCAATCACAACAGAGCCGCGTAACGGAATTTGCACAACCTTAACTACATCGCCTTCAATTTTACTAGCATATACAGTCCCTTCAAAACGACCATCTGTAGCATAAATAGTACCTCTTACGATTACATCATTTAATTCAGCATTTCCGCTTTTGGGTATTCTCCAACCACTCTTACCATTAACATAGTTAGTCGATTGCAAATCACCAACTTTTGCATTGGTTATAGAACCGTCTTTAATAACGGCAGCGGCTATATAGGTAACGCCACTATCAATAACGAATGGTGTCGTAACAGTTCCAGTAGATGAGTTAATAAGAGCCAATCTGTCCGCTTGTATTAAAAACTGACTTTGCAGACTCTTTCCATCAATGCCAAGCGCTATACCAGAGGCGTATTTTTTGCCATCAGATCTAACCTCCATGTTCACCATCCAAGTGCTATCTAAATTATCTTTAGTAGCAACTGTTTGCTGCAATGTTTGAATAGATGCCGACTGATTGTTCAAAGATGCCGTCATGTCCGTTTGCAACTTTGACATATTACTAATCTGAGTTGCCTGAGAGGTCTGCGTAGTTTTTATTGAAGCTATATTGTCATTAGCAGTTTTTAAATCATTCGTTGTCTGATTATTTTTGGTCGTCTGAGTCGAGAATTGCGCTGTAACGCTACTGTTAACCGTTGCCTGAGTGGATTGATTAGTTGAAACAGTTTTAGCCAGCCGATCAACACTTGAACTTACACCACCAACCTGAGATTGAAGATTGGTTAGTTGGGTTGATTGAGCGGTGACCTTCCCATCAACACTTGTCAGTTTGGTAGAAAGATCACTTATCGCCGTCGATGTAGCATTATCACTAGATACCGGAACTCTCGAAACATCATAGGCGATAGGCTCAACGCTTTGATCGTTAGCTGTGAGTTTACTCGTCCTAATCGTATGACCAACGTTCTTATGCTTTGTCAGTCGATAGATTGAGCCTCCGCGAAGATATACATATTCAGTTGAGCTATTTTCTAACTGACGGGGAGCCATAATAGCGGATTGAGTCATCCATCTATAATCAAAGTTAATGATATTGCGGTTAACAGACTGAGTGCCCCACCCGCTGCCGCTAACTTCCCATTCCAAAATAGTAGAAAATGTTTTGGTGCTATGTGTAGCATACGATGGATTATTGCCAGGGAAGAGTCTTAGCGTTCTGAATATCTTGAAGTAATAACGGTTATTTATATTCAGACCTAAAGTTACTGGATAATAAATCGACTCATCCAAAGCTGATAAATCCAAATCGACATCTATCAAATCAGTCAAATCAGTCAAATCAGATTGAACCTGCTCAATCTTGCTTGATAAAGAAGTGATACTTGCATTCGCCGCAGTTAGTGTATTCCCTTGGCTAGTTACAGTATTTTGAAGTGTTTGCAGTGCAGTCGCATCAGCCTTTTTACCAATATTGGTATTGGCAGTGTTTAAGCCATTCTGCAAGTTCGTGATAGCCGTTCCCTGAGAGGTAATGGAATCACCTTGCTTCTGCGTAGTCGTGTTTAATGTTGAGATAGCATTGCTATTTACAACGGTCCCGGTGTTGCGACGAGTCACGTCAACGTTATATATCGTCAGCTCGACAGTCGTACCATTACCTGGCTGAAGAATCCCCGATGTTGCCCCAGCAGGTACAGTAAATGAACCTGTAACAATCTTCTTCTCACCAGCCGCATAGTTTAATGCAGTCGTATATCGCCCTACGTTATTAAGGGACGGGCCATCAAATCGAATACCCCAAGACAATCCAGTAGTAGAAGTAGCCGCCATACACATCAGAGAAAAATCGATAATATCACCAGCAGTAACAGCGAATTTAGGTGAGAATGGTCGATAAGCCCCGGATGATTTTACCCCGTTATAACCATCAATTGTCGTCGAATCACCTCCCCAGCCTTGTGCGTTATTAAGCATCGCAGAATTCGGTACCAGATTATCACCGATGGTCATGCTACCTTCTAATGCTGTCACTCGATTTGCAGCGGCGGTTATGTTGTTACCTTGGTTCGTTACTGTTGTCTGCAATGACTGCAACGCGGTCTGATCGGCCTTCTTTGAAACATTCGTGTTGGCTTCACTTAACCCGCTCTGTAGAGATATGATCTGTGATGATTGTGACTGGACTAAGCTGGTTAATGTATCAAGCGAGCTAGTCGCTGATGCAATAAATTTAGTCACATCAGAGGTGGCACTGGCGTAATCAGTTGTATCGTAGACCTCAATTTGAGCAAGACTCCACACCATTGGCTCAGCTATGGTTGGCGCTTTCGCTTTTGATGAATCACTAATAAATGCCGATACATGTCCGAAAGTTGAAAACGAGCCTGTTGCACCGCATTTAGTGATGCGATAGTAAGTCTCAAATTTACCTGTCCCTTCAATGTTACCAACAAATTTATCAATCCTACCGTCACCAGTGGCGTTAGCATTCGCTTGAAGCGACCATCCTACAGGTAGCTTGATGATGTATTTAGAAACGAACAGTGCGTTAGATCGAGAACTGATAGAACGAACAAACCCTCCAAAATTAGGCGATGCACTGCCTTTAACTGTTATTTCCCCTTCATAACCTGATGTTGTTGGATTTGTCGCCTGCTTAGCTACAACTGAGAACAGAACATTGCCATTATTAGTGTTGTTGTATGCACCTACACCCGAGGATGCTCTTGTGCTGAAATTTGGGTCTGCAATAAGCTGCTTACCGTTCGTAGTCAAGCGAGCCATCATTTCGACATCAGTCAAAGTCTTGTCTATTGACGAGGTTGAGCTGTTCAGAGAAGTTATGCTCGAACCTTGCGAGGTCAGTGTGTCGCCCTGTTGCTTAACGGTATTCTGAAGAGATTGAAGCGCCGATGATTCAGCTTTTTTCCCTACTTCTGTATTTATAGCGCCTAGATCGTTTTGCAACTTGGTAATACTAGAACCCTGAGAGGTAAGAGTATTGCCTTGCTGTACCATCTTAGTATCAAGAGCTGTAATGGCAGAGGCATTTGCCTGGTCAGCACCATCTACATCTAAAGGCGCTGGCGACCAATCAGTAGGGTATGTTCCTTTTTCCAACTTAACTGCTGAAATCCAGAACGTACCAGCGCTACGAGGGTACATCACGGTAGAGAAGTCGTTAGAGTTCGATTTCCTACCAGTTACAACGTATTTAACCCACTCTGTCGTCAAGGTTACAGATTTACCAGCGACATTCTCGGTCATTACGTTCATTTGCAGGCCGTGTTCGCCGGCCTTCGCCCAGAACGATAGAGTGAACATATCACCAGCTACACCGGCAAACTGGCCTTTCTGGTACATTCCGTTATTTGCTTGTACAGCGACAAGCCGCAAGCACTTGCCAAACTTATTAGGTATCGTGGTATCAACTACAATACTAGCAGCTGAAGCAACACCGTTAACTGACCATTTAACGGTATCCTCTTTGAATGATGAGTTAAGCAGAAGATTTGTGCCGCCAATATCTATAGCTGTCAGTTTTCCTTCCAGTTGAGTGATGCTGCTCGCCTGGGTAGAGATGTTGTTTCCTTGTTGAGTAACCTTCGTGTCTAAAGCGGATAACGCGGTAGCATCTGCCTTTTTCCCCACGTTGCTGTTCGTGGTGTTTAGGTCGTTTTGCAGCTTAGTAATACTGGAACTCTGAGATGTAAGGTTATTACCCTGCTGAGTGACTTTGCTATCCAAAGATGAAATTGTCGCAGCATTAACTGATATAGCTTTCGAGTCAGTAACATCTTCTACCGCGACATCGTCAACCCAAGACAAACCAACAGACTGATATGAATTAACCGATACTGTGTATTTACCGTCAGTCGTAATCACTCTCTCGAATGACACTGCCACCCAAGCATTTTTATTAAGGGCTGAACTAAAGTTTATCTCCTGTAAATGCTTACCATTGCTTTCGCCTAGTCGTAACTTTGTATTACCCCAATCAGATACGGTGAAATCGCTACTGAGCTTAACCATAGCACTGAAGCGATACGTTCTACCTTTTCTTAGAGTGATTGTCTGGCTAACCGTTGATCGACTAACTCCGAACTGTAAAGCTTTTCCATCATTATCACTATCAACGATAACCAGACCAGCAGGAGCATTCCATTCGCTAAATCCACGCTCAAACCCACCATTCAGGATTAAATTAGTAGAGTCACCTCTCATCTCTGACAGAGTGTTACTTAAACTGGTGACACTATTGCCTTGGGCCGTTAAAGCATCACCTTGTTGCGTGACCTTGTTGTCTAAAGCAGTCAATGCCGTAGAGTCTGCTTTTTTTCCAACGTTAGTGTTGGTGGTAGCGAGAGAGTTCTGCAAGTTCGTTATAGAACTACCTTGTGATATTAAGGTAGTGCCCTGCTGAGTAACTTTAGTATCCAGCGCTGATAAAGCAGTAGCCTCAGCCTTTTTACCAATATTGATATTGGCTGTAGATAAATCGTTTTGAAGCTTGGTGATGCTTGATCCCTGAGAGCTTACAGTATCACCCTGCTGCGTCACTTTGGTATCAAGAGTAGATATAGCCGACGCGTTAACTCCTGATGAAATCATAGCCCCACCAGCGGCACCCAACCCCATCATAATACCGTCAATAAACTGAACAGACGTAGTAACATATGAATCAGCCACTGCGTTAGTTTTAGACACAAGCTCAAGACCTTCGCCCGGATTCAACCCCTTCATCCCGAGAAGAATATAACCACTTCTGCTCTTGATAGCCCCCATCATCTCTTTAGTGCCACCAATTGACTCAATGGCCGATATAACTAACTCTTTTCTTGAGTTCGGCTCATCTTGACAAATAATCGCGACGAAGGTTCCATTAGTAAGAGCGGCTATATCGTCCGATAAGGCTGCGCCAGCAGCAGCGTTCCCGTTTAAATCATAGGTCTTACCTGACAATACACCCGTTGAACCGTCAGTGTTTTTCTTAAAGACAACCAGACCATAGCTACGAGCAGCGCGGAAAAGACTTTTACCAGAATCGTCATATATACCTGATTCTCTAGGTGACTCAGTCGCAACATACCCCTTCGAATAAAGTGAGAATACCGTTCTAACACCTAAAGATGAGGCAAGAGACGTGATACTTCCGCTTTGAGACGTCAGAGAATTACCTTGCTGAGTCACCGTATTCTGAAGAGCCTGCAAAGCAGTAGATTCAGCCTTTTTAGATATATTTCCATTTGCGGTCATAAGATCGTTTTGAAGCTTCGTAACCGCAGACCCTTGTGAGGTGATATCCTTACCTTGCTGCGTGACTTTGCTATCAAGAGCGGATAAAGCTGTCGAATCTGCTTTTTTACTCACATCGGCATTAGTAGACGCAAGGTCGTTTTGTAGCTTGGTAATGTTTGAACTCTGAGAGGAAACAGTATTGCCTTGTTGGGTTACTTTGTTATCCAAGGCTGTCAGAGCATCTGCATTCGCTGATGTCTTTTGAACCTCAGTAACATCCTCAAGAACAACATCATCGACCCAACAAATACCAGCGCTTTGACCGGAAATTATTGCAGCGGAACAAATCTGATCTTCAATCATAGTTTGTGTCAGTGACACTGTAATCCAGGCATCTTTCCCTAAAGCTGCACTAAAGTTGGCATCTCTAATTAACTCTCCTGTAGATTTACCGAGTCTAATCTTGGTATTTCCCCAGCCGCTAGGTACGGAGAAATCTTTACTTAGCTTAACTCTGGCCGACATTACGTATGTACGACCTTTGCGAAGATTCACGTTTTGCCGCATTTGAGAGTTAATTACGGTAAATTGAGCGGCCTTCCCGCTATTGTCGCTTTCAACTACAGTGATACCCTTTCCAGAGGTGTGCCACTCCGCAAGACCTCTTTCAAATCCTGAATTGATTAGTAGATTGGTCGTGTCACCACGGATTTCGGATAGTGTGTTAGATAAGTTAGTAAGGTCACTCCCTTGAGATGTAATGACATCTCCTTGGGCCGTTACCTTGCTGTCCAAAACATTCAATGCTGAGGCGTCAGCTTTCTTATCCACATTAGAGTTAGTGGCGACAAGACTATTTTTTAATGATGTAATTTCACTACCTGAAGAGACTATATCTTTACCTTGCTGAGTAACCTTGTTGTCTAGAGTAGACAACGCCGAGGCATCAGCTTTTTTCCCAAGATTAGCGTTGGTAGTGGTGAGGCTATTTTGCAGGCTGGTAATGCTATTGCCTTGGGAAGTAATCGCACCTTCTGCAGACTGTACGCGGGAAGTCACCGACTGAAGGGCATTGCTGGTGGAATCTAACGATATTTTAAGCGCTGACATGTCATCGACAGAAGATAGGTCCTCTGGTGCTGGTGTCCAATCTGTCGCAACGTTGCCTGCCTCCATTTTAGGGCTGGATAGATATACGCTCTGATCTTTCTCAGACAACGCTTCTAGACGAGCCAATATAAGCGATTTTGTTCCACTCGTTGCGTTTTGAGTCCACTTGACCGAGTACCATGTCCATTCGGTTGTTAATGTAAAAGCAATACGACCATCAACACTTCCCGATACAACGCCTTGACTGCTTTCAGCACGTTTAGTGGTGTTAGGGCTGTAGAAAAAAACGTTGATGGTCTGACCTGACGTATCAGCTTTCGCATAGAAGCTATACACATACTCTGTGCCATCAACAGGTGCGCTGATTGGGATAGATTGTAGATCAACATAAGAGCTTCCCGCTTTTGACGTTACCTTGGCTACAGCATTGCCACGATATGTTTCAGTGGTTTTTTTGCCCCAACCTGTCATATCGCCTGATTTCTTAATCAGGTTTCTCCCGCCAACAGACAAGCCACTCAATGAGTTTTTCAATGAGACAATGCTATCCGCTTGGCTTGATGCTCTCCCCTCTGCCGACACTACTCGTGACGTTAGATCATTTAACGCTGAAGAATCTGCCTTTTTAGCTACATTTTTATCAGTATCATTAAGAGATGACTGCAAATTAGTAATGCTACTATTAGAAGCCGATATATCTTTACCCTGCTGGGTCACGGTTCCTTGAAGAGAGGTCAACGCAGTCTGATCAGCTTTTTTACCGATATTTGTGTTGGCGGTATTTAAATCATTTTGTAGCTTAGTAATCGACTGACCTTGCGTCGAAATATTAGAGCCTTGCTGGGTCACACTCGTTTGCAGAGTCTGAAGAGCAGAGGCTTCGGCTTTTCCTGACAGAGAAGACTTAATCCCTGTTATATCGGAAGCAATCGCTCGATCTTTTTCGTTAAGTGTGTCGAGTAACTTATTAATGGACGAAACACTATCATTGAATTTAGTTTCAAGTGATTGGCGAGATGATGCTTCTGCCTTATCCGCGGTTACTCGAGCCTGTTGTTCTTGGAAGATAAGACCTGACCCAACTTTGGACAAATCATTGCCATCATATGAACCGCGAATTTGAACCGCTAGCATGTAGCGATTATCTGCCTCTGCCGCATCCGCATTTACCCGGGCAGTCTTTTCTTCCTGAAGCGCTGACATACCAGCGCCAGGCGTAGGTCGCCCAACGGCAATCCAATCAACCAGAATATAGTTTTTATCGTCTTGCTTATTTGTTAGATCCAATCGGAATCTGTCGATAACACCAGCATTATTCCAAAGGATATCGTGAGCAGTAAGTGTTGCAATTCCGCTGTCGTCATAAACGGGCTCCGGGATTGCAACCATCTGCTTATCATCAAAATTCTTACCGATAGTTGCCCATCGAATTTGCCCTCCCCATGACGGAGAACCTACTTTCTTCAATCGTAGTTTAATGAAACGATAGGATTCGGATCTGATAGAAAGGCCTGATGGAGAGATGATATATGGATCAGTCGCATGATTAGCCTGTCTCAACCATCCATCGGTTGTTACGGTTGGCGAGCCATTGCCTAACCATCCTTCGTTATTTGAATCGAAGTACCAAATATTCAGGCTATCAAACTGCTCACCCGTTCCCGCTGCAACTTGAGATATTTGCTGAGCCAAAGAACTGTTTGCTGTCTGAACTTGAGTCTTCAGCGTACTGATTTCAGATTGTCTGCTGTTCTTTTCCTGAAGAAGAGCGTCAGCTCTAGCTTTTGCCTCTCCTTCTATTGCAGCAATACGCCCTGTATACTCAGCGGAAATGGCATTTACTGTTTTGGTATCCAAAGCAGATACAGCCGCAGCACGATCTTTTACCTCTTTGTCAATTTTACTGCTCAGCGACGTGGCTGTGTCGGCAATTGCTTTAGCACGATTACTGACCTCTACTGCTAAAGAATCACTAATTGCGGCAGCACGATTAGTTGCCTCTGCAGAAATAGCCTTGGCTCGGTTATTCGTCTCGGCCGTAATCGTCTGAGTTCGTTCGTTAGCCTCATTTGTTATCGCGTTTATACGATCAGACACTTCTTTATTTATGGCATTGCTAAGTGTCTTATTTGTTGAGTCAATAGACTCACTAAGTGATTTTTGTGCGGCGCCGACAGCAGCAGTTGCCTGATCTTTAGCTGTTTTAATAGCGGCATCCACGTCTTTTGAGACGGCCTTACTATCAATATCAGAAATGAGACCACTGCCAAGTTCAGACTCTGTGATTTTATTCTTCAGGAATGAAAGAACGTCACGAGTCGTCGCGATAGTGGCTAGTGGTGAGTTTAACGCGCTGAGCATGCCGCGTTTATTAACCGCACGTACCCAGTAATACCAGGTGATAGAATCTTCGAGGCCATTATGGCTAAACGTGGTGCCGGTGACTTTTGCAATAACCTGGGCTTTAGTTTTGTCGTTTGTTTTGGACGCCAGAACTTCGATGTAATCCAGATCCACGGAAGATGGGTTAGCCCAATTCAAAACGATAGAACGGTAATCACCAGCAGCAGTCAGAGAAGTCGGTTCGGCTGGCGCTGACAGAGTGCCCAATACTTTGTAGGTTGTATTGACAGTGTCGGTTTTGCGGCCGCTAACTGAGACGGCATATACTTGGAAATCGTATTGACCGTTTTCAGCAACATCTCGCAGTTCGAATTGCTCTTCGGTTACGCGCTCAAACTTCCAGTTCGACACGTTATCTGTATCCGAACGACGCCAACTGATGTAATACTGAGATGACTTACCTTCCCATGCAACGGTCAGAGAAACTGATAAGTTGCCCGGAGACGAGAGATATGTGCCTTCAGTAATCGTTATATTTGACGGCCTGGAATAGGTTGGATCAAGGACAGTCGTATTTTGCGGGATCAGCTCTACGCCACTATCAACTGCCTCGTACTTCGTCGGGTTATTCTGAATGGCTGTTATATTAAATGACGTTCCATCTGTACCCTCAGAAACACCCACAACACGCGCTTGAAGCGGTGACAGATCAGGTTGTGCGATTACCCACACTGCATCCGATACAGGCTTCTCAGACTCTACTAGTGTGTTTTTAAACGTAACTGTAGTGACGTTATTCCCGTTTTCCAGAATGTCACGCTCAACCACCTTCCCTTCAGCGCTCATGAAGGTGATGTGGTTTCCAACTGAAGTCAGATCGACCGGTGCATCCAGTTTAATGCTATTGCCCGTGAAGCCGGTGACTCGACCACTGTTTCGACGACCAGAGCGGAACTTGTCTGCGATCAGTACGATGTCACCGGGCATCAGGAAGACGGAATCCATACCCACAGAGAAGGTGATTACATCAGACTCCATGCGAGACGTGTAAAGCAGCCACAAGCCAACACGATGAGCCTGACCACGAGAGGTACAACCAAATGCTACAGACTCAGTCTTGCGGATGCCGTAACGCTTAATCGACTCCTGATCTTCAACATATTCGACGCTTTGCTTATAGCCGTCTTCTTTGTTGTTGTAGGTAATAAGTGCAACGGAATAACGGTCTTTACGAGCTGAACCCTTGTACGCGAACGAGCCATTAACCACATTGCTATTAGAGAACAGCATAACGGGGTCAGCTGGGGAATCTTGTGTGATATGAACCATACCACCAGCCCAATAGATCATTCCGCGGAATGCCCCTGCAATGTCCTGTACGACACGATAAGCATCTTGGCGACTGGTTAGCTGGGTGTTGATAGAGAATCGCTTCTCTTTGCCACCGAAGCCATCATCAATCATTGTGTCGCAGTAGCGGCCAATCTGATAAAGCTCGCCAATGTTGATCATCGACTCTTTGACGAACTCGCCCAGACCATAACGAGTGTTCGTTAACAGGTCGAAGAGAATCCAAGCGGGGTTAGACGATGAAATCAGCTGGAACGTACCATCCCAATTACCGTTGTAGGTATTAGTGTTGGTGTTATAGTTTGACGGCACGCGTATTTTCAGACCTTTAATCAGGTATGAACGAGAAGGCATAGATGAGCCAAACTGCTCTGAGTTTATTTTCAGTCCGGCCAGCACTGAGTTAGGGTAGTTCAGGCTAGTGTTGACAATCTCACCAATCGAGTCGATATAGGTGTCATCGTATAAATAACTGTTATCTTTGTGATCCTCTGTCAGACGGATCGCACGCAGAGTGTATGTTTTTGCTGGTTTAGGCAGATTAATAATGTAACTACGGTAATAAACACCTGTCTTCTTGGCGGTTAAAGTAATAGTTGGCTCTTTTTCACCCTCAGCAATAACATCAACAAAGCCTTTTCCGTTTCCCGCATCAATCTGGAATTTATACTTAACGGTTATCGCGCTGGTATCTCCGTTTTCCTTGTTAATATTACGCAGTGACGGAAATTTCATAACCACACGGATACGGTCACTACCAGCAGAATCCAGGGATACGTTGACCTGACTGGCTTGTTTCAGCTGGCGTCCGACAGACTTCGGTGTTTCAATAAAGTCGAAGCCATCGATGACCGCCTGGTCTTGTGCACCATCACGGAACCACCATGTAACACCGCTGAAGTTGAATGAGCCGTCATTATTCTGAAGAGGTGTATCATTCAGGAAAATAGATTTCGCACCATCAACCAAACCACCTATAACACCTTCTCCTAACAAATCCAACACAGATGCCATGGCGCGGCTATTAACTGTATCGTTCGCCTCTACAGGCGTCCTTGCGCTACCGCCAGACTTACCGCCACCACGACCCGAAATAACCAAGCCATGAGAAACGAGAAGAGAAAGTCGTTTTTTTTTTAAATTTGGAAAGTCCATTTATTCCACCGTTAAATCTGGTCAATCGTGATAGAGGAACTTGCGATCTGCGAACCAACGAGAATTTCTTCGCCGTAGTTCAGCTGCACCGGATTTCCCTGATTTGTTGTGTTTTGAGGACCGTCGAAGTAGAACGAGTCGGAGTTATCCGCCTGGCGAACTTCAGGGTTCTTTGCTTGTGGAGAGAGAATTTGTGCCAGACCACCCATCATCATGCCCATACCTGCGACAATCAGTGCCGATGACGTACCAGCAGTGAAAAACCACCCCATAGCACCAACCACAACCATCGCTGCTCCAATTACCACCTGAGCGTAACCAAGGGTCTTTCCGCCGCGTCCTTTAGGGATTGGTGTTATGCGAATTTTCGCCACGTCCTTACCATCCCCTTTCATCAAGTATTCGATTTCATCAACCGACCATGAGGCCCCGTTTTTGGTAGTAACCTGAACGTGATAGCGGTCGTAGACTTTCGCATTACGACGAATCCAGGCGTTTAACCCTGGATGGTTTGCGTCAATCAGATTGATAGCTTGTGCCGCATTGGATACGCGAAGATTCCAGTGCCGACCGAAGCGCTTTGCCAGCGCCCCGCCCAGCTGAACATGAACTAATTCAGACATTTTTCTTTCCCTGTTAATAACGTCCGATGGCGCAAGTGATGCGTCGTATTTTTCTGGTACATTCCGCCGTATGCAGCGTGACTGCTAAGACGGTCTATCTGGTGATGCAAGATGCGATTATCGCCAACGTAAACGGCGCAATGGTCTGGCATCTTCCCGTACTGAATAAAGAAGATATCGCCCTTCTGAAGCTCTTCACCAGCGGCCAGGCGAACGAGATTTTCATTGTGGTAGTTCAGGCCGAGAATGTCCTCATCACCCAGATACCAGGATGGGATATGCAGGTGAGCATTGGCGTTAATCTCTACATTAAACTCGCGCTTTAGATAGTCTCGGCACAACATCCAACAGTCAAAGATGCCAAACACATAAGGACGACCGGTGTACGGCATCTCAAATCCGCTTGGTGTGATGACTTCCATCTCGCTTAATCGAAATTCAGCATCAATATCTGGATTCAGGTTCTTTGTGACGGAGAGGATCAGCCACGGCAGTTCAGTGGCTTCGCAACCAGCACGATCAGCATCAGAGGCAGCAGAGGAGCGGTCAGTATGACTATGCCAGATAGCAACGATTTCACCTTGATCCTCGGCTGCAATAACGTCCTCGTGGTGCATGACGAACTCATTACCAGGGTCTTCGGAAACGTTTCTCGCTTCAACAAAGCAATACTTCTCTCCTGCAACCTGGACGATGAAACCGCACGCCTCGTTCGGGTAGCGGTTGACTGCACACTGGTACAGCGACTGAGTGATCGATGAGCCGTTGATGGATTTAATATCACTGGACACGAGTCGCCCCCGGAAAGCCGCCAAACGCGATGATCCCATTTGCGAAAAAGTTCTTTCTTGCCTTACAAGCATCGAGACGCTTGGTGCAATAGTCATCGCTCGCTGAAGAAGTCTGATTATTATCTTTATCGAAATAAGGCCCTGTATAGCTGCATTCAGCTCCTCGATATTTCCACGGGCAGCTATTTTTGATGATCTGGCGAGCAGGAAGCTGGACTCCCATCAGGTCAAAAACACTGGACAGTTCGAACTCGACACTCTCTTTAGTTTCCAGCGTCTTCTGTTCAACAAACCAGATTTCATCAGGGAAGTGCTGAGATGCGTCAGCTGTCGGGTTTCCTGCCTTGAAGTTGGATTCGTCAAGAAAACGAGCCAATGTGCGGCGACGAATTACCGTACATCCCACGAGATCGTCATTGGCCGCAACTTCAGCTGAGATGGCACCGCCATAGTTGGACACATTGAGCTTTGGCCTGGGTAAAGAGCCAGACCCCGTTTTATCGAACCCACTTGCCTTAATTGGCCATGGTTTGTACTCGAGACCCTGCCAAATGACCGAAGTGCCGAGATTGTTTGTTCCGGCGTGGAAGAACACCTTCCCGCCTGAAGTTGTCACGTCCATATCCAGCTCGAAAAGCTCGATAATGGCTGAAGGTGATAACCCCTGAATTTCCGCGTGAATACTCATACTTATCCTTGAGTGTAAAATAATACCCTATAATAATAAGTAAACGATTATCTATCAAGACTCAAAAACTTGTCTGAAGGTACAAGTGATCTCTAAATAACCCTGATATCTCTTAACCGTATGCGAATCACACACGCAGATGATTTTTTTATTACGGGGAGTTGTCCAGAAAAATGACTCCACAGCTCCTCGTGCCGTAAAGAAATCATCAATGGCATTTCCGATCGCATAAGGCTGTCTGAATGTCAGTGACCACTCTTCCTTAATGCGGTTTAAGCCAGCAGACTGCCGCTGCTCATAATCATCACCGAATTTAAGGATGGTCACTTCTGGTTTGATGGTTTTCTCTGATTCGAAGTCAGGGAACCAGTTAAATGTTTGTCTGTCCATTTTCTCTTCCTTGATAAACTGCCCACTTCCTGTGGGCAGTATTTGTTATCGGTTACCGTTAGTGTTTTTGTTCAGAGAGCCTCCAGGGCGTTTTTCCTGCGTAATCGTGTCCAAAACGATATTCTTGATGCGCTGAGCTGCATCATTCCAGCCCGAGCTATCACTATCGGAGCCGGACATTGAGCTAGAGCCATCTGAGTTGACACTGATACTAATTGCCACCGGAGCAACAGTGCCACCGCCACCGATACTGCCAGCCATGGTTACCGGAATAGAGCGACCATCAGGTAAGGGAACATAGGCTTCGTTATCTTTGCCTTCACCAAACAGAGCCAGCTGTGGCGAAGTCGCGATACCGCCCTTCGAGTAGGTTTTAAGAGGGATCACACCATTCGCCCCCATAATCCCACCTTTCTCAAATTTGGGGATTGCTGGTACGTTTTGGCCATTTGAAACGGTACTGGTTGTTGCAAATCCGTTACTCTTGGCACCGGAGCTGGCGGCGGAAGAATTGGCCCCTGCACCACCAGCCCATACAGAAACAGCAGCAGACGCGAGCGACATGCCAAAGTTCATCCAACGGCCTTTTGATGATGTTGAACCAGCCCCCATAGTGGCAAACACAGCAGTCAGCCCAGCAGCCACTGAAGATAGGTTGTTCATCCACATGATGTTCGACCCTATAGCCTTTGTCTGATTGCCGGTAGCTGTACCCAATCCCAGGAATGACTTGGTAGAATCCCAGGCGCTCGTTACCATTCCAGAAATACCGCTATTTGCATCAGCGGTGGCTGTGCTCATTTGGGACATTCCGGCACTGGTATCAATCGCTGATTGTCCAATAGACTTATCGCCATTGTTAACAGTCGCATTGTTTCCGACAGGCTTAAAAAGACTCACTCCCTGATTAAGTAGTGATCCTGCTACATTGCCTGTATTTCCTGCACCATTAGCACCCATTCCCATCATATTCATGATCGGTGCGGTGATTTGGGATTTCACAATAACACTGGTAATGTCCTTCATGATCGACCGAGCAAAGTCACTGAAGCTCGCCTTACCATTCGTCATAAAGTCAGTGATTGTATCGGTCATATTGGAGAAGGCATTGCCCCAAATGGTCTCAATCTGACCAGCGACATCTTCATAGCCCACAGCCAACTTTTGAGTCACTGTGCCAGTTTCCCCAATCAACGCACTGTTACCTGCCGAGACAAGTTTTTGGATGCGCTTATTGAAGTAGTCGATATTGGCACTCTGCGTCGGGTCTTTCTGCAATTCCTTCATTGCGTTGTCACGCAGAGTGATTAACCCATCTAAAGAAGTCTTGTAGCGATCTTTGAAGTCAGTGACATCATCTTCACGATTGTCTGATAAGCCAGATTTTATAATAGAATCAGCATCTGGTGCCCAGGTCGAAACCATTTGTTTGGCGCCACGTTGATTCATCATTGCTATATAGTCTTCTGACAAGCCGTTCAGCACGGTCAGGTTTTCTTTCGCTTTATCGATGCTCTCTTGTGGGATCAGTTCTGAAGGTTTGGCTTCAGACAGCCCGATCAGCGATTCTTTAGTTTTATCCAAAGTCTGTTTGAACGTTACGACAGTCTTTGAACCACTATCCATTTGAGCAATCAGCTGATCTGACTTATCTAGCACTTTGTCATAAGCATCTGCTGTCTTCTTCTGAGCAAGAGCCTCTTTTTCGGCCGCAGCGGTAGCGCGTTCGCTAACGATAGCCGCTCTCACGGCATTACTTTCTATCTTGCCAGTAAGCTCCTCGGGTCCAGAACTGCCATTTGGGCTGTTAATGGTGCTTTTAGCGCGACTAGCGAGTTGCTCAGCGTGATCTTTAGCAACACTCCAGGCTTCAGCCTGTCCTATAAGCTGGCCTTGCTTCACGCTTCGTTCAGAATAAGTCAGTGTGGGGTTCTTGAGATCGTCGGTAAGATTAGAGACTTCTGTACCTAGCTTGAAATCAATGCCCTGCATCTTATCCAAGGCGTCTTGGTATATAGTCGCCTCAAGCTTTCTATAATGATCGGACCATACCTTGATTTGAGTATTTTTCTCTTCTCGAGACAGTTTCTGGTTAGATTCAATAATAGTGCGCTGTTGGCTATTTCTTGCCGAGTTTATCGCTAGTTTTTGGTTGGTATTATTATCGATTTTATCGATATCGATATTTACGAGAGCCAGAGCCAATTTTTTCCTCTGGGCAGTGTCAGCTCTTCCAAGAATTTCTTCGTAACGCTTTAATTCATTTCGTTCTTTTTCCAGTTTTTGACGCTGTGTATTTGCATAAACATCGTCAATTGGAAGTTTAGATTTATCAGACCCGATGTTTTTAAGCGATAGTTCAATTCCATCAATACTTTTTTTCTTTTTATCAATATCGGCTATAATTTTTGCGCGACTGGCCTCTGTCATAGACTCGGGGATTTTACGAATTTCTTCCACGGTTTCTGCCGTCTTGTCTTTCAATAATGACATGACATAAATAAGCCCGGCGACCGCAACGCCTACGGCGGTTAGTGCAGCACCAATCGGGTTAGCAACGATAAGCGCTGTCGTTCCTGCAAATGCTGTCTTAACTGCCGTAAGCCCACCCCTGATGGCGAAAAGAAGAGAGGGTACCGTACCCAGACCCAGGCGAGAGGCTCGGCCAAAACGTGTTACAGCATCGGACAGCAGGTCGAACGGAACTTGAGTAACCCGAATGGCTCCAGAGAGAACTGAACCCATCTGTGTACCGGTTGTAATGACATCTAGAATTGAGTTCGTCAGTTCCTTCATCACAAAAAATGAGGATCTGGCTGTCTCAATGATAGGATTCATATCTGTGGTGGCAGGTATTTTTGGGCTGACTGTGTTTTTATTCAGTCCTTGCAGAAGAATTTCCATCTTCTGTATTTCTACAGTGGCTTCGATAATTGGCGTCTGCCAAGAAAACAATATATCAGTAACCAATTGGGCGGTATTACCTACTTCCCTTAATAAGGAAATGTTGTTTTTCAGATCACCGGACATACCTTTGTCAGATTCACCTGAGCTATCCCGACGACCAGCGCTATTATCACTGCCAGCACCTGCTACGGGGCCATCAACTAACAACTTACCACCCAAGTTTTTTTGACGATCGATAACGCTGTCCATCTGGTCGCGGACGTTTTTAAGACCATCAGCAGCTTTGTCAGTAGTTCCTTTCCATAGCTCCAGCACATTGTTTGTATTAGATAAATGGCGGTTAAGGTATAATGTGGCATTCCCCATCGTGGATACATCATTAGAGAGGTTTTTCGCAGAACGACCTGCTTGATCGGTAAAGGCCATCAGTTCGGACTGAACCTTACTTAATACAGAAATGAGAGAACCAATCGTAGTACTAGTATTTTCGACTCGTGTCGAGAAGACTGAAATACTTCGACCAATATCTGCGATATATTCTCGAATGGCACGGATACTCTGCCCAGCCAACTTAGTGCTGACCGCAAAGTCTTCCATTTTGTCTGCACTTTTTCCCAATGCGACATTTAGAGCGGAAAACGAACGGCCTGTGACAACAACAGACCGTTCAAGTAATGACATTTTTTTGGAACTATTAGAGGCCGCTTTACCAAATGTCTCTAACAATTTTCCCGTGTTTTTAATCGACGCCGAAAACTCTTTGTCATTCAGTGTCAATTTAAAATCTACAATATCGGACATTCCCTTATCCTATTCTTCCAAAGATTTCTATTAATTGCTCTTTGGCGCCAGGGTCTGCTTTAACTCTCGATGGATCGTAGACTTTATCGGTTACGACTGGTCTTCCTATCCGGTATTGCAAACCCTCCATAAACGCCTCAGCGTCTTCCACCCCGGCCTGAGCAACTCGCGATACCTGAAATCCTCTCAGGTCATCTTCAGCTTTCAGGCGGTCTATGTTACGACTTAGCATCCAGAAGGTTGCTAGTGGTAGCGCAAGGACCTCTCGTGGCGAAATGGCGTAATAAGCAATAACTCGGCTGAAGTAGAACCCGAAGTCTATCGAAATAGTGACGACACCGGATTCTCCACGGGAAATTACTTTACGTCTTCACCGGCTGCGGCTTCGTTCTCTTCCTCTGCCTGCTCCATGGCAAACGAGAATATCTGTTGAAGCTGCGGAATACTCAGACGATTAATGACTTCCTGCGGTACATCAGGAATAACTTCAGCCACCAAGCTTGCATATACTTCAACCTGATCCAGCATTGACATCGATTCGATATCTTTACCTTCAAATGCTTTAACTTTAGCGAACAAGCCGACGGTCATCTCAGCAACAGCATAAGTTTTACCGACAACTTTAATTTCTTTTTTAGGTGGGAGAATAGAATCCAAATCTAATAATTTAGTCATTTCAAAAAAATCCTTTTAGATAGGGATTCAGAAGAATCCCCTTTATTCCACTATGCTGTAACGGTGACTTGACTGGTCGCCACTTTAGAGCCGTCTTTCGTCGTAAATGTGATATTCACCGCACCCGCCGCAACACCACGAACGACACCATTAGCATCAACGGTCACAATTTTCGTGTCGGACGAAACCCATTTTCCGCTCTGATCGTCAGCATCTGACGGGGTAACTTTCTTGGTCAGTGTCGTTGTTGCACCTACCTTAACCGTCGCCGTTGCCGGCGACACGGTCACTCCCGTCACATCTACTTTGGGGCGGTAAGCGTACCCAGAACACCGGTATCATCTGGGTATGCGTTAAATTCAACCGAGAATACACGCACATCATCTGATTTGTATGCTATGGTGAAGTTTCCGCCAGTAGCAGCCTTCGGCAAAGTAAGAATGAAATCGGTACCATCCTGCGGAGTCAGGATCAGTTCCTGAGCTACGTCAACTAAGTTAACGCCCTGAGCTGATTTGATACTCAACGTTTTATTATCGGTAGACATGCTGGAACCTGGCATTAGACTAACCATGTTCGCGAGAACACTTTCTGCTAATGGAACGGTTACTTTGACATTACGGCCCTGAATCAACTCAGATATGGTGGTTTGGCCTAGCTGGTCAACGGTCACTTTCAGGGTCTCAGTAGCGATCTCAACCTCTACACCACCTTTAGTGTAACCAAGATCAGTACCAGCGAACGAAACTGCGCACGCACCTAATTTAATGTTTTTCACATGGGTATTAGCCATTATTGGTAAACTCCTTTTACCTGTTATTTGTCATTTTGACGAAGGTAAGTATATACTTACTTATCATTTAATTGCAATAATAATTTTATTATTTGAGTTAAAATAGGCACCCAGCAAACTTCACTGAAAACATCACACCATCATTTATTGGATAAAAAACAGGCAAAGTCATAGATCGAATCATCTTAAAGAAGAAGCTATTGGACGTGATTCTTTCCGTAGATAGCAATACGCTGATGACTTTCATCTTCTTTGAATCGCAGCATGGGCAACAATCAACATAGAGTCCATAAAAAATCCGCTAAGCTCGTCATCAACGGTGACATCACCATAACGGACTCTTTGTATCCTGTGGTATGCCGCTACCAACTACCGATTCCAGCTCTCACTAGATACATCGGAGCCTCCTCAACAAACACCATCGTCTCCTTATGAAACCAGCTTTGTTCCATCACCGGTGGATGCGGTCAATATGGAGTTTTTTGCTTTTCACAACCGACTCATCTTCTTTCTTGATAGACGCTAATAAAAACCCATCAAACAATGCGATCTCCGCTTTACCGCGGCTAGCAGAGCCGTCAGCACCGACAGATATTTTATCCATGTTGTCAATAAACAAGACTGTACCCATCTTCACCTGAGAAGAAAACTCAGACTTTGCCTCGCCGTACAGATCCATGTTGGCTTGAACTCTGGAAACATGCGATGTCGCGACGCAAGAAGCAATTTTGGATAATCTATTTTACCTTGAATACTCTCAATGAGATGTTGAAGCTCGATGGTATCGTCTTCACTGTAACGCTCGTTATCTACCAGAGATATTAGCTCTTCAACCACGCCACCATGTCACCATGTCACCAGAATCTATTCAATAACGGCACATAATTGATGTGCCTCCGAGGATTTGATAAGTACTATCATCCATATCTCGAATAAGAATCGATTTAAATAAATCGCGACAGTCGAATAACTCTATTTATCACGACATGATCAATGCTGATGTTACAGATGTAGAAGAATTTTCAGGAGCCCATGGATTATCGGGTCGTTAACGGTGAATCATGGCTAAAAAATGAAAAGACCGGGGTTATTGGTTCTGGTGAGCTAAAGTGATCAAAATTTCTCAATGTAGCGACCGCCCAGTCGTTATCCAGTTCTTTCAGTGAACCAGACTCTGATTTTAACGTGATTTTCATCTGTGATGTCGAAAACTTATAAAAAATGTTGTCTAACGTATCTCTTCTAATTCACGAGAAGAGATACTCGAGGTATCTGAGGAAATTTTTATGAAATAGCCAAACTCTGCAAAAACGCTAACTATCGCTTTGCTTTGTATACGATTCCTTTTATGAAGGACAGTATCGAAACAAATATGTGTCTGATGACAGTATCTGGTCGAATTAAAATCAAGGTATCTGAAAAATACCTGATTGATAAAGGTATTTTGGCTAAACAGTTTTTTCTTTATCGTAAAATAGGTTACGTTCCTGACTCTGAAAGACTCGATAAAGAACTTACCGGAAGACGTCACAATTTCCAAGCCAGCATTGCCACTCCTTGCCAAAAGGATTACCCGCTTAGCATCACTTACTATATAGCTAGAAATCGGGCTATTGTGAATACGGACGGCTGTTGATTTTAATCAATTCGGTCTGAGTTGCATGATTCTGGTCAGACATGAGCGGCACAGACAGATACTGGAAAAAATATTGGAGGAAGGAGGTTTGGTAGCGAACTTCATAAACAGTAAATTTTCAGCAGCAACTCGTTCAGCTAAACTCGTTGAGTTTGCCGCTGGGAAAATAGATGCATTGATCGACTCAGCCATTTTGGGTCTGGAAGCAATGTTTCTAATGTAGGCACTGTAATTATCGCTGGCGGTGGAGAGGCTGAGGTAGAACTCCACCAACGCTTAGGTCGTCGTCGTAAGAAAAAAATCAGGTTAATGTTTACTTCACTGCGGATTTTCTGGACACGCCCAATAAGTATTTGATGGTTCATTCTTATGAGCGAAAAATATCATAGATACTACACCCAGATTCGCTGAAGGCGTGATTGATGTGGATGGAAGATTCGACTTCTCCACTCTCACATCTTAAAGTGTATGACCGATCTAATGATTGGTCTCTTTGATGAGGATACAAGGAAATGAAAGAACAAATACAACATCTCCCGAGAAAATATGATACAGACCAAAATGACGAACCCAGCCGTTCGAAAAGCGATGGATTCGTTAACTGTCACCTGAAGCTCACTCCAAACGCCGACAGACAGCTGGTTAAAGTTCAACAATTGTTACGCAAAGAGAATATAAAGCTTTCAAAGACAGGCATTATTAATCTTCTTCTTGAAAATTTAAAAACAGATTTTTTTATTGATGACCTATCAAACATACTAGGAAATAGGCTACAAAATAAAATAGCTCAAGTTTTTCTTAATTCCGATATGAATGATCATGATTTAGAAATTTTAAAAAAAATGGAACGCAAAAATAAGAAAAATGATTAATATAAGAGACGCCTTTTGGCGTCTTTTTGTGACTACGTAACTCTAGATATTCATGAGTGATATAGAGGTAATATACAGCATCGACACAAAGAAAAGATATTTCGTCAACATTTGTTCGTTTCAAACACACTCAGCACTCAAAATTACCTGTAAGGATTATGACGGCAAACCGGCAGATATTATTCATGCTAATTACTGGATTTGTTCTCAAGTTAAGCATTATCGTGTCTATCTCAGTTCAATAACGGAAGAGTATATAGATATTTCAGATACAGATATAATATTCAAATAACCCTAAGGTGCAAGGATTTAGATGGCAGTGGGGTTACTGCTCGTTCAAGCCAGGATTTCTTTCAAGTTATTTTTTATGCATATCAGCAGGGAGAACTTATAAGGGTATATATCTCCAATAATCGAAACTTAGATGAGTGTGTAAGTATCACTGCAAAAATAATCATTCACTTTTAGGGATCTTCCGACATACTGAATATGTTCTCAAGAGGAGATAACTTTGCGTAAAGCATGATTCACTGTACATCAGATAATCGCTGTTTTGAAGTCCGTTAAAGTTGGACGAACAGTGAAAGATGTTTGCCGTCAGGCCGCTATTTCAGAACCCAGTTATTATAACTGGAAGGCAAAATATGGTAAGACGGAAGCCGCTGATATCAAGAAAATCAAAGATCTGAAAGATGAACATCGGCGTCTCAAACAGGTTTTTTCTGACCTGGGTCTTGAGAATCATGTGCTCAAAGACGTTATCGAAAAAATCTTTAAAACCAGTGATAAAGCGTGAGCTCGCCAGTTATCTGGTCTCGCAGCTTGCAATGAGCATACGTCAGACATGCAGGGTATTATCACTGAGCAGGACTGTATTTTCCTATCAGCCCGATATCTATCGCGACGAACCGGTGGTTCAGGCATTGACGAAAGCCGCTGACGCTATCCGCGATACGGTTTTAAGAAGCTTTTTCAGGTCATTCGCAGGCAGGGTAACATCTGGAATCATAAGCGAGTTCATCGGATTTACTGCTTGCTAAAACTCAATTTTCGTCGTAAAGGAAAACAACGTTTGCAGGTACGTAATCCGGCTACACCAGCGTTGGTCGATTATTTTATGTACGATGCGTTATTATGCAGCAGATGCTTTCAGAGGCTCAACGTCATGGATGATTTTAATCAGGAAGCACTGGCAATTGAAATTTATTTGAATATTCCTGCTCAGCGAGTCATAAGAGTATTGGAAAGAAGCGCATGAATGTTTTTCTAAAACCATAGCTGTTTGATAAAACTAACTATAGATAATCTTTCTGCCACTTTTGCTTGCAGACTAACTGTCACATCTTCATTGCTGTGCATGATAGTAATAAGATGCTCACGTAGAGTGTTAAACAGCGAAGTAGATTCACTAAAGCGAGTCTTAACGGTCAGTAACTGGTTTATGTTCATTTTCTTAAATTATTGTTGTGCTTTGTTGAGATGAATTATCGCAGTGATGAAAATGTAATAAACAATTTGTTTGAGGCGATAATAAAAAAATAAAGGCGCTATGATGCGGTTTGGTGATAGCCGAAGGGTATTCAAAGAGGGGTTATGTGGTGACACAAAAGAAAGCCACGATATAGCGTGGCTTTCTAGGCTTAATGTTATTAGGCAGCTGCTGCAGCACCGTCGGCTTTAAGAACTGACTCAGGTAAGAACTTACTCACATCTTCACCGGAGAAAATCTTCATACCATACACACCTAGCCAGGTACTGGCAGAACCGAGGTTACCTTCAATGAAGTCCAGAACTTCAGAAATTAAATTCTCTGTCAGTACAGGGGTGTCTTTGCGGAAATGTGATTCTGCAGCCACCAGCAATGCATCTCCGCCATCATTAACCATCTGCTGGCCTACGGCATAAACTTTCTTGCCGGTAGCACGAACAGAAGTGCGAGATAGCTGGGTTGATAGCTGAGTGGTTCCTACTTCATCACGTAACTGGATAGTCAGAGTGGCAATGCGATCAGCAGTAAGAGGATCGGTATTGGATGCGTAAAATAGGTCATATACCAAATCGGTACGTTTTAGGCTCATGGTTATCTCCATATAGTTGAGTAAAAAGCAATATACATAGATAAGTAAGCACTTACAATATAAAAACAAAGAAAACCTAAAATAATTGAACTAATCCCACAAAGTTGGACGGTTAATGTTAAGTGGCTTTCAGGGTTTGGATTCGGTATAGAACCAGAGTAAGACCTTTTAATTTCAGACTTATCCGTTCGTTGTTGTTGTAATGGGTATAGCCCTCTATCACTTTCCTCAGTGCATTGATACTGCTGAACTAGCTCAGGTAAAAATACTCTGATTTTAGTGTTCCGAAGAAATTTTCCACTACCGCATTATCCAGGTAGTTTCCTTTACGTGACATACTTTGTATCACTCCATGTACCTTTAACTTAGCCTGACATTCCTGATCTGAGTGCAACAATGCCGTATCCCTTGGCCCGAGTTGTGAGAACGCGTAACATGGCATTGACTATCTTCATCACCGGCCTTTCCTCAGCCAGTACCTTACAAAAGACTGGCTGAGGATCCTCACTGACGGTAGTACTAGATACATATCCTGCGAAGCGATACTCACGAAAGCCGTGAACTAAGTTAGAGATATCTGCCCCACCAGAGCGATGATTAGAAAAACTAGCGGTTGTACTGAATATCGATTATGACAGAACCCCAACATTAATGCTTTCTATGTAGTGGTCAATACGCTTATTGAGATTTTCGATGCGAGATTCAAGGTATAGAGATCGAGACTTTACGAGTACCTCAATCTGCTTCTTTGTGGTGGCGAAGTTGGTAAAAATTAATTCAAAAGCCTTTAGTAGAAGGCTTAAAATAGTTGCGACTGAGAGCTATCTCAGCCGTCTTCAGGTCGTCTCATCCCTGAGACAAGTGCTAACTGCACTATCATCCTTGCAATATAAAATACAACAACCACAATGATAAGTAAATAGTTATTTATCATTGTGAGTTCATATATGTAGTCAATCATCGGTGGAGACTCTGAGGCAGACTTCGTCGTCATGTCACAAAACTCGTTATTGACATCCCCACTATGACCTTTTACCCAATTCCAGTAAATATGGTGATCGATCGTAACAGCTGTCTGTTCCTGCCAGATATTGACATTTTTCACACGCTCGTCAGTCACCAGCTTCCTCCAAACTCATGTAACAAAATGTCCGGATTTAAATTTTCAGAAATATCTCGTCCCATCATCTCGTGGACACTTAGGGGCGAAATGAGAAGGCATCATCGGAATGTAGTTTGGTTATTTTGGCGATTAATACAGTTAGAACATCATAATTAGTGATATTAAATTGTATATCTATGAACACATCAACGCTGCACAGGATCGTAGCGACGCACAGAGCACGGCGCGGAATATCTATTTACCTCACTGCAGCAATCAATCTCAACCAAGAGGGCTGTCTAACACAACTGTGGAGATATATAGCTTCTCGCCAATAATATTGGTCTAGCGTAGTGCTCTTCAAATCTTATATTACGTTCCATATACTCATCATCATGCACGATCAGTAGGACCAGTTCTTAATTTGTCGACGATACCCAGACACCTCTCAATTTTGTACTCTGCTTACGATAGGCTATATCATTCTTGATCGTTCGATGACGCGAGTATCGTTCCAGCTATATCATTGTTTGCCATATACCTGACCTGCTATCTTCTCGCGACTATCCTTCCTAGACTTTACGTAATCACGAAGAAAACCACATCACCGGTTCCTTCCAGATACCATTCAAGCTTGGTTAGGAACGACCTCATGATTGACCGGCTTAGATATAATCAATGCTACTGATGCATATGTTGGTGCGCAGACTCGATTATCGTATTTGATACTAGATGAGATGGCTTTTGCCAGCTCATTTTGCCTATTGATAGGTACTCGCTTAATTACTTTATACAGCAACAAAAGGCATTAAGAAAAAACGGTCAACCGAATGTCTGACCGTTTAAAAGTAACTTCAATATAATAGACATCAAATATAATACAATACAAGGTTAAAAGAATATACATTGATAAGCATTTACTTATCAATGAAAATAATCTCATTTTGGACAAAATGATGCACAATCACAGATTCTTGTGCCTGTGCAACACACAGACAAGTTAGCAAATTCATACGTTGGTGACTTCAAGATTTTGCTATCGGGGATGGTGATAACCGAGCATGTTCTCATGTCCATCTGTAATGCAGAATGCTAAGTTGTCTTTGTTATATTGGTAGTTAACGACAAGTTGAGTTTGTAGATCAACACCGGATAGCCAAAGTTTTGTCATGTTGCTGCAATACAATTCGGCCATCAAACGCATGTAGAGAAGTAGTTAGCTGGGGAGGAACGAGAAAGTTGCTTAGAATAGCAGAGAGGTACCTCTATAGTGGCTATATCTTCTCTTCTTACATATATCTTAGCCCATCGATACTAATAACATTATCTGGCTATTCGATATTAGTGCCTCTTCGTCTGCGTGATACTCGTAATCATACTCATTTTTCAAGCTTTTGAGACATATACCCGTTGTCGTCCTTCAGGAAATGACCGTATGATTTTTTTATTGTCGTCTCGATATTTTTCTATTTTCTACCATAGAGATACAGGAGGTTGAATCTGGAATGTATCCTGGGCATGTCATCAATGATACCAAGGAGCACTTTAGTGACACTGGCAAACCGAATTATTTCACCATTTTCAGCTCCAACTAGGCAGATGACAGAATTCTCGCTAACTCAGTTAACCAGTTACGTATCGTGTTGAAGGAGAAAGATTTTCTGAAGGGAATAAGAGATACATAATGAGCATGTGTGTTGATCTTAAACGATATTCCCTATTCTAATAATATGGTTTTGTAAATTGGACAAACTGTCTTGATACCACAAACGTCACACGTATCTTTTGTAGATGTTCGGCTTTGAGCCAGAATCGAAAGCCAGACGAGTATTGAAAGATGCCTGATAAAAGTTATCCACATATCAACCGTATAGATCCAAATAATAAGATCATATAGAGATCAATATAGAGATCAAAAGAGATCCCTGATCGTCTCAAAGCCGCGGCATGACTGGTCTTGATGGACTTCTACCTATTCTGTAAGCGGTAAACACTATACTGTGAGCGGTTTGACCTATACTATGGGCGATATTCTCTATTCTGTAGACTGTGAATCATCTATTCTATAGGCGATATTCTGCAAGGTATATCCACATGACAGAAAAAATTAAAAACGAAAATAAAAACAAAGGCATAACATCGAAATCGATAGTTTTCCCTGAAGTTGTAGAAAATCAATACACAGGGAGTTTGACACCTAACGATCAAAACACCGTTCAACCTATCGCTCTCATGCGTCTCGGATTATTTGTGCCGACTCTAAAGTCTACAAATAGTCGAAATAACAAAAAACTGGCAGTGATTGACGCCACAGATGAGCTTATTCAGCTGGAAGCGGCCAAGTCAGAGGGCTTCACCGACATAAAGATAACAGGAAGTCGCCTCGATATGGACTCTGACTTTAAAACGTGGGTCGGAATTGTCAGAGGTTTAGCCGATTTTGGTGATGAATCGGGCCGAGTTGAGATGAGCATAACTCAGTTTACGAAGTATTGCGGGTATCCATCATCTAGGCTGAGAAAGACTTTACGTGATAAGGTTCTGAATAGTCTTAGAAAAATCATGTCAGCGACAGTCTCGTTTCAAAGAGCACTCGATAGCAAAAATGAAGACGGATCGAACAAAATCATCATGAAAATGGTGCATTTGCTGAATAACGTTGACTACAACGAAGAAACAAACACTATCTCATTTGAGGCAGAGAAACGACTTAAAGAATTATATCAGTTCGACCATAAGGTGCTTTTGCAGCTGAAGGTAATACAGAAATTACCTCGAAAAGAGACCGCACAAGCGTTGTATACGTTTATTGAAAGCCTGCCAACTAATCCTATACCTATCTCTCTCTCACGCTTCAGAGCGCGTCTGAACCTTGGAAATAAGAGCGTCTACTCCCAGAACCAGCTTGTTAGAAAAGGACTGAAGACCTTGGAGGAACTCGGTTACCTCTCTTATTCAGAAGTTAAAAAGGGGAAATCTGTTTATTTCAATATTCATCATCGTAACCCTAAGCTGAAGGTGATTACTGAGACAGAAGAGATTCCGATCGAAATTAAAAAACCGGTAGAAGAGTCTGATCAGACTAAGCTGGCAAAAGAAAGACTTATGGCTCGTATTGCTGAACTTGCGAATGACCCGACGGAAAGTAATCTGAAACTTATAGATGCCATTGCAGCTACGGTAAAAGCGCTCTAATGTATTCTATAGGCGGTGATTATATTCTATATACGGTAAATATATTCTGTAGGCGGCAAATAAATAGATAATCTATTCTATGGGCGGTGATTTAGTTATTTAGGGACTCGTTTCTAATCACTAAGCGGTCGATTCTGGTAGCAAAATTGTTAATCTATTCTGTAGGCGGTGATTTAGCCATGAATCTACTCTGTAGGCGGCAGTTTTGGCTATTTCTATTCTGTAGACGATAACCAAAATCGTCGAACCATGTTAAGTGAACGATTAAAGTGGCATAACTAGCGTTCTTGTCTTTGTTTGGCTGTTTTTAATAATCAGCCATCGTTGAGTCTGACTGAGAAGTCTTCCGGGCGTGCAAAGCTTTTTACACGCCCGGATCGCCCATTCTCATACTGTTTGCTAAATTCATCACGATGCCTTTACACATTCGTCAAATGTATAACCAAAATAATCATAAAGCACAGGTGGCTGCTATCTTGTTGATAGTAAGTTAAACCAGAGCGATAAGCTGTTATTTCGCCTCTGTAATCTGACAGGATGGACGAGCTGATAATGCGCTCACCTATAAAGATAAAGATGCTTGTCTGGGGTCAGGATGGCATCAGTTACGGTTCTTGGTTTGTCAGACTCAATATAAAATATGTTCATCTGAGCTTCATAATTGATTCATCACAGCCAAAAGACCCCGACTAGGATATCGATAACCCGACCACTGATTGGGGCTAATATTTTTCGAAAACTACTAATAAATACGCTCTCGAAGAGTAAAAAATGGTGGTGACTAGATAAATACAATAATACATATGAGTAGATAAGTGACTGCTTATTTTTTGCGTGAAAATGCCAAATACACGAGTCAAAAACGCCACGTCTTCTTCACCGTTTGATTATAATAAATTGAAATATAAAGATTCATTCTTATTCCAAAAAACAGATTTTATATAATTTTACGGTATATTAGTCATCATAAAGTGATGGTAAAAACTTATCAGCGATCTCTTAAAGTTTATCATCACTTGTTCCTTTCAGCGTATCTAAACGAGAATAAGGTGAGTATGATGTATTATAAGCGAAGCACATATATGCAATAAAGAACGCATGTTATTTTTAATTTATTAGACAAATGATTATTTTATTTTTTTCAATTAGATAATCAATAAAAATTACACGATAACTAACTAATTCGTGTGATTTTTGTTAATGATGTTCTGTCCACTCCTCATTGAACTCTCTAGCTACAGCTACAAATTTTTCAATGCAACAAGAAGATATATCGCTATTTCATCCCATTACCGATACATCTGCTTTAATATTTCAGCCAAGTACTCGGCATCATAACGGCTATGGGTGTTATACAGATGAGATGGCTGCGTTGTTACTCAATGTATGCTTTACTATCTCATTCTATGGCTGGAATGCTGCGCAAAAACGACGCTCTTTATTGCCTCTCGGAATTTGATAATATTTCTACAATTTTTTTCATATCACGCCCGTAAACGATCACTTACTTTTATGGGCGTGATAACCGTAATCAGTGAAAATAAAAAGATAAAAAAGAAGTGAGGGATCCTTAGTTTTCGCGAGAGCAGATGAGCGTGAAATTAGAAAGCCCTGGTATTAAAATAAATTCCTTACTCAGATGATTAATAAAGAAAAATAAATTTTCTGAGCCAGAAATACAAAAATCTTTCGCGCCCAAATTACAAATCATATCAGAAGCTATCTGATCGCTTACAATGGTTGCTGAATTTTCATGCGCCGAGAACATCCAATTCAAAATTGCATTCATATTGATACCACAAAATAGGTTATTGTTTATTGGTGTGTCTAAATTTAATGCTAATTAAAATTACTACCATTTCTTCATAATTACAACAATTTTGCATATTAAATACATACCTATCCTATTGACAAAATAGCTTATTTAGCAGTGTTAACGTATTGGTCTCAAAATTTAGAGCGTGTATTTACATTCTTGATAGAGTGGTTTAGTCTTGAATAATTGATAAATATGTAGTTACTTATTAAAATTGATAGGTATACGACTACTTAATATAAATAATTAATACAAGGTTGGAGTGGGTTATTATGCAAGAGTCAAAAGGTCGTTACCGTCCATTTATGATTGCGGCCATGATGACTTGTGGTAAAACACAAGCTCAGGTCGCGAAAGAGATCGGCTTTGAAAATGCGAACAACATATCTCTTATTAAATCAGGCCGTGCCCATCTTTCAGTTGATAAAGTCATTCCCTTTGCTAAGTCTGTTGGCGCACCGCCTGATGATTTCATGATGATGTATCTTTCCGAACGCATACCGGAAGTTCATGATTTTATTGTTAATTTGAAAAAAGAAAATGATTCTCTGAAAAAAAAATTAGGTATCACTGACTAATTGGTCGATCCTATATTTATCAACCAAAAAGTTAGAGTACGAATACATTGCTTCAACCATCTTATCCATATGATTGTGTCGGTTGTATACGCCATTTATACCTTTAAGAATGTGGTTCATTATTTTACGAACCACGTCTTGCCCGACACCTAATCGTGGCAGCTTGCTTCTTGAGTTTATACGTAACTCTCTGATTTTATATGGGGTATTAAGGTGGTCGATTAAATGATTTTTGGACATTATTCGTCTTGATGCCTGTGCTATCATCACTTTTGACGTAGGTTTTATTTCTGTCTTCGGGGACGTAATTAACCATTCACTATTGCCTGTTGCATCCATCATCTTGTCTATACAGCTCCTCATTATTGGACTGATAGGCAAGGAGTGCTCTAGGCCTGATTTATTTCTGTCACCCTGATTCCGTACATCATTGCGAAGATCGAATTCGTCACATCGTGGCCTGAGAACTTCATCAGGTCGTCTGGCGGAGCAAAGAATAAAGGGGGCAGCCCAATGAGTACTCTCTGATTCGTCAGAAAATTCTCGCATATGCCAGAATTTCTCTAGTTCTTCATCAGAAAGTATTCTTTCGTGCATTTTTGGTTTCAGCCTACCGACAACTTTATTCAAAGACATTGTTGTGAGTGGTGATCGCTCTATTACTCCCTGGCACTCACACCAGCTTAGACATTGCTCCATAAGAGAGAATACTCGGCGGCTCTGAACAAATTTCTCATCTATAACGAGGTAGTTGATTAATCTATTAATACTAAGTCTATTCAATTCTTCAACTTTCATATCACCCATTATCGGTAATGCATGGGTCAGTCTGCAGTGTACCCCTAGCTCCGGGCAACGCCGTGTTACTAATAGAGACAGACAGGTAAATAGCATAAAGGCTTCGTTGAACAATGAATCTCGTTTAAGCGAGATAATTTGCTTACCAGTCATCTTCTGGCTGCACGTGAAAAATTCAACCGTTTTAACGGAGCAGTTTTCTGACGCACGCTCTATGTCAAAAGAATTATACACTTACGCCTCCATAACTGTACGAATAAACAGTATTAAACGTCATTTGACTATTTAGGTCAATGACAACGTATCGTTATTTTTTATGACTCATATCTTAAAGTTATTGATTAGGTTTCCTCTATTAGTCATGAGTCGTAGATCAGAGTCAGATTCTTATAATGTCAATTTGTAATTTATTTTCTTTATAAAACAATAAATAGTGATTATTTTTGCCATAAATCGATAGGTAATCATTTACTTATCAATTTGCGGTTGATATAGTGTTTATAGCAAATAGTTATGCTCTATATAAACAACAATAATAGAATATATTATTCTTTAAAAACAAATAAAAACGGATATTCTACTGAATCTTCAACAAGTAACGAGCCAAGAATCTAAATTGCTGCAGGTAATGGAATGGAACTTATTGAAGTTAATGTACCATCAGTGTCAGGATAGTTATCACCCCCTCTGAAAAATAAACCCGAGGGTTATGGAATGACAAATAAAACGTGTTTCCCCTGAGCGAAAACTAGCATATTGGCAAAACTTTTATCTCCTTACAATATGACTGTCGCTGCGGTTGCAAAGACAGACGGAATACCCGAAGTTACCCTTTATATCTATGGACTGACCCGTCCTGAATAGCGTTGACACATTTTTCCCAGATCCTGAGGAATATTTGATGAAACAGTATATTAGACGTACTCAAAGCGATTGTTCTTTAAACTGAACGTTGTTCAGCCGATTGAAAAAGGCGAGATGACTTATCAGCAGGCACAGGGCCCGCTATGGTATTCAGGGGAAACAAAGCCGCATAAATTCTGGTTCCTCACCGTCGTGCTTATCATAAAACAACAAACAGTCATCACCGACTCTATAAACATCCTAACTTATTGAAGCTGGCAGGGCAGGTAGAAATCGCTCATCCAGAACAGGTATGTGTGGCAGATATCACGCATCTCCCGCTACGTACAGGAATGGCCTATATCAGTCTGGTAACAGATGCGTGTTCCCGAAAGATAGTAGGACATAATGTTTATGATAATCTGTATACCTCCGGGGTAGTGTGAAGGCCTTAAAAAATGCCCTTAAAATTCGGCAAAGAGATACACCACTTATCCATCATTCAGACTGTGGATCACAATATTGCTCGGTACTATATCAGTCGGTTTATGAAGTAAATAGAATGATATATTCAATGACAGATGGGTATGACTGCTACCAAAATGTACAGGCAGAATGGGTGAACGGGATCCTGAAAACGGAGTTTCTACTGACCAGCCGGCAGACTTGGATCAGGCAAAAAAGATGGTATTACCATCCTGTTTCTTCTCGATCTCAAATGAGAATACAGAGTGATAACGGGCTTATTGAGGTAACTGGCAGCTGATTATTCACCCATTTTAAGTTATATGATGAGTTACTGGTTATCACGACGATATCGATAAGGTAGAGCGCAGTAGTACTACCGAAAGATTGTCCTCAGGTGGTTGGATAAGTGTTTGATTCAGAAGCCGTGTCACATCATCATGGGTTGTAATTCTGTAGATATCATTGTCGCTCAGCTCGCACCAGAAACCATCAGTACAGATAATTATTTATGTTGTCCGATATTTCCATTCGGGATGATATTTCAATCCAGTGCTTGGTTAGTCTGTGACGATGAAGATGAAAATGCACTTTGTCTGGTAGGCATTGGCCACGGTCTATAGCCAGTTGAGCAAGGGAGTGGTCTTTTGTTCGCTGGTATTCGGACAGCCAGTAAATGCTTATTGTCAGATATCACAAACGCGACGCTGGCTTTACCAGGATAACAGTTTGTCTGCTTCAGTAGTCAAACAGCCATACAGTTAAGCTGACTGTCTTTCAGACAAGAAAGCTGTTCACATAACCACTCCACATAATGTGGTTGTGCTGAGCAGCAGTCATAGCTATCTGTCAGCATGAAAATAATGCATTGCCCTGTATCGACTGTCTGAAAGTGGTCAAGCTGTTCTTTTCGTTTCCCTTTAGAGCAGTAAAAAAATTCAGTTTTGAACATCCTGCCATCCTATAATCAGTGTCCACGGCAGTGAAATGTAAAATATAACCAGTCGATTGTATGCCATATCGAAATCCGGGAGTTCTCCTTCAATTTCATCTTTGAGCGTATGGTATTCTCGCGCTGAACGCTCCTTAATCTCAGGAATGCTGAGGGTATCAGGATTACCGAACGTATTTTTTCGGCAACCAGATCGGTAAAACTATAAGCCTGCAGTTCTTCATAATCAGTCAAAATAATATAGTCAATCTTGACTGTACTGACAGCCTGTCCTCTCTTTAATCTTACCATCACCCCTTCGTTGGTCTGGTGAGCATAGCCAATCTTGAATTTAAAGGATGGAAACGTGGTGTTAACAGCATCCTTTGGCTGGATAACAAGACTTTGTATCGTGCAGATCATCTGATAAGGCAGTTCCGCAGAGGCGATGAGTAAGGCTTCTTCCAATTTTTCGCGAAAACGATCTTCATTGATATCGGTGAATTGCATACTTGTGGAAAAATCAATATCTTCGGTGAAACCTTCCCAGTTATCGGCATATAATCCAAGTAAAATATACATACGAACATTAATAAACCAATTCTTTCCACGTACTGTCATCGTAATGTAGTGGATTGGTGCCATATAGATTCGGTCAGGCTGGTTATTTTAAAGGCTTATCTATACTTGGGGTTGTTCCACGGCATTGTGTGAGCTGCTTGAAACATATTTTTTTCACTTCACTGAATTCCTTATCTATTCTCATTTCATCCGTCTTTTTTCATGATTATTTTTCTTAAATTTCTAATAATACGTTTAATGTAAACGTACGGTTTTTTATTGATTTTTCATTTTTTGTTGTACGTTACATTTATTTATGTACAATCAAGTGGGGGTTACATGCCAATGAAGATACAGAATCTCTACTCGAGGAAGAATGATGAAACGGGATTACGGTGGTGTCGGTACAATAGCGTTGAGAGCCAGTATGTTGCTGCAGGCCATGAGTCGGGATATTGAGGAACAGCGAAAAGAGTTCAACCTGACTGAATATCATCAGACTTACACTCGTAATGCTGTGGCAAAGTTACCGAAATTGAGCCGCCGTATCGTTGAGCAGTCGATGAAGGAAATGGAAGAACAGGGTTATAATTTTAATAAAAAACAGATAGGCAATGTCGAACAGTACGCATTAACGATACAGAACGTCATTGATATCTATGCTCATCGCAAAATTACAAAATACAGGGAATTGCATAAAGAGCCTTACGTCATCTTTGTTGTCAATCTTAAAGGTGGTGTTTCAAAAACTGTCAGTACGGTAACGCTGGCGCATGGGCTGCGGGTGCACCAGGATTTACTTCGTCATGACTTGCGTATCCTTGTCATTGATCTCGACCCTCAGGCATCAAGCACGATGTTCCTTGACCATACTCACAGTATTGGCTCGGTACTTGAAACCGCAGCACAGGCAATGTTGAACGACCTTGATGCTGATACTCTGCGTAAAACAGTGATTCGCCCGACTATTATCCCAGGTGTGGATGTTATTCCTGCCTCGATTGATGATGGGTTTGTTGCCAGCCAATGGGAGGCTCTGGTTGATGAACATTTACCCGGAATGAAGCCTTCTGAAGTCCTCCGGAAAAAAATTATTGAGCGTGTTGCCGGTGATTACGACTTTATTTTTATCGATACCGGTCCTCACCTTGATCCCTTCTTGCTGAATGGACTGGCGGCCAGCGATCTATTGTTAACCCCTACTCCTCCTGCACAAGTCGATTTCCATTCAACGTTGAAATATCTGACTCGCTTACCTGAAATGCTTGAGCGTCTGGAAGAAGAAGGGATTGAACCCCGGCTTAGCGCAAACATTGGATTTATGTCGAAGATGACCGGTAAGCGTGATCATGAAACCTCACATAGTCTGGCGCGAGAAGTGTATGCCAGCAGTATTTTGGACTCATCCTTACCACGATTGGATGGATTTGAACGCTGTGGTGAATCATTCGATACGATTATCAGTGCTAATCCGGTGTCTTATCCTGGAAGTGCAGAAGCGTTAAAGAAAGCCCGAACCGAAGCTGAACGTTTTACGAAAGCTGTTTTTGACCGTATTGAATTTATCAGAGGATCTGCCAAATGAAAAAGGTGTTAGCCCGTGGGCGGGTACTTGGAAACAAAAGTTCTGAGTTTGCACGTATGTTGGAAGGCGAAGGAAATGGCAGAGTCTTCACTTTAAAATCAGGCAAGCAAGCAACTTTTGTTCATACAGTGGTGTTATCCGGAGATATAGAGTCAAAAACATTTGTTGACTCAAAAGTGAATGGGCGTGATCAGTCGATGCTGACGCCAGAATCTTTTAGCGATATCTCCCGTACTATTAAACTTCAACAATTTTTCCCGGCTATTGGTCGTGAAGTGAATGGTCGCATTGAAATACTGGACGGAACCCGTCGTCGTGCTGCGTGTCTTTTTAATCAGACAAAGTTTGATGTTTTGGTCACGAAAGATGAAATTAATCTTTCAGATGCCCGCCAGCTGGCAGCAGATATTCAGACTGCGCGTGAACACAGTTTGCGTGAGCTGGGTAAACGTTTTGAAGTGATGTATGACAACGGTATGTCAAAGGATGATATCGCTCAGGCGGAAAATATATCTCCTTCCAAAGTTACGCGTGCATTTCAGGCGGCAGCAGTTCCTGATGAGATGATGGCTATATTCCCTATTATTCATGATATTTCTCTGGCAGATTATCAGTTACTGCTTCAGATTGCGGAAGATGCGAAGACTAAAGGCGCATCTGTATCTGAGCTGATGGATACTGTCAAAAAGCGGATTGCAGAGACTGAAGGTGCCGGTGCCGATAAAAAGAAAATTCTGGCCATTATCAGAGCTGAAAGTAAGGGACTGAAGCCAGTAAAAGCGAAATCATTTGAGACTGAGAAGTTGTGTGAGTTCTCCGATCGCCATCAGTATGCCCGCAAGAAAATCGATCAGAAAAAACGGTTGGTGGTGTACGAATTTTCGCGTATTTCGCCTGCAGTACAAGCTGAAATTGACGAAGCCATAAAAAAAATCATGAACAAAATTACTGTAGCTGAGTAGTCGGTTTTTAACTAAGGGGGGGGAATCAGCACCCTCTCCTTTCATTATTTTCCCCATGACAATTTATCTTCTAACTTAATGAATTTAAATTATTTTATTCATTTCTTTCATAGTGAAATTGCCACTCTTTTACCCCCGATTCAAACGAACTGCATCATCTGATAACTTGGCTATTGGCTATTATTCCCGGTAAATACGATGGCGTGCTAGCTATACTGATATCCTTCTAAGGATATCTATACAGTATGCCCCATATAGTGGCTGAGTCGGGGAGACTGAATGATAATTTTTGGCCTTTTAGTTTTCTTCGGAGCTCATCTGTATTGCCCCTGCCCTATCGTTATAGATTGACAGACGGGCTGAGAGTGTCGCGATAGCTCTGAAGAAGAGATATTTTTTGTATGGCATTATCTAGTCGCAGTGTAATAGAAATATTATTTGTAGTAGTTCAGCAAGAGTTCTGACAAGGATATCGCCAGCAGTTCTTTCTTTTCCGACCATCCATTTCGACTACATAATATTTTGTGTCGATTAAGGTGTTTACAAAGGCTATTGTCGATATTCAATTAGCGAAACTAATACTCATAAATTGATAAACTAAAAATGAGTATACTTACACCATAGCAGGTGAAGAGCTTTATCGATGTCTTGTTTTCAGGCTGTGGAGTAAAAACGACTGAGTTGCTTGTAGTGTTAGTTCCATTCCTGGTTTTACCTGGTGTCAGAGTCAGTGATTGATGAATCTGATGTTATTGATCTCGCTAATCACATCGTGGGCATTCTGGTGCGTTTTGTATTTATTATGCAGAAAAACCGTTTGTGATCCTGTTGAGACTGATGACTAGTCTGGTAAGGTTTCAACTCTGTCGAGTTGCATCTGCTACTCAGATTTTCTATTTCGTAATTTTTTGATATTTAGCCTTTTCCATCTCACTAATGGAAAGTCCCGAAAGTCATACCTGGCTCAGTTTAGGATGAGGTGATTAACGTTCAGAAGAAATACGTTATTCAGAGAGTTTAATTAATCATGCATATGGATTTATAAATACTCTTTAGTATAAAATTTGAACCTTGAAATTATAGCTTAATAACGTATTTCTAATAGACGAGTAGGGAAATCAAGATACTTTTCTTTCTTGATTTGCCCCATCGCGATTTTGGTTTTAAGGTTATGAATTTAAAAAATTTTATTGTTTTTTTTCAGGGTGAAATTCCCATGTTTTGAGATGGTGCCATCGATTTCATCTTGACGGTTTTTTGTCTTTTTCTGGATTTGTTCGTCGGGTGAGTGCTCTCTATACTACTATAGTACATCGCTGATGCGCTTCTGTGTTTTGCGCTTATCCTGAGGTTCTCAGCGTACAGGGTAATGAATGATCATGGAGGCGATGGAACGTCAGGAGTTTTGACTGCTCCCCTACCCTCCCTAAAGGAAGGGTAGGGGAGCAGTCAACTGGATTGTGATTTAAACACGCAATGAAAAAGCAAACCTTCCCTGTCGAAATGTGAAATTTTCGCGATATATTTAATTGTCACAGTTAACCAAGGCGAAAAAACATGAATTATCAATTCTCGCTGGAGTACGCAAATGGTGCGGTAAGCCACCAGGTCAAGACGCTTTGCCGTAAAGACATCGAGGCGCATTTACACCGTGTCGTCAGCGATGAAGAGATAATGCGTATGGCAAACCGCATCGTTATGACCTATGGATGCCGCACCATTCTGCGTAAATCCACCAGCGTTTCAGTATCTGACATTCTGGAAAGTATCAAATGGCCTTCTGTTGGTGCCCCTGCAAAGGTCAATAAGCCGACGACGGCGACGTTGTACATGCCGGAAAAAGTGAAGGAATGGCTTAAGGAGCAAGGTGGCGGTAAGGCCAGCCCTGGATTTCGCAAGCTCGTTGAGTTAGCGAATATTCCAGAGCTGGAAGATGCTTGGGTAGAAAAAAATAAGTAATCAGAACTTTTTGCGGGACATTTTCACCGGTTCCGCGGTTCCTTCTTCCTCCGCATAGAGCGCATCAATCATCTGCCAGTTTCTTTTCTCTATCAAAAAATTCCTTTGGTTACACTCATCCAGTGCCTGATAGATACTGTCCACGAATGACGGATATTTCTCGTAAAATTCAGGCGATCCCATTGGAACCAGGCATTTTTCATAGTCAATCAGTACGGGCTTCTGTCTTACTGCAGGTTGCGTTATCACTGTTATGGGTTCTGCTGTTGATTTGATCCGCCCGGTCAGTGTGCATCCTGCGAATAGCATCAGGCACGCGAACATGGCACACGCCCGCATTAATGATTTCAGACTCAAGGGCTTCAATCTCATCCTGGTGTTCCTTCCTGTCAGTGGCTAACGCCTCGCTTAACGCGGTCATATTGGCGCGGTGTTCAGAATCAATCTGCGCCAGCCGCTTATTTTCTTTGATAAGCCGTTCAACATAGGCGTTGCTGGTTTTGAGATGCCCGGACAGCGTGCTGACTGAGGTTGTCAGCATTACGTTGTCGCTTCTCATTTTTTTGATGTCAGTGAAGTAGCCGTTGATGTAATGGAATAATCCGGCAGATCCGACGATAACCAGCGCGTAAAATATGCGTGTCATTCTCACGTTTTATCCTCCAGTAGTGCGTCCGGCAGAATAAGCGCGACCGCCGGTAACATGGTGTTGTCAGACGTCAGCGAGGCACTGAGTGTCACCGTTACGGCGTTCGCCATACTGGTACGCGGCAGTGCGGTTGATCCGTTGATACCTGATGCGCTGGCGGACACCTGACGGCTTTCACTGGCGACGGCATCCATTTGCATGGACATCGTTTCAGTGGCCTCTTTGAGTGCCTGAGTTTCTGCGGATGATGGTGTGCCGGTACTACCCGCGCTCTTGCCGGTGCCGCCGACCTTTTTGTTGACGGTATTCACCGCAGCGGTAAGTGCATCCAGTTCTGCGGCCTCCAGGCTGTATAAGAGCGCCGGGGTATCTGCCATGCCTTCCACCAGCGGAAACGGTAAATTGGGATCCATATCATGCCCTTTAACGTGATACTCCCAACCAATACGTACCTGTAGCAGACCGGAAGGCGTGATATAGGGTGATAATGCTCCTGCCAGCGCCAGCACACTCCCTTGTGCTGTGTCTGCTACCGTGGCTAATCCGGCGATTTTCTGCATGTATCCACTGACACTTGCAGTGTACGTAGTATTGCGTAACTGTATGGCCTCAAATGCGGTTTTCTTCTCGCCTGCCAGCGTCTCGACCTGCCGACTTATAGCGATTGGTCCTGGTGTTACCAGCCCTTCACACTCAAGGATTTTGAATGCTTTAACCTGCCCTTTTTTATCTAGCATCAGCCCACCTTTACCCGTTGCGACAACGGAGCCACATGACACGGGATCGCTTTCACAGACAGCGCCCTTGCCCCTATCTGAAACCATGAGTTTGAGGAAATAGCTGCCCCTGAATGCGTGCTGCCTCTGTTGTTATAGTCTGGAAACATCGCACCATCCATTACAACGGGTTTCCCATTGACGGTGAACCAGGCTACCGTTTCAGCGACCGGACGCGGGGGTAATTTTCCCTGCCCGGAGCAAATAGTGTCTGACGTTGCAATGCCGCTCATGGTGTTCTCCTGTTGGGATTGTCCTGTCATTCTGACGAGTATGTTATTTGCAGCGGGAGGTTTTTACCGTCTGGCGGGATAACCGGAAATGAGACAAATTGAGCCATTTTGAATCATCATCCGGGACGCAATGTTGCGACAAAATCTAGCCTGAACAAGGCGATATCAGATGAGGGCAGGCATGAGATACGGTGTCAGCTTAAGTACAAACAGGTATGGCGTGGTGGTGGTGTACTGGCCTGTCTTTGCTGCCTTCCCATCACTGGCTCCGGGCAGCAGGGAACGGGCGTCATGGTGACGCCCTCCTGGGTGCTCCCTGTCAGTGCGAGGTATTCCTATGTCTGGGTAACTGCGTCAACGAAATGGCCGATTTTCCCACCAATGCTGTCGATTTCATTCTGACCGATCCGCCCTATCTGGTCGGTTTTCGTGACCGTCAGGGGCGCGAAATTGCGGGCGACAAAACCGATGAATGGCTCCGCCCGGCCTGCGGTGAAATGTATCGCGTACTTAAAAAAGACGCGCTGATGGTCTAGTTTCTACGGCTGGAACCGGGTTGATCGGTTTATGGCCGCCAGGAAAGAAGCCGGATTCATGGTGGTCGGGCATCTGGTTTTCACCAAAACCTATTCGTCAAAATCGCTGGCGATGCACTACAAAAAACACCTCAGCTATGAGCGCGGCATGCTGGACGAAAGCGGCGGCGTCGTGACCCGTACCGAGGAACTTAAACCCGGTGGCCAGGTGTTCAGTCGGGGCGAATGGCTGACCATTATCCGCATCAATAAAAGTAACGGGGCGGTCAGTTCGGTTACCTCGGCGTGTTATCTGTTCCTGGGCTACGGCGGCACCATGAAGCTGACGCCCGACAGAATATCAGACTATAAACCACCCTCAGAGGAAGCAGCCAGCGCTGCCAAGGAAGCCGGAAAGCGTTCGCCCATTGTTAATTATCCAGGGGATGGTTTTGTCGAAATGACTAAGGCCGAATGGGCAAAAAAACATGCCGATTATAAGAGTGTCCGGGGCATGGCAGAAAATGCAGAACATGGCGCGTACCGGTTTCGCCGGGTAATGAGCAATGCCTACAGTCTCGATTATGTTTTTATCACCGACATGAAAGTTGTCCGTATCCCACAAAAATGCGGGCAGTTTTTCAGAAGATAGTCGGGGGCGTTGGTACTTCAATATCAGCGTGCAGGTCGAAACCGCCCCGACCGTCGGCACAACCGCCGTGGGCGTTGATCTGGGGTTGAAGGACTACGCCACCTCGTCAGAGGGCGAAAAACTGGTTGCCGGGCGTTTCTATCGCGACTTAGAGCCAGCGTTAGGCAAGGCGCAACGTGCAGGGAAGAAAGCCCGTGTACGCGCCTCCATGCCAAAATTAAGAACCGTCGCAAAGATGTCCTGCACAAGTACAGCACGGCACTGGTAAACAGCCATGCTGCAATATTCGTAGGCGACGTGAGCAGTAAGAAATTGGTCAAGACCAGAATGGCTAAAAGCGTTCTGGACGCTGGCTGGGCGATGCTCAAACACAGCTGGAATATAAAGCGATTGCGCGGTCAGTAGTGTCTGAAGTCGTTAACGAAAAGTATTCCATCCAAATTTGTTCGTGTTGCGGATCAATATCCGATAATAGTCCTAAAGGTAGAGCAGATTTGCGAATAAGAGAATGGACTTGTTGTGAGTGCGGAACTCAATGCCATGATCCCACTGAATAAAATTGTTTGTATCACAGCATCAGGAGATGGCGAGTATGATTTTGTCAGCCGCTTTTTCTGCCCGGGAGAATCAGTGTCAGAAGATCCAGTTACCGGTTCCGCACACAGTATGCTTATTCCTTACTGGGTCGGACAGTTAGATAAAACTCAGATGCTTGCGCGCCAGGTTTCTGAGCGTGGCGGCGATTTATGCTGCAAACTGGTTGGTGACCGTGTCGCTATTGGCGGACAGGCTACAACTTATTTAATCGGTAAAATCTTATTACGACAAACGATTTAACAATATATCTTAACACAGGGATGTATTTCTATTATCCGGACGGATTCATTTTTAATAATAGATAGCGGCTGGAGTCTGCCTCATAAAACCGATGTTCTATTTCAAATATACTTACCAGAAGAGTAGGGAAGTGATACGGACATTTAGCCAAGTTTTTTATCTTTATACAAATAGTGCGATATATCCATCAGTAGCCTGATAAATTTCATAGCAGTTAAACACCTTATTTACCCGCCTTTTATATCGAGAATTGTAACAGATATGTGACTTTTTTTCATATTATCACTTAATACCAACAACCCGGCACCTTATTTAACAAATTTCTCTTTTATCAGAAATTACGCGTTTATTCAGTTATTAATACCTGTTCACTACTTTAGTTAAATTAGTATAGAATTCATCCTGAAATAACTATTTTTTACAAGGACTTGTTATGAATAAATTGATTTTAGCTACATTGTTATCGTTCGCGTTTCTGTCAGGCCGTGATGATGCTAAAAATGAATCTGCATTAAATGCAACACAGGGTAATCAAGAAGGGCCCGATATTCATGAATAAGAATGCTAAATATAGCAAGGTCGATGATCTAACCGTGTTCAGACTGCTTCCCATCACCAACATTTTTAGTAAAAATAGAGATATTTATGGTCATTCATGGATTGAGTTAGGTGAAAATGAGAGTTACGGATGGTGGCCTAACTGGCCCGCCGGTTGCCACGTACTCAAAGGCATGCTGCTCGGAGTGCCTGGAGATTTAAATGGGCAAAGCATATTATGCGGCACCCCTAAAATGGATCCTCATCACTACGATAGAAGTAAAGGGGTAGTAATATTCGATTTATATTGTAACGATTACAGAACATCCGAAGATATAAAAAAAGAAATACGAAGTTACGTTAAACGCCACGAAGGAAAATGGCAATGGCCATTAGGTTTGTGTTGTCATTCATTTCAAAGAAAAATGTTAAAAGACTTAAATCTTAAAATAAAAAAAAGACAATCAAAAAAAACTTTTAACAAGACAGAGATAGCACAGGACAGAAAAACAGAAAAAGTCAGTTACTATGCGAGTTTTACAGGATTTTATCACCCAATAAGATTGCTTGAAGAAGTAACGCACTCACAAACTTTCTCGATGAATAGCTATATTAAAGCTACTTTTGATGCAAACAAAAAATTAATGATTATAGAAAAATTTATCGGGAGTGATTTGTTTTTTAAATATGAATACGTATGGTCAGGAAAAAATAAAATAACAGAAATGCATCTTTCCACAAAAGGATCGCGTATTTAATGTGTAAATTTAGTCATTGTAGGTAATACTCACGTTCGCTGCATTCAGCCGGGAAAAATGGACATAAAGGCGTACAACAACTGGCCGTTCAACTGGATGAGACTTGGAAAGCAGTCGCATCACGATTTGAAGGGAATTCGGAGGTCCATATTTGCAACGACGGTAAATATCCTTCTCTGACCATCAGTAGTTTGGAGAAACTGGAGGAGCCACCGTCGCTGCTTCGCCTTAACAGCAGGGTAAGACAACTACTTCCTCCAGTAGATTTGACGGAATTGCTGCTTGAAATAGACACCCGAACGGGGTTTACACGGGAATTTATGCATGTCAGTGAGTCCGGAGCGCGGGCGCAGGATCTGCACGTGAGCCTGTGTGCAGTACTGATGGCTGAAGCGTGCAATATCGGGCTGGAACCGCTGATAAAGCACAATACACCGGCACTGACCCGCCACCGACTCAGTTGGGTGAAACAAAATTATCTTCGGGCAGAAACGCTGGTAAGTGCAAATGCCCGTCTCGTGGGGGATGTCCGTCTGCTGCCATGCTGCGAAAACCGATGATTTGTTCTGCCGGATGCATGCTTTTGCGCTTGCCGTTCTCGGTCATAGACGCCGCGCGCCAGATGAATGGACAAGATACACTCTTTGTCCGGGCGACCAGCTGACCAATCCCGCCCCCGCACACCACTTCCAGACGTCCATCCTCACGCTCAACCACGACCAAGTTCTGCAACAGTCCCACGGCCTGAATGCTGTCGGCATACCCCTGAATTTCTTCCGGTGTATGGGGGATCAGACGACTGTTCAGTTCCCCGATAAACAGGCGGGAAAAGGAGGTCATAGGGGCTTCTGCATTTTCCAGGACGGACTCCAATTCTGCGGAAAACGCCGGAATGACCGGGTTAACTATCTTTTGGGTAGCCTTTTTGGCTGATTTTGCCTTAAGCTCTGTTACTGACATGATTAGTACCTCTCAAATGTATTAGTTACTGTCTGCCGGACAGCCCAAACTGTCCGGCACCTCTTACTGCGCATTACTGGCTTACATCTAACCCAGCATTCTTTCCTGAACGTGATACCGCTTTTAAAAACCGTCACCCGTTGAGTTTCGGGAGCCGCGGTTTTGATGTTTGCGGAAACCTGCTGGTTTGTTCCCGGTGTTATATCCTTCACCCGTTTGAGAACCCTCGCCGCAAGGGCGTAAACCAGCGCGAGCCGGTGCAGATGTCCGGGCGTGATCGGGAAATTTTTTACGGTCTAATGCTTTGACTTTTCCATTCATGTGGCGTTTGTACGCTCACTGGGTCAGCGTCACCGTATGCCTCCGCTGCTGCGCCGTATGCGCCGTAGAGCCATAGATGCATTGCTCCAGGGAATGTGCTTCCACTACGACCCTCTGGGTAACCGCGTCCAGCGCTCCATTACCAACCTGACTATCGAGTGCGGGCTGGCCACGGAGTCGAAAAACGGCAATCTCTCGATTACCCGAGCCACGCGGGCGCTGAAGTTCATGGCGGAGCTGGGTCTTATCACCTACCACACAGAATATGACCCGCAAATTGGCTGCAACATTCCGACCGATATTACCTTCACCCCTGCACTTTTCTCTGCCATTGATGTGGCTGTACTGGCCGCCCGTCGCAGCCGTGTCGAATGGGAAAATCAGCAGCGTAAAAAGCAGAACCTGCAGCCGCTTGGAATGGATGAGCTGATAGTAAAATCCTGGCGATTTGTGCGCGAACGATTTCGAAGCTATCAGTCCGAACGTAAAGTGCAGGGTCTGAAACGTGCCCGGGCACGGCGCGATAAAGAGCGCATGCTGATGTCACGCGGCAATAACTACACACGACTGAACATCGTACCCACCTAGCCCCTAATTTTCTGAAAATCCGGTTGCCGCCGGAGGGTTTTGCACGTCTGCTGCATACCACAGGTTGTTTTATGTGCATATCAGTAGGACTTTTCGCTAACTCTTTCAAATTATGATGGTTATTCCGACCAGAAATGCGCTCACCGTTGTCTCTTTTTACCGTGGTTTTGAGTTACCCACTGTTAACTGCAAGGGAATTCTCCATAAGCCTACAGTCGCTATGGATATAAAGCGCCATGCGACGTGTTTTTAAGGTGCGTGGTTTCTTTTAAACAACGACTCTGTTCTTCTTTTAAAGACCTTTCCTTTTATTCATATAAAAAGAAAACCTGTTCGCCGTCTGCCCTGTGGACAGTCTCATATAATGTCTGCCCTTACAGCGAACCCAGGTTCGCGCCGGTTCGGCAAACAAACAGAGGTACCTCCCATCGCAACGCGACGGGCCCCAACACTTCATATTAGTTACATCATTCAAAAAGAGACCAGACATCTCGCCGTGCACATCGGCAGCTCCTCTGCTCACCCTGACCTCACTGAAAAGCCCCGCCGCCCCGGGCCTCTGGCCCGGAACTGTGTGGCTTTATATTGAGTGTTGTAACTAATAGGTATTGTGTTGCTGTGAGAGGTGGTTATGGGGGATTTGGGTACACGCTCGTAAGCAGCCCTCATGGCCTGCTAACGCGGAGATACGCCACAACTGCGGCTACGCCTTGTTGTGACCACTCCGATTGCGTAAAAAGGCATTTAAGTGGCTTTTAGTGAGTATGGCTTTAACAGGGCGAAGGGGTGGATTGGTGAAACCTGTCAGAACGGAACCGGCGATGCCGGGCTACGGCGCCACTCGCTAACAGAGAAATAATCAGCACAGGCTGGCGCCTTTATGCCGTAACTCGGCAGATTACTGGGTAAAAAGTGAACACATAGGCTATAATTATTTGATAGCAATATTCATCATTTAATGAAGTGAATCGTAATGGGATGATATCAATACAGGATGTGCGGAATGTTTAAATGTTTAGTGAAACTGTCAGGTATTTTATTGTTTACCACGTTAATATCTGCCTGCTCTGACGTTTCAAATAAAGATTTAGATTACAATGAAGCAAAAAAAATGCCTGGTTATGGATATGTTTTTTTTGATTTTAGTAAATCAAATGATATTGATTATGGACGGGACTTTGTTCCAGGTAAAACCTCCTACAAAATTTCATATGTAAATGACAGCGATATACTTTTTGTCGATGTTAATAATGTGGCATTTGAGGAACGAGTGTTTAAAGCCTATATACCATATATGAAAGGTTACAGAGTTCGTTCTGTATGGGCATATAGCTGGTATCCGAACGGTAATAATACCCCTTATATGGATTCTATAGACGTAAATATTATAGATTCCATAAGCCAAGCCAGATGTGAAGAAGCAACTTATAGAAACAATGAACAATTTGAGTTTATTAAGGGATGTAATAATATGGAATGGATCGACAGAAGCAAAAAATCGAAAGGAAGTATACTCGTAACCCCACATTTTTATTCCGGTTTTGGAGGGATGTTTACTCCGTATCTTAAACCAGGACATTCTTCTGCGGGGTCATAACATTTTTTAAACACTCCATTGAAAAAAACAGCCGCTAAAAACCTAAGGTTTGGCTGGGTGCGGAATATACACGCCGCAGAGCATAAAATGGGACTCATGGCATGCAAATGATCTGAAGCGCGAAGCGGTGACGCTCGCCCTGTAAGGGCACTATGTTCATCAGCGTGAACTCTCTTTCCTCCAGGGCGGCCAGGGCTTTTTGAAAACTGAGTCAGTCATCGCGCAGCCAAAAAAGGAAAACCTAGTTGGCGAATGAAATCACATGTTCGATTTTTGCACAAGTGACGAGCTGGATCTGACAAACCACTCGCATTTTAACCTAGGATAGTTTTACAATAACGGGCTGGTTTTTGAGGGAAAAACCAGATGTACCCACGTTCATGCATATAATGGAAAAAAAAACCGCTCTGAAAAAGCTCAGGTACTTCTGCCCTCTGATTATTATCACAGTAATCAACTAACTGCTCTCTATATATTCCCGCAGTTTCAAGCACCGTTGCAAAAAGTAGTGATGTGTCATTTTCTTTTAATGCGTATTCGAAGGCTTTTCTTGTTCCAACTGCAAAGTCATTGTCCAGTTGAATGGTAGCCAACTCTTTCATTTTCGTTTTAGATTGTTCGTTCAGAAAGATGTCATCTCTATTGGCGCAATATAAATCTGCAACTCTATATATTGCGTTAATATCCTCATCGACTTTCTGTTGGGCTATTCTCGTTTGTTTTTTTAACTCAGCAGAAGAAAGTGGAACCCTGTTACTTGTTCCCCAAGTGGTTTCTAAGTTTCTCGATCCATCCCTCATGCCAAACAAACAGATATCGCCCGTTGATGACACACATTGCGTAAGAAATAGCGCTAAGGCTACAACACCTGCAATAGTCCAATATTTCATATGCAACCATATAAATAGTTATAACAAGTGCAATATTAATAAAATAAAAAATAAAAAGCAAAAAAAACCGAATCCTGACGCCGGAGATTTCGGTGGTTCCGGCGCAGAACCCCGTTATACATTCTTTCCAAAACGGAAATCTCTGCGATAAAAAAATAGACCGGAAAACCCGGTCTATTGACTGTGATGAAAAAGCTATAGGAATCACCGAAGGAATGTGCGTGTCCTTGCTCTTGGGCTCCGTTTGGGAAACGGAAAATATTGTACGTTAAGGTGATTTTTTGTACCGACTGACATCAACTGACCGCAAAGGTCGATACTTTCCTTCAGCCAGCTTTTTATTGTTTCGCCAGATATAGTCTCCTGTCAGATTAATATGCTCCCAGCCCAGCGGAGACAAGTGTGACAACAATTGTTCATTGAGATGTAGCCCCTTTCTTTTCAGCAGGTTAATGGCGTTTTCTATATATACGGTATTCCACAATGTGATCGCGGCGGTAATCAGCGTCAGTCCGCTGGCCCGGTAACTCTGGTTTTCCAAACCTCGATCCCTTATTTCGCCAAGACGATGCATGAAGACCGCTCTGGCAAGGGCATTCCGGGCTTCTCCTTTATTAAGACCGGCCTGAACCCTGCGACGCAATGCTGGATCGCGGAACCAGTCCAGCATAAACAAAGTTCGCTCGATACGGCCAATTTCCCTCAACGCCTTAGCAAGCCCGTTCTGTTTGGGATAACTGGCCAGTTTTTTCAGCATCAAGGACGCAGTCACTGTTCCCTGCTTTATTGAGGTGGCCAGCCTCAAGATTTCACTCCAGTGGCTTTCTATATCCTTGATATTCAGTGGTGTTGTGGAAATAATTGACTGTAGCGCAGGGTATTTATTCACTTTCCCCTGTATAAACAATCGCTTGTCGTGAAGATCCCGGATCCTTGGTGCAAAAGCGAACCCTAGCAAATGCATCAGCGCAAAAACATGTTCCGTAAAACCTGCCGTATCGGTGTAATGCTCGGTGATTTCAAGATCACTTTCGTGATACAGCAGGCCATCAAGTACGTGGGTGGAGTCACGAACACGGCTGATCACTTTGGTATAAAACGGACTGTACTGGTCAGAAATATGCGTATAAAACTGTACACCCGGCTCCTGGCCGTACTTCAGATTGACCTGACCCGCGTAGCGGCCGTGGCTGCCAACCCGAAAATTCTGGCCGTCAGAAGATGAGGTTGAACCATCTCCCCATAATGCCGCCAGCGGACGTGACTTCTGGGCATTAACCAGTTCGGCCAGTGCAGCAGAGTACGTTTCATCACGGATATACCATGCCTGCATATTTTCCAGCGAAGCCCGTGTGGTTCCCGGACAGGACTCTGCCATTTTAGTCAGTCCCAGATTGATGCCATCCGCCAGGATGGTGGTGAGAAGCAAACGATCATCCTGCGGGCGGGTAAGCGGGTTCTTCAGGTGGGTAAAATGACGCGTGAAGGCAGTCCATCGTTCAACCTCATCCAGTATTTCTGTAATTTTCGGATGCGTAACATGTTGTAAATCAGGTCGGCCAGCGGTGAAATTGCTGAGGGAACTCTGTTATCCAGGGGCGTGACCTTTAAGCCTTTGTCAGATATATCCACATCGGGCAGATCTCCTGTGACGGCCATTGCATTAACTTCCTCCAGGCGGGAGACCAGCAGCGTCAGCCGGGCCTTAAGGTAAGCCCCGCATTCTGTTTCGACAGGTATATTCAACTGGTTATTATTTAATAATTTATCAAAATCACCGCCCGGTATAAGGTAATCATCAAAGTTTTTGTAGCGCCGGGAGCCCCGGACCCAGATATCACCAGTCCGCAGCGCCCCCTTCAGCTCGTTCATTGCGCAAATTTCATAATATTGCCGATCAATGCCCGAGTGGGTGATCACCATCTTTTTCCAGCTATCGGGAATGAAATCCAGCGGTGCCGATGAAGGAACCTTTCTTAGCTGCTTACGGTACATCTCACGGATAGTATCGAGGGCGTCATTAAGGGGCTCCGTTTGGGAAACGGAGCCCTGGCTGGCAGGCTCAGCCTGAAAGAGATGACTCCCTGCCTCGCCAGTATTTGTTGCTGGCCTGGCAAGGCGTGTCCGGAAAGGATTAGTGGCGGATTTGAGCCAGGTCGTCTTCAGTCAGGCCGGTCATTTTCATGACGGTGTTGCGGTCAATTCCGTTCTGCAGCATGGTACGGGCAACTTCGAGTTTGCCTTTCTCTATACCACGTTGTTCACCGAGCTGAATCCCCTTCTCGATGCCCTTCTGTTCAAGCTGTTGTGCGATGGTCATCAGTTCGTCCTCATGTTGTGGCACCCGCTGTGCCAGTTCACGTACAAAGGCTTCTGCGTCGGTCGTCTCGCCAGCCTGTACAATATAGTTTATCAGCGAAATCAGTTGCTGTCCTGTCATGTGTTCTGTCAGCAGCAGGGTGGCCAGATTGTCCAGCAGGTCTGCCAGATCCCGCCGATGAATATGTTTCTGGAGCAACGTCAGGGCTGCCATACTGCGGTGGCCCATGATCTCTTCGTCAGATATCACCGTAACATCGACAAGAGGAAAATCCCCGGCGTAGAGCCTTGCGGCCAGTTCAGGATCGTTAAACTCGTCCAGCCACCGGGTCGAATACGGGTAGGGGCTGCGTTTACCGGTATAAAAAAGGACCGGTATCACCAGGGGCAGTTTTTTATGCCCGGCGTCGAGATGACGCTGCATGGCAGCCACGGCATAACGAAGGAGCCGGAACGCCATATGCCTGTCAGGCGAGGACTGATGTTCGATGAGTACGTGGATATAGCTATCATCGCCGGTAGTGGTTTTCAGGCTGTAGAGCACGTCGCTGAAGTAGGGACGCAAACTATCCTCTACAAAGCTGCCAGACTCCAGTTTCAGGGTGCTGAAGTTGCAGATTACCTGCAATTTTGCGGGCAGATGCAGCTGCATGAAATCCCTGGCGGTCTCGGGATGGGTCAGAAACTGCTTGAACGCCAAGTCATGTGGAGTCGGGGTGCCATTCGCGCCCCCCTTTTTTTTCCTGTCAGACATGCTCTTCTCCAATGCTTGTGTGGTCTTCGCTTTGTATGTATGGAGTGTAACGGAACGTGGACCCGTGCACCTGGTGTTTATGATGCCCGGCCTCTGTCACTTACTGATATTCGGATAAATTTCATCTATTTTGACGTATAAGTTGCCCGTTTCGGCTGCCCGTCGGATTTTTTCTTCCATCAACATCCTGAAACTGATGTTGTTTTTTAGCATCAGAACAAGATCATAACCGCTGACACAGATGACCTTCTTTCCTCTTCCCCAGGCATCAAGGCCGCTACGGGTAAACCCTGCCCAACTAATAAATACGCCACGAGCCCATGAAATTTTCTGATCCAGCTTCCCATGAAATGCATGTAGATCGGCATTTCCTGTTTTTGTGCTATGCCATTTGGCTTCGACAAGATAGGTTTCGTTATTCAGCAGAAAACTGCCGTCTATCTGTTCGCCCTTAAGTCTGAATGCACCTTTAGGGGATAAATAGAAAGCGGTAAACAATTCGTTAAGCCACAATTCAAAGCAGTGTCCACGTTGATGAGGTTGTTGGTCATGGAGAGCCTCCAAGCCTTTAAGAAAATAATCATTATCGATACCGGTGGGGACAATTAATACAGGTGCAAGACCTGATGCCGCCTGACTGTCAGCTCCCTGAATTTTGGCAACAAATCGGCCATATGCGGTATCGTCCTGGGCGGTGATCACGCCGTCTGGAATGGATTTTCGGTATTCCCAGAGTCGGGTGATAACTCTTAAAACAGTTTCCCTGTCCGCTTGTTTTAACAGGCAACGCAATCTCTTGATTTTGGAGTCGCCATCTTTCCGTTATCTATATCGATAGACAACTCTGATTCGAAAAATTCACGCATCGTTTTGTTTGTGAAATCCAGTACATAACCTGCATTCTTTTGATCTTCAAAAAGCTGGTTGAAATTTTTAAGCTCGAGTGGTGTAAATTTCATTCTTTTTACCTGAGGTTTCAGCCTGCCCTGCCTGACGGCCGACATATTTTGCTTTCCAGTTATAGAAAGTTGCATTACTGATCCCGTTCTGGCGGCAAATTTCCTCAACCTTCAGGCCTGAATCAGCAAGTTTCAGGATGTTAACGATCTGAGTTTCAGTAAATCGTGCTTTTTTCATTTTGACCTCTGCAAATGTAAAGGCAGAAAATCTAATTATAGCTGTCTCATTTTAGGGGGAGTGGACAGTACCTCTTTATGGGGGATGGCTGCTATTTTACAGGCCAGATACTTAACTGTCAGCCGAACTGGACAGAATGAAACGGTACGGGAAATTAAACGAGGGGCGTAAAAAAGGGCGTGAAAGCGGCCTTTAAGCAGTATGGAAGGGGTAAATGAGGAGTGGGAACAAGATGTGCCTTTTTAACTCACATTTTGCAAATCCGCAGCAATAGCTGCCATAACCCTTTAAAGGACTTATTTAATTTATATTAAAATAAAACCCAGAGTGATCGACATTCACACCACGCTCGGCCAGCATCTCCTGCATGCCGGCCTTTGAATGGGTTCATGTACTACTCCGTCAGCAAAAAGGGGGGCGATAAGTTTACCACCTCCGGAATTTTGCAACAGAGCCAATAGCATTACGATCGCATCGATTGTAATGCTATTTTATTTGCAATAGTTCCCAATCTAAGCTTAATCCATAATCTCTAGCCCATCTTCAGTTAATGCATAACGTTGATGCTCAGCCGAATTGAAAATTCGGCCATCATTATCATGTATAACCATACGAGATGATGGTTCTGAATGAAACAAATAAAGCTCTCCCCCTACATCATCAAAGAATGGTATTGTAATCAGTTGTTCTTCCAGGGTTGAGTTCCCGTATATTTCAATCTGATATACGATATTATTATTTTTGTTTTTGTAAGAGAAAGATACATATGTTTCATTAAAATAATTGTGTGGGGTTGTTTTTTTTGTGGATATTATGATTTCTTTTTTTAAAGTATCAATATTAACATTGAGAAATCCCTTATCACCTATTCCTTTAAAATCAAAATTAATGACAGGGCCTGGTAACATATTGTTGTTTCTTTCAGGGAGACAGTCATGATACTTTTTAAGTAATTCATCCCGTACTTCTGGTTTAGTATTATTGATAGCAATACCAATATTATCTTTTACTATTATCGAGTTTTTAAAAAAAAGCGAGTTTGAGCGTAAAAATGAAGATTCAGATTCTAATCTTCGCATTAACATCTCATGTGTAAAATCGCCGATGGATTTATTAACAACTCCTTGACGCAATATAAGCAAAGCATTTGTATTGGTTTTGGAGTTTATTATATCACCGGAATTCTCAATGGACTTTAATCTGTTTTTTGTTTCTGCGTGATATATAATAATTTCATACCCATATTCAAACTGAATAATATCATTAATTGTTTCCTCCATATCTCCATTTATATCAGCTGAATGCACCAGAAGCCCATTATTGTCATTTATGGATATTTTAACATAAAGTTCATTACGAAAGTACGAATGTGGAAGGCCTTTTCTTTTATTAATTATTATGGTTTTATTCTCTTGATCAACCATTAAAGATCCAAAAGATTCGTCTCCCAACCCGTAAAAGCCTACCGTTTGATTTAATAAACTTGAATTATATTTTACTTTATAATTATATATATTCTTGCTAATACTTTGGCCTGCAATCAAACTCCAGTTGTCAACATTATAGCTACTGGTTTTTCCTATCGGGAGTCTGACATTATATATACCAATAGGTATATTCATTGTGATTTTTTTATCATTTATGATCTGTCGACGAATAACTTCTTCTCCATTCAGAATGGATAATATATTATTTTTCACTTCATCAAATTTATTTATACTAAATTCCACTTCAATTTTTTTGGTCTCATTCAAAATGGATAGTTGATTAGAACTAACCAGCTGAATATTTTCTTTTATATTTAACTTTTCACGCACATAAGATAAATTCTTTTCATCTATTAGCAAATACAATGGGTAAACAGGGGTAGCAAACGTTGATATATTATAATCAGTTAATCTTTCTAATATAAATCCTCCTACTCTTTTTATAAATGGATTCATATTGTAGTTATTTTTATTTGCGAAACTTTTGCTTAACATACTTAGCAACGTACTGTCACAAAATGAGATGAAATTATTTCTTTCAGGAAAGTTGATGCTTTCTCTGTAAGATTGATTGAAATAAGTAAAACACTGATCGCCTGCTTTTTTTATCATCATCATCAAAAAGACAAGCTTTGACCTAAAATCCCAATTATTAACTGGAGTTTTATTATTGATATAGTTAATTATTCCATTCTCAACGCCTTCATTTTTTCCATAATTATATAGCCATCCATCTTTGAATTTCCTGTCTCCTAATCTTTCTTCCTGATAGCAAGCGGCATAAATATTATTCCAAACTTCACCAGAAGAAAAATACACATCGGACATGAATTTACCCTGATAGCCATGAGCAATTTCATGAAGGCATCCCCAGTTGGTTGGCGCCACGTTTAGCCAGAAACTTTTAGTTGATAAAGATGATTCCGCTGTCCATTGGGCTCCATAAGATGCAGCACCAGCTCCGGATTTATTAGCTTTCATAAAGTAACGATTAGGTGAATTTAAATTTGAAAGTTCCGTATTAGCATCAAAAGATATTCCAGCTAACTTATTAATAAACTGAAAATAATCATCATAAAACAGAGAAATACCATCTAGAGATTGAAGGGATTTTAAATAATCCCTATCTCTTTTAGGAATCAAAATTTCATTATATTTTAACGACATCAATGCAAAATCAGTATTCATGCGCTCCCATTCTAAAAAGAAAGAATCACTATCGTCATTATAGTTATAAATAGGCAGTTCTTTAGACCCTGGAGAAAATTCAAACTCCACTTCAAAACTTATATCATCATTCACGTATGGCGTATCAATAAAAGGCACTGAGGGGTATTCAGCTTTTAACTCTATCCAATCATTGCCAAATTCTTTAGTAATTTCAGTTTTAGAATCGTCATTAAGTAACCTTAAAGTCAATTTTTGGTTGTTACTGGTTTTTTTTAATCTAATCTTAATTGTATCATTTTTATCTAAAATAAAACCTAAATTTTGATGGTCATGGTATTGACCTTTATTAAAGCCAGCATTTTCAAGCCAATATGGATGTTTTAATGTATATATTTCTTTAATCATTTTAATTTACCTTATCTAAGTATGATGAGCGGTATTGTTTACAAAACCGGTCGTGATGCACGATTTAGTGCTATTTTTTGTTTTTGATGAGTGATGTTAAATTTGATGTAATTTGTCCTCCCAGCTCTGAAATACAGGGTATTATCCGAAACGGAGCTTTAATTTTCTAGATAGACAAGGCTGCTTTCTCTAAGCAGTGTCCCTTAACTCAGTAATCGCCCGAACCTCGTTATTTCCTGTCAGCAATTTCTGCACCTTGTCAATTTCACTCCAGCCATGCCGTAATTGATACCCGGCTGGATTTCGAAGTGCACCGTATTTATCGACAATGTAAGCGCCTTGATGGTGCATTTGCTTTATCATGAAAAAGTCCTCTTTGCTCAGCATGTTTATATTCTTTTCTATTTGGTAACCATCATGAAAAAATATGTTAGGTGGATCGGACAAATCAAATGGTGGCTTAAAAACATTTATCACTATTGCTGATACATGTAAAGTAATCGTGATAAACGTGCCGACAGATTTCTCGGTAATTCCCGTCTTCAGGAAGAAATTTGTGATCTCCTCCCTTCGTTCAGTACCACTTAATTTGAGCCTCGCCCCTATTTTTTTAGAGGAAAACATCTCTCACTAAAATAATGCTAAAAAACATAATGTTAAACAGATGAGAGTAATTAAAATAACAGATAACAAAATGTCACGTTAACATGTAACTTTAAAAATAATATTTTCATTTTTTTATTTTCCTTCTATCTTTAAGTAAGAGCTCCCAATTATTAAATCTAAGAGAGTATTGAAGATGACAACCAACATCATATTTGAACCATTTATTACGAAGAGTATTCCAGAAGTTATTTTAGCTGCAGATGAAAATGTGAGAAAAGATAAGGTTATTATTCGTGAAATTCTAAACGATAACTATCCGAATGAAATGTCTGTAATGTTTGATGTTATCAAATTACCGAAAAAATCATTTATTCACATTTTCTCGGAAGATTTGAGTGAAAGTTATTATTATACTGACAGTGATTTTTATACTGACAACGGATGTACTGACTTTGAATGCATCCCCATGAGCTCAGAGAAATTTTTCATTCGTGCTGTTTATCATGACAGCGCTCAGGGTTTGATTAAATATTCATCCCTCCGGCACTATCAGCCCGATAATACACGAACCATCATAGATGGCACATGGAAGATGGCGGTATGTTATAAAGAAATCAATGATTTCTTCTATCAAAAGAGCTTGCCGGTCATGAGAGTTACCAGCGGTGGTTACGGCTCTGGCTGGAATATCGCCGGGGGGCACTATGTTGTGACAAATCATCATGTGGCGGGGGGGGTGGGAAGTAAACAACATACATTGACATATAATTATGAATCCCCCACCTGCAGCCCAGAGAATCCTGCAGAGAACCGCTTAATATTACGGACTAAGGGTGTGGTCGCAACAGGCAAAGGCAGCGACCAGCCAAGTGGTGACTGGTCTTTATATGAGGTGGATAAATTAACCTGGGAGGAGGCCGGAGTGGTGCCCATCTTTGGTGCGCTCTCTGTGGAGATAAAAGAGAATAATGAACTAAAAGGTATGCCTGTAGTTATGCCTCAGCATCCATGGGCGAAAGAAAAAAGGATAGCAAGCGTCGACGGTGATGGAGAGTCTTGCGTCGTAACTTCAGCAACAAATGATGTTATCAGATATAATTTGGATTCGATTGGGGGATCTTCAGGTTCGCCAGTGTTATCGCAAGAAACCGGGGGAGTTATTGCTGAGCACTTTGCTTCGGGTGGGGCTACCAATGTCGGCGTTAATATAAAAAAAATGTATAATGGAATAAAACATCTGTTACCTTCTTCAAACGACCCAAAAGAAGCCGTTATTGGCCTGGGAAAGGTATTGACCCGGTCTGTGGAAATTACTCCGGTAACGAAAAATGTTATAAATATCCCCACTGAAGAGGCTTTTGTCTTAAAAAGCACATTAAAAGATTCATCGGGGCGCTTTTATAAAAATGGGAATGACTATACTTTTATTGCCAAATTTAATACATCTGATGGTGGGACAGGTTCTATTGTCGTTGAAATGAGAGTTGAACATTCTGATATTAAAATTTTGAAAGCTTATCTGCCAAACCAGGCGATTTTAAATGATTACAGTGTGCTGTTCTCTGGCTGGATGTCTTTCCATGTAAACTCAGAAAAGGATGGCCGTAATCTATTTAACCTGATTATTCCATTCGCATATGAAGATTATGACCCATTCGTTGTTCCTTTTGAGCCTGGTGATGCCATAGAAATGAATTTTGAATTGGCTAAAAATGGTAACAGTATCAAACAGCGATTTGAGGGTGCACAATATGGTTATATCGCGATCTATACGGGGGAGGGGCCACTGACCTTGAATTCTTCCGCAGTCGGATATTCGACCCTGCGTACGATGGTAAAAGATAATAACGGTAAAATAAATATTCTGACCTTAAGGGGGAAAAGAGAAACTACGTGTACCATACGTCCGATGAATGCAAGCACACCGTGTGGAGGTGGTTCACAGGGTTCGAATTTGATAATTGAATTCCATCCAGAAGATAATCCCGATTTGGATCTGAATCATTCGTTCTCAGGTATTATTCCGCTCCAGGCCGCTCTGGGAGACCATGACAAAAAAAATATATTGCTTAATATTTCTCTGAAAGATGAGAACGGTGGCAACACAAACTATCCAGCCTGGTCACCTAACAGTGTGCAATATTTTGTTGGGGATCACGTCACTCATAAGGGCGGGATATATATTTGTACTCAAGCGCATGTATCGAATTCTGGTTGGGCACCTGGCGTTGCGAATACACTTTGGAAATTAGTGGGCCAGGCTTTATAGTCTTTCACGCTCTATCCAAATTACACGGCTACATTAAGGCATAGAGGCTCTGTTCAGATAGCGATTAGTCGCTCATTTATAGGACAACCTCTATGTCATATTTGGGAAGTAGCGCAAGCCTCCATTGCAATCATCGAACCGGCAGGAAATTGACGGATGGTATCCAGCAATTTAGCCCGGGAAACCATGTAATACTCCCGTCACTCATCCAGACGCAAACCTGAAAGACAGATTTTGCGAGATCGATACTGATAACTTTAATCTCGTTCATGATGCAGTACCTCGGTGAATAAAATCGCTCAGCACAAGTATGGCAAAACTTACACAGAGGGACGTCCATCACTACAGTCTCATTTCGTTGACATCCTCCTGTCCTAAAGGACGGGAGGATGTCAACGAAATGAGACCAATGCATATTTTGCTGTAGTATCTATTGCAAGAAGACCAAATTAAGACCATATTTAAGCCTTATGTGCTAGATCAGTATTGATCAGGCAAGAATTGTTGCGTGTTTTTATTTACAGTATATGTCGTTTATGATTCATCTGTTGGTGCAAAATACGTGCGATCAAAATATCTGCATCACGAATCCTATAAAAAATGGCATGTAGCTGAAATTCAATGCGCATCACGCCGGAAATGGCATGATAATCTCGTCCCATATCTGGCATTGCGACCAATGTTTCTAAACATTCCTCAAGTGCATTTGTATAGAGGTCTGCCTGAGCTTCACCAAATCTTAAGAGCGTATAGTCATAAATTCCGGCGAAGTCGTCTGCTGCACGTTCGGTGAGTTTATACACGATGTTTAATTTTTCTTTGTGCTGCTATCTCCCGCAATGATAGTGAGCTTTCACCGCTTTCCAGCCCGGCAATAACAGCCTGGCGAACAACCTCATCGTTTGTTTCCTGTTGTTCCAGCAATCGCAAAGCAGAGCGCATCACTTCACTCGCAGAGCCGTAGCGACCACTTTCTATTAATCGACTGATAAACGAATCGAGTTGCTCGCCAATCGTAACGCTTGTTGTTCTGGCCATAACGCCTCCTGTGTTAACTATCAATACAATGATAGGAATACTTGCTCCTTGTGTCAACGATAGGGTTGTTGTTGAAACTTTTGATGAAAACTGGCGAGCAGCCAGTTAATGCTGAATATACCTATAATTTCATGCATCGAACAAAGAGAGATGGTTCTGTAAATAGACTCATTTTAGTTCCAGACACTTTTGATTTTTCTGGTTTCTCGCAAATATCTGTATCAAGCTGAATCAGCGATCCGGGAAATAAATAGAAACATCACCTCAGAATTACACCTATTCCTTTATATATTTTTCCATAAAGTCAATCATGGCTCCTTCATGAGCCTCAATATGCCGTATATAACGCATTACTGTTTCTGGTTTTTTCCACGTTCCTTCCTGCATGATTTGCGCGGTACTGTATTTATTCATGGCCATATCTACCGCAGCTCCAACCCGCGTACTGTGCCCAGTCCAGCTTCTGTAGCGATTTTTGTTGGGTAGAGCATCTTTTTCCGAACCTACTTCACGCCATGCCCTGACAAAAATATCTTCTAGCGCTCGGGTCGATAATGCCTTATCGGTTGAGATCATCGCGCGATTGGTACGGTGTACGGGCCCGAAGATAAACGCATCAGGCTCGTTAATGAGCCCGGATACTTCTAACCACTCAGTTAATCTCTGGGAAGAAAGAGTACCCAGCGCTTTGATAAGGCCTCCGGTCATCACAATAGTTTTTGTCCATGCGACATCCAGTAAAATGCGCCCATCGGCTGCGCGGCTGATCTCACGAACTCGTAAACGCCCCAGTTCACTGACACGAAGTAAAGTGGCATAAGCTACATGTAGAAAGGCAAGGTCACGGGTCTGTTGTAAACGTCTAGAGTCTGACCAGCAAGCATCAAGTGCAAGAAGATCACCTATACGAAATGGTATTGCCTGACCTGTGCGTTCACCGCTGATAACGGCGGTACGGTTAATTTTTCTCACTGTACGAAAGACCAGTGGAGAATTATTTGGGGGTGTCATTCCTGCGTTACGGTGTAACATTGAAATTAATGAAGCATGTGTGTTGATAGTCGAAGATGAGCGACCAGATACCTGCAACCATATTAAATAGTCGCGCAAATATGCCGGCTGCATTGGAAGAAAACTTCGACCATTTTCTTTTGCCCAAGCTCCGCAGATCCGCATAACACTGAGGAGCTGATTCCATGTGTTTTCAGAAAAAGCCTCTTTGTCCTGGATAAATTCACGTAAACGATCTGCGATATCACTTTCATCTACGACCGTTAACAACGTGGATGGCGATATTTCATTCATATTGCCCACCTTTCAACCTCATCTATGCTTGGCGTCGCTACGTGAATTCTGCAGTATAACGACCTTCATTTTTTCTCAGAATTCACGTAGCGACGCCTGTTTTATGTACAGATTGCAGCCACTGAAACCATCAACCTTGATCATCAAGCATATCAGGATCCTTACGTGGATCCTAGCTTCATATAATACCCATTATATGAAGCTAGGATCTAAAAATGATTTCTACTCGTCTCACTCTACCTAAAAAGGAGACAGCTATATTCAGGGGGACGATTTACAAATCTGCGACCATAATTTTCCATTCAGCGACCGAATAGTTCATATATTTACTTTTGCCATTGACCCAACCACAGCCAAAATCTCTCTATTTTCTCAAGATTGTGAAAAACCTCGTCTTTCCCCACCTTGTCAATGATACTTACCGGAATGGATAAACCGAAAATACCAGATGAAATAGAGAATACTTCAGATCACCAAGTACATTTTCAATTATATTACGTTCTGCTTTAACGATAAGCTGAATACCCATTAGAGTCTAAACTCCACTATTGCGATGTTTTTAAAGAAATAGTTGATATCGTTGATGACGGAATCGGTGAATGATTGACCACGGACATCATAAAAAATACGACAATTTCGAATATGAGTCGCAGCTGGGAAAGATCATAATTAATCCGATCCGGCGGGAAGATGCCCCAGACTTTCATGTGTACGATTCTGGTTATAATCCTGCTGCCAAAACCATACCATCTCTCTGACCTGACTTAATGATTCAAACAGGTAAGGATTTAAAAACCCCCGTCGGAATGAACCATTAAATCGCTCAATAAATCCATTCTGCTGTGGTTTACCAGTCTGAATATGGCACAGTGTAATATCATTATATTCACAGTAATTCAGTAAGTTAACCGATATCAGCTCCGAGCCGTTATCGACTTCTCTGGTCATACATTCACGTGTACCTTCGTCAATAATATTCAATTTTATAAACCGCTTAACGCAGCACAGGACATCATGCATAAAATCCAGTGCCCACTGAGTATCAGGCTGATCCACGACAGATATGGTCTTTTACAGTGTTTTTTTGACCCGACGCTTAAGGTTCAGACCTAACCGGCAATACACACGATAAACATGTTTATGATTGAAGCTAAAACCTTTAAACCTGAGACGGTGATAACATTTCGAGAAGCAGCTTGAATGGCATCGATCACAGCCCTATTTTTTCACGCCAGTCAGCACTGCACCGATAAAAAGATGCCCGGGGTAAAGAGGTAAGTTTACAATCCGTAATAACCGACAGACCTGATGCCGTTAATAGTCCGGCACAGGATTTTTTCTCGATTATTACCAACCCTTTTTTGCAAAAATCTCCTTCATAGCAGTATTTTCCAGACTGACTTCAGCAAACAACTTTTTCAGTCGGGGACTTTCATCTTAAAGTTATTTTAATCGATTAACATCAACCACTTATGCGACACCATACAGGTCGCATTACTTATTCCGTTCTGACGGCAGATTTCTTCAATTTTCAGACCAGAATCAGCAAATTTCAGGATGTTAACGATCTGAGCTTCAGTAAAACGTGCTTTTTTCATGTGGACCTCTGCAAATGTTAAAGCAGATAATTTAATTATAGTTGTCTCATTTTAGGGGGAGTTGGCAGCGGAGATTAATCTTTCCCATTCGTAATTACATATTCTAACGAAGTAAAAAATATGCTCTATACTGATCGTGTGCAGTGTATAAAAAACCTTGTACGGGGTAATTTTTTCAGCGCCATGTTACATGCTTTTTTCAGCCCGGTGATACCTCGTATCTGACCAGAAAAGGAATCAGGAGTATCTATGACCTATCCGGAATTATTCTGCTATCCATCGCCTGTCCCTGATGTTTCAGTCCGTCTGGTTGCATGGTTCCTAGAGAGTTCAAGCACATGGATATCCCCCGGAGAAATTTACTACTCATTCCCTGACCGTGGCGAGCATCGTTTACGGTATGAACTGAAGAACCTAGTCAACCAGGGGATACTGAAAAAGGACGCGAGAGGATACTCGATTACAATGGATGCAAACACCTTCCGCCCCTACTTTGCATTTAAAGAAACCCCCACGCAGCGAGCAATCATTGCAGACATACGCCGCAAAGGCTTTGTGTATGCCCGCCAGTTTTTGCTGTCGGGAAAAGGCGGTTCGACACAGTTTTTAAGAGCGATCCGCGTGCTGGAAAAAGTCGGCATTGTTAAGAGCGAAATTCAAACCGTTCCAAATCTCCCCCATATCATGCGGCGCGTTTACACCTTCACCGATAGGGCTATTAACCCTGATTATCCATCCGTAAACCGAAAAAGGAAGAACGAAGAACGATGCAATACACTCTGATTAATAGCCTGGTTGTTGAGGTCGGGGTGCATATCCGCTAACAGTCCGAAAGGTAGAGCAGACTTGTGAATAAGGGAATGTGTAAGTAGACCTCGATATAAACGCGATTAAGAACATTCTCACGGCAGAGCATCGCCGTCTAGCTGTAGAAATCCCCACTCTTTAAGGTGGGGAGGATGTCAATCAGTTGAGTGCAGTTCAATATGTGGCCATAGTTTATTATTTTATTCCTTTTAGACTAATGTCCCAACCTCCAATATTTTCTTCTGTATTAAACTCAACAAATTTTTCACATCTTCCATAAGCGTAGGGCTTTTTAAGTGTTCCTGATATATCGGAATTTGCCACGGGGGAACCAAAGAATACGTTTGTGTATGGTATTTTCGAGCAAGTATTAATTTGTGGATAATATTCCACAAAGCCAGTCGAGGAATTTTGTATTCCTTCTGAGCCATCTCTAGGTTGCCATGCCCCTATTTCATTAATTTCACCAGTAACAGTATCCTCAACATATCCTCTCCATTATCCACTCCCCCTAAAATGAGACAGCTATAATTAGATTTTCTGCCTTCACATTTGCAGAGGTCCACATGAAAAAAGCACGTTTTACTGAAACTCAGATCGTTAACATCGGTAAGTGTCAAGGTAGTTGGCACCCCTGGTTAATTTAAGCAGCCTGTTTTTCCCGTTCCGGATTCAGTGTTACCGGACCTTCCGGTTGCCAGTTTCTTGTCTTCCCTGACCAGCGCTCAGGATGCGCTTTCTGTGCCCGACGATACAGTTCATCCCGCTGTTTCAGCAGAGCACTGTCTTCACCACGATGCCGTTCTGCTGGCGTGACATAGCGTATTCCACTGTGACGATGCTCCTCGTTATACCAGCGGGTAAATTTATTCACCCAGTTCCGTGCTTCTTCCAGCTTTTTAAAGCCAGATGACGGCCATGTGGGAACATATTTTAAGGTACGGAACAGCGATTCTGCATACGCATTATCATTACTGACCCGCGGCCTGCTGTGAGACGCCGTGATATTCAGTTCGTGCAGTTTCATCTGCAGCGTCTGTGATTTCATCGCCGCACCATTATCAGCATGTAACACCAGGGGCTGACGCCAGCAGCCTTCCCGTATCACACTACGTTGCATCAGTGCTGCGGCCTGTTCACCACTTTCCGTTTTATAGACTTCATACCCGGTAATTTTTCGGCTGTACAGGTCAAGTATCAGATACAGATAAAACCAGCGACCACGCACAACTGAAGGCATCCAGGTGATATCCCACGTCCACACCTGACAAGGCCCGGATGCTATAAAGGTTGTGGGTGCCACCACCTTCTGTCGCCGCGTTTGACGTCCTCTGCGATGAACTTCACCTGAGCGACGCAACACCCGATAGAAGCTCGACTCACTGGCCACGTAAATACCTTTATCGGCCAGACGTGGCACGATTTGTGACGGCGGCAGGCTGGCATATTCAGACTCATGACAGATATCCCGTATCCGGTTTTCTTCCTCCAGCTTGAGGCGATTAGCCGGTACGGGTCTGACTACCTCAGGTCTCTGATCACGTGGATTATTCATCCATCGTCGCCAGGTACGCAGACTAATGTTAACTTCCTGCCAAGCAATGGCCCGCCGTGCACCTGAAGTAACTGCTTCATTTATCCAGAGAATAAACTGCTGTCGTTCGCCTTCAGGGGTCAGTCGTCCCCGTCGGTTTCCCCGTAATAGTCCGTGAGCTTTTTTCGCAGAACCAGTATGGCTGCCGCCTCCGCCAGGGCTTTTTCTTTACGGAGCAGTTCATGGTTAGGAAACTCAATCGCATCTTTCAAGAACGCCTGACCATGGATAGTGGCGATTTAGATCCCCGAATGACGTGAGCCGAAGCCATTAAATTTGTAAAAAGGGCAGTTTCGTCGCATTTTTAATCTAAAACTCAAATTTCAGGCACACTGACCCAAAGATGCCGTCCGAAGCCATCGTTTCTGCTCCATTTTATGCAGCCTCTCAGACAGTAATTCTGTTGCGTGGAACCCCGTCTGCGCACTGGCAAAACGCAGACGATCCCCGCACAAGATACATTTGTACGGATCCGTGCCCAGGAAGCCTTTCATCAGTACCGCAAATCCCGGCTTCTCTGGTTTTTTACGCGCCGCCATCTTCAGGGCCTCATACACTTTTCGCAGCAGCAGACCCCGCTTGCGGTTGGATAAAAAACCATAGTAGCGCACTATTTTAAAATGACGCGCCGGAATGTGGCTGATATAGCGCCCGAGCATCTCTTCCTGCGTCAGCGTTTGGCGTTTGGCGTTTGTATTGCTGTGTGGTAATGATGGACCACCGCCCCGCCGCTGTAGTGTCGCAACTGAGAGGCGGCTACCGGCGGGCGCTTCAGATAACGGCCCAGGTATTTGACACTGTGCCAGGCTCCCCGAGTTTTCTTCGCGAAGTGCACCTTCCAGTAGCGGCCGTACTGGGCCTTCAGATAGCGTCGCCACTGAATTTCATCGCGAATGTGGCCCAGACCCGGCAGCCTGCCGGGTCTGATACGGTCGTAGTTTTCGCGCAGCAGACGAATAACCGCCCCACGCCAGATTTTCTCCACCTGCTTCTTCTTAAAAAACAGTCTGCGCCAGACGTCATTTTTGACATCGAGGCCACCTCGCGTCACGGAAACATGGATGTGGGGATGCTGATTGAGCTGGCGGCCATAGGTGTGCAGGGCGCAGAAAATGCCGACCTCGATACCCTGTTTACGTGCCCAACGGAGCAGGGCGCGGGTGGCGCAACGAAACAAGTCGTTGAGCAGGGGCCAGTTATTGTTGAAGAAGGGCCAAAGGAGGTGAGGCATGGTGAAGGTGATGTGTTGCCAGTCGCAGTCTGGGATGTTGCTCAGCAATCCACTGTTCGGTGGCTTTCATTCCGCACGAACTGCAGGCCTTTGATTTGCAACTCTGACAGAAGAAACGGGAATGGGTGCAGTCAGGTGAGGCACAGCAGTAGCGGCGCACCCCCATGGCACAGGTGCCGCAGGCGAGCATGCGCTCGACGGAGAGTTGTGTCCACGGGCTGATGTTGTCGCCGTGTTTATCGAGGTAGCGGTTCCAGCCGTCGTCATGCTGGAACAAAAGTTTTGCGGGGCGCGGAATATACATGGCGCAGAGTATAAAACGGCACGCAGGTCATGAACAATCTCGAAGCTGCGTAGCAGCGCCGCTCACGCCAAAGGCGTGCTATGTTCAACTCTCAAGGAACCATGCAACCAGACGGAGTGAAACATCAGGGGAAGGCGATGGATAGCAGAATAATTCCGGATAGGTCATAGATACTCCTGATTTTTTCTGGTCAGGTACGGGGGTATCATCGGGCTGAAAAAAAACATGTAACGTAGCGCCACACAGAGAAAATTACCCCGTACAGGGTTTTTCGATAAGTATAGTGTATATTTTTTGATTCGTTAGAATATTGCATTACGAATAAAAATATCCAGCTCTGCCGGACAAGGCCACCCCGTCCACGGCGAAAAGATTGAATCCACATCCGGTCAGATACTTGGCCTGGTTATTTGGGAAAGGGGCGCTGTAAGATGGATAATGCCAAGTGACTGAGATAATTGCATAAAAAAGGTCCATGGAAGCCATAAACTTTTTTACACTACCCACTGGGTCGGTAAATTGATCCTTAAATGATCAGTATTACCGGCAAGGGACTTTTACTTTATCTGTTATAAAGATCAGCTGGCTGATGTGCTTTTGTGAAACCTGAAGTGAGCGGTCGTACGGGTTGAACCTCCCCGGCCACAGCTACAGCGATCCTGAGCGCCAGGGAATACTTTGGGGTGCCGTTCAAAAGGAAGGAGAACCGTCAATTTTCTAATCGACTGAATTTTTTAGAGCCAAATACCTCTCACTAATATAACGATAAAAAATATGATATTAGCCAGATAAGCGAAATTAAAATGACAGGTAACAAAATAACACTGTAATATCTTTTGTTTCGAATTAACATTTCCTTTTTTTTATTTGGTGCTAATATTAAAAAAACAATTATTTACCCACACTCTGCATTCAGGGAGACGTTAAAAATGACTATCGATAATGTATTTGAATAATTTGTTACGATAGATATTCCTGATGTTATTTTATCTGCAGATGAAAATAAAAAAAAAGATGGTCCGCTCAACGGGCCGTATTATATTAAATTTAAACAATAACAGCAGTGTGGTATTTTCACCGATAGTATTTGTTATATGCCCCTCACAACATGCCATCCGTTATCCAGAATGATTTGGGTTGATTTATTAATGGTTGTTGCCATGACAACATTATTTTAGGAGTGCAAGATGACGAACCTGACCGAATCAAAAAAAATTTATTCGCTGGTAAGACCCGTATGGTTGGATGCTGCAGGAATGAGTAAAGGTATTAACCACGACCGCCAACATCTGGGTATTATTCTCGCGGCCGGACAGTCGATGAAAATTCGCCAGACCAATGCAATGTACAGTGCAAAGCTGACAATGCGCCTGCTGCATGACGACCATAAAACGGAAACCGAATTCAGTATCGGCAGCACCTGGGTTGAGGCCCACATCGATGCGGCATCGGTACCGTTTATCGATACGCCGTACGTGGAAGGTACCCCCGTGGTGGAGTTTGAGTATCCGGACACAGCGAAAATATTGCCTGTCTACCGTAAAGGTGAAAACGAAGTGGCGTTCTTCAACCGCTGGGATACCCAGGACGCAGAATTTGGTCTTATTGAATCTGAATACACAACCCTGCTCGTACCAAAAATCAGTAAAAAAGACCTCAGGGAGCTCGGTCAGCGAATTCTGGTTGAGACCACAGGACAACGTCTGGGGTAGTCTGCATGAAATTGCCCACGGTTATCAGGGCCATTTTATGGGGGATAAATATTTCTCCGCTGGCGAGGTGTGGAACAACATTTACGCCGCCTGCTACCAGGACGTGATGCTGGGCAATCGCAAATACAAAGAAGGCTGGCTGTATGACTACGGTAAGAAGGAAAAGGTCGAAAATAACATCGTCGATCTCATCGCCAGGGCAACACCGCTTAACCAGTGGGATCTGCGTTCTTCTGAACTATCTGAAGAATGACCAGTTTAATCTCCCGCGGAATATTCCCTAAAGAGAGTGTGGCTCTCACAGCCAAAGTTTTTGGCTGCAGCTAATCACAAACTAACGACAATTAACTTGTCTTTAACAACCAAGGGCAAGGCTATGACTGAATTAGATCTTAAATGTAACGACTAGCAATCAGTGCCAATTTCGGCTCACATTAACTGAATTTAAAGCGTCAAACATCCTTCAGGAGAATTTTATGATGTCATCTAACAAACTGATACAACGAGGTTTACCTCACTATATTGCAAAAAAAGATCATCGGCGCGGGTTTAATCCTCATCCGACACAGTCTACCGGCCTTTGGTGTGAATCCGGGGACACTCTGGAGATAGTCTGTCACTACGACGGTGAAATGCCTTCATGTGCGCCGGAACTGTGGATATATCCGGTGGCGCAGTCCGCTAATGAGTCAGGGAAAATCCCCCGGCAGTCAGTTAAGCTTAATTTTGGAACTCAGCGTATTACGGTCCAGAATCGCGGGATTATCTATTTTTCTGCTCCCAACTTCCCCCTGCATTCAGAAATTTCAGAAATTTATGCTGAGGTAGTCAGTGGAGCCCGCCAGATACCGCGTTTTGTATTGGGCCTGGATACTCTGCAAACCTGGAACCAGGCTCTTAAGGATTTCAGCAATGCCCCCTATGGCGAGCTGGTTGGACAAAGAATGATTGTTGCCATGCCGCTAAGTGTGCTTCAACAAAATACCGACGATCCCCAGAAAGTGTGTGAGTTGTGGGATAAGATTGTGTCGCTTGCGGAAGAGTGCTATGGGCTGCACGCAAATAATCCTCGTCCTCACCAGGCTACACCATTCCAGTATATTTTTGAGACCAAGGCTTCTTCGACCGCGGGCTATATGTCTGCGTCGAACGCCTGGCTCGGAACCAACTTCAGTGGTGCGCGCAGCGTGTGTAATAGCAAGGGTCTGACAGATGATGGCTGGGGTCCCTGGCATGAGCTGGGTCACCATTACCAGCTGGATGATGTACGCTGGGATGGGATGGGCGAGGTGACAGTCAATATTGTATCGCTCTATGTACAGAGCGCGCTGCACGGAAGAGCAACCCGGCTGGACAAGATTTGGCCAGAAGTATTTGAATATTTTAAGAAAAATGACAGAGACTACAGCGAATTAGGGTTGTTTCATAAGGTTGCCATGTTCTGGCAGCTTACCCTGGCATTCGGCAGGGATTTTCATGCCCGACTCGGACAACGTTATCGCATCTTGAAAGAAACAGAACGCCCACAGAACAGTAATGAAAAAATTCAGCGGTTTATAGTTGAATGCAGTCGGGTATCTGGTTTTAATTTATTAACGTTTTTTGAACAGTGGGGACTGAAGACATCTCCGGAAACGGTGCAGGAAATAAACAATATGGCGCTGCTCGCTTTGACGAAACCCATATGGAAAAACACCGACGAAAATCCAGAGTATCAGTTCGGGATAGAGGAGCAGGGCATTGCCGGGCAGATTGACCTGCCCGAGTATATCCATAAAAACGAGATTTTTAATATGTCCGTTTCTGTCAAAAATAAAAATCATAATACGTTAAGTTATCGGTGGGAAATACCTGAAGGGTTCTCTTTTTTATCATCTACTGAAAGCCAGAGCGTTGCTGTTACTATTAAGACACCGCGTGATCTTGTACAAAACAGTTCTGTGCTGATGAGAGTCTTTGTAAGTTCTTCTGATGGTCGGGAGATGGTTATCGGTGCTAAATTACACCTTAAAAGTATAGGAGAGAGAGATGTATATCCAGAAGAGAGCGTAGATATTGCGATGATGAGAAAATATAACACCGACAAACTACATACGTGGTCTGGCTCTCGTCAGGGGAACATTGGTGATATCTATATTGGTGGGAAAGAGGGAACTCACCAGTATTTTCGTTTAAAGCACGTACCTTACTGGTATTTCCCTACCAATCAGAAAGACAACTCCGATTGGGAATTTCTTCTTAACTATACAGATCAGTATTACCTTGATTTCGATGATGAAGGTGGCAACACTGGTAACGGTGGCGAAGGCGAAGGTGGCAACACAGATCCGGAAGCCTGGTCACCTAACCGTGTGCAATATATTGTTGGGGATTATGTCACTCACAAAGGTGGTATATATATTTGTACTCAAGCACATATGTCGAATTCTGGTTGGGCACCTGGCGTTGCGAATACACTTTGGAAATTAGTGGGCCAGGCTTTCTAGTCTTTCACACTCTATCCAAATTGCACGGCGACATTAAGGCATAGAGGCTCTGTTCAGATAGCGATTAGTCGCTCATTTATAGGATAACCTCTATGTCATAGGCCGGGAAGGATATTAAATCTGTTGCAGTTTGACTGCTCCTTGCCGTTTACGGCGGGGAGTAGTCAATCTCTAGATAGTTCAGAACGAGCTTGACCGGGACGTGGCGCAGAAGAGGTTGTCTGAAGTGATGAAGCAGATCGAATTTGCTGAATTGTATTTTAATGAAATTAAGAAATGGTTTATCTGATATGTGTAATTTCTTCGTTAAATTATATCTTAATGAAATTAAGAAATATAAATGGTTAATTTCTAAAGGATTTTAATTATTTATCGGCGATATGTAAAATAATCAATATATTTTATGTTAGGAGTTAATCTATGGTAGCATATGGCGGTGTTGGTCGTAGTTATGATTCAAGAGAGGCTGATATTCTTCTATTAAGAGGGTATGTAAATAAAGCTGAGGAATTTAATTCAAATACGGAAAGAGCTTATTTATCTCCCAAGGCAGTAAAATTATTAGAAGATATCGCAACAGCAAACGCAGGTGCATTATCGGTTGGTTCTGGTTCTTTATCTGATTGCTCAGTTCCTGGAAGAATTGCATTTGACTGCACTATTAGTAATGACGCAGATATTATATTAATGCCTTATAATATGGAGTTAGATCCAGGTATATATTGCGCTGAATCAATTTGCCCTTTACTTCCTAAGGATAAAATTAGATTAAAATTTTTTATTCGACCAGATAGTTTTAGTTTAGATACAGGCATAACTCTTAAATTTGTGGCGGTATCAACTGATAAGAAGCGAATAAACGCATCTAAATATGCTAATGTCTTTGATTTTTATCAAAATACAGATATTAGAGATGTTCCTTCTATAGAATTAAAATTGATGTTTAAAGAAACAGGTGTGTTTTTAGAATGGGTTAACTTTAATCAGTTAAAGAAAATAGATGCTAGACCTACTCCTGATAGAGCAATACTAAATCAATATGTTGAATTTCAACCATATCAGTCAAGTTCTGCTCCTCAATTTGGCATATTATTTACATCAATGAGAACTGTAATGAAAGCTGGTTTTAGTAATCACACAAACCTTGTTTTCACACCATCATATGAGCTTGAAAGGGATGCACCAGCACCAGGTTATGATCCGACTTCCATTTCAAATATTGGGCCTGAACCAGGTTATGGTTTAAATATTGCAAGAACTTCTGCTTGCGATTTTTTATTTAATAATACTCAACCCGATGAAGAAAGGGTAGTTGGTGCAGTAGTAAATGCTTTGGCAATTAGTGCAAATTTTGCTAGCGCTGGATATGGACTTTATAAATCATTGATGGAGTATCTAAATAAACAAGATCAAATAAAACTTACGTTTACAATAAGAAACCTCACGAAAAACGTCATGATCATTAATGATATAAAAAGTTATATGACATTAAGGAATACTGAAAAACCTATTATAAACCCGGGTTCAACTGTTGTTTATCCTTATTATAGAGATTCTGAATTAACTTATACGGAAACATTTACTTTATTATTACATGGACTTTTAATGAATGAGGATGCGGAGGCTTTAAACTTTTCGATTGTTGATGCTGGTGATAATAAATCACTAAGAGTAGCTACAATTGACGTTGGTGAAAAAGGACACCTTCCAACACATGGGTATGTATACGGGTTTAAGGACTTATTAGAAGAAAGTTTTAGCAGTACAAATAATCAATATGCTAGAATTCGTTGTAGTAAGGAGTCAAATAAAAGTGGTTATTATACTGTTGTAATGAATACGCAAACATATCGTTCGCAGGGAAATATCAGTATTCTTATAATGTAATTTAAAAGGGGTTGTTGCAATAATCAATACCGTGAGTATTTCTCACGGTATTGATTATTGCAACAACCCCTCTAGACCCTGTACACGATTCTGTGTAAATGCCTTTTCTCAGAAGTGACCGACCAAGCGGTCACCGAACTCGATAATAAAGCGACTCATCGCCATACGCCAGTCCCTCAGCGGCATCGTCCATTTTTGCGAAGCTGCCTGTATCGCCAGCCACACCACTTTTCTCACTGAGTCGTCTGTCGGGAACACCTTGCGCTTCTTGATGGCATGGCGGATAACACTGTTCAGCGACTCGATGGCGTTGGTTGTGTAGATCACTTTGCGAATATCCGTCGGGTAAGCGAAGAACATAAGCACGCCTATGGCGTGAGCATCGCGGCAGAACCGCTCTATTCCTAGGCAACTCCCGTCCCGTCTTTTATACTCTGCTCTATGTATATTCCCAGACCCGCGAAACTGCTATTCCAATACGATGACGGATGGAACCACTTCATTGATAACAACACCGTCGATGACTGGCAACTCCTCTGTGTTGAAAAGATGCTCGCCTGTAGCACCTGTGCTATGGGCGTTCGACGTTATTGCTGTTCTTCACCTGAATGCTCCCATTCACACTTCTTTTGCTAAACCTGTAAATCTAAAGCCTGTAGTTCGTGTGGCCTCAAAAGTACCGAACAATGGATCGCCCAACAGCGCCATATATTGCCAGATTGTGAATGGCAACATATCATTCTCACCATGCCCCACCTGCTTTGGCCTTTCTTCAACAATAACTGGCCCTTGCTCAACCAACTTTTTCGCTGTGCTACCCGTGCCATGCTCAAACATGCCAGACGCCTTGGGCTCGACATTGGCATTTTTTGTGCACTGCACACCTACGGTCGCCAACTCAATCAACATCCCCACATTCATTTATCCGTCACCCGAGGCGGTCTCACCAAATACAATACTTGGAAGCCGATTTTCTTTAAAAAGAAAGATGTCGAAAAGGTCTGGCGCAGTGCCGTCATTCGGCTTCTTCGAGATGCCTATTGCCAACTTCAGCCAAAAACATTACCTGGCTTCGGCCACATTCGCGATTATCCGACGTGGTGCCGTTACCTCAATGCCCAGTTCCAACGTTATTGGAAACTCCATTTTGCCAAGAAGACCCGAGGGGCCTGGCACAACGTCAAATACTTGGGACGATACTTAAAACGTCCGCCTATTTCAGCTTCTCAATTGAAGCACTACAGTGGCGGCACCGTGCTCCATCATTATTATGATCACCACAGCCAGCAATACCGGCGACAAATTTTATTCCAAGAAGAGATGATACGCCACTATGTCAGCCATATTCCGGCTCGCCACTTTAAAATGATCCGCTATTACGGTTTTTTATCTAATCGTAAACGAGGACGTTTGTTACCGATAGTGTATGAAGCGTTGGATATGGTATCCCCTAGCGTACCTGAAAAACCGGGTTTTGCTGCGCTTACTAAAGGATTTTTAAACACCGATCCGTATCAATGTATTTTATGCGGAAACCGGCTGCGGTTTATGAGGGCGGAAAAAGGCATACACGCCGCCACTTTACTGTCAGAAAGGCGGGATAAAACGGCAAAAAAACGATGGCTACAAACCGCGGCCTAGGATCAGTGTGCCTATTATTTCAGTTTTCGGTTAAAAATAGTGCTATTACGCGTTAGCATGGTTAAGTTTAAATACGATAGAGACCCTTTAGTAGGCTCTGATAACGAAACATATCGTTATTAACTCATTAAACTGTTAATCGAATTTCCTAACCATGAACCAGTGATAAAAGCGTGTTCTGTTAAGTCTTCTTCTTTTCTGATATCAGCGAGCCTTGACAGAGTACTTCCAGCATCTGATGCTTGTACTTCTTCATGAAGTTTTTCCCATCCCTCTTTCACAAGTAAAGTAACTCTTTCTGTATAGGTACTTTCTATTGCAATGATATTATTGCCTTTTTTATAGAAACAGAATTCTGACATACTATCTCCAATAATGTGAAGTTTTTTCAGGTGCTTAGCAAGCAGGGACACCTCTGGAACCACAAGCGTGTACACCGAATTTACTGTCTGTTAAAACTGAATTTTCGTCGTAAGGGTAAACAACGCCTGCCGGTACGCAATCCGGCTCAGCTGGTAACGCCGGAAGCTCTCAATCAAAGCTGGTCGATTGATTTTATGCACGACGCGCTGACATGTGGCCGACGTTTTCGGACTTTCAATGTCGTCGATGACTTTAACCGTGAAGCTCTGGCGATAGAGACAGACCTGAATATCCCGATGCAGCGAGTGGTACGGGTGCTGGACAGGATCGTGGCAGACCATGGATATCCGCTGAAGATGCGAATGGACAATGGCCCGGAATTAGTCTCACTGGCTTTGTCGCAATAGGCCGAAGAGCATGATGTGATACTGGAATTTATTAAGCCGGATAAGCCTACGCAGAATGCCTTTATCGAATTTTTTAACCGGACGTACAGGACTGAAATACTGGATTTTTATCTGTTCAGAACACTGAATGAAGTGCGGAAAATAACGGAACGCTGGCTGAATGAATATAATAGTGAGCGACCTCATGAATCCCTGAATAACCTGACGCCGGAAGAGTACCGACTGATGGCTGAGAAACCGGAAATCTCAAAAAGTGTCTGGAACTAAAAAGGGTCTACTTACAGATACTTCTTTGCCGACAGACCGGGTTGTTCGTGTACTTGAGCGGCTGAAAAAAGAACGTGGGTTACCTCAGCAACTCAGAGTTGATAATGGTCCGGAGCTGATATCGGCTGAATTACTGTGAATATAATAATATTACCTTGCGCCATATTCAGCCGGAAACATATCGGAAACAGTTAGTCTTAACGTACGTACAATAATTTTCGATATCCAAACAGCCCGCGAATATGAACTGCACCCTTACTCAGTTGGGTGCAGTTCAATTTTTGGATTCCTTCTGAACCATCTCTAGGTGGCCATGTCCCTATTTCATTAATTTCACCAGTAACAGTATCCTCTCCATACTCTTGTTTATATGATTTTACACATACTACTGCTACTTCTATGACTTAATTTAGCCGTGCAATTTGGATAAAGCATGAAAGACTAGAAAGCCTGGCCCACTAATTTCCAAAGTGTATTCGCGACGCCAGGTGCCCAGCCAGAATTCGACATATGTGCTTGAGTACAAATATATATACCACCTTTGTGAGTGACGTAATCCCCAACAATATATTGCACACGGTTAGGTGACCAGGCTGGATAGTTTGTGTTACCACCGTTATCATCTTTCAGAGAAATATTAAGCAATATATTCTTGGTGTTATCTCCCCCCCGAGTGGCCTGTATCGGAATAATGCCTGAGAACGAGTGATTCAGATCCAAATCGGGATTATCTTCTGGGTGAAATTCAATTATTAATGTCGAGGCTTGCACATTATCTGCGCATCCTGCGTTTACATTCATCGGACGCCTAGAACACCCAGTAGCTCTTTTCCCCCTTAAGGTCAGAATATTTATTTTACCGTTATTATCTTTTACCATAGTACGCAGGGTCGAATATCCGTCTGCGGTAACAATCAAGGACTGTGGTCCCTCGCCGGCATAGAGTGCGATATAACCATATTGTGCACCCTCAACGCGCTGCGCGATCGTGTTACCATTTTTAACCAACTCGAGATTCATTTCTATGGCATCACCAGGTTCAAAGGGGGGAGTAAACGGATCATAGGAGGCATGGGTTAGGCGCGTTAAATAGTTTCCTGTCGTTTCTCCATCCTCGAGCATTTTTAATGCCAGCCAGTGGCGGAATGAAGTCATACCACCAGGTAATTCTCTATCAACATTGCTAATATTGATGGTCACTTTTCCTGACAGACGGTTATCACCAATATGAGTACTGCCATGTTCTGAAATGGCTTCAAGCTTCAGTTCTGTGGGAGTGATAATACCGGAGGCAATATTCATGCTTTCAATTTCAGCAATTGAATAGGTTGAAAAATGCTTAAGCCTTACCGTATCAAAGGGGACTATCTTGCCCTTTTTGCCAAAATCCACCTCAATGCTTGCCGTCTCAAAAAGGTTAATACCTGTATTAAAAGCTGTGACTTTACCTTCTCCAATGATTGATTCATTATTTTCCTTTAACAAATCGCCAATTTCATTAAATAGCAGCACCGGCGAAGTCCCGCCGTTTTCTTTACCAAAAGCAGTGGAGTGAAGACAAACTATCTCATTATCTTTGACAGCGATCACGGGCGAACCTGATGAGCCACCTTGCGTATCAGCATTATATTTAACCCAGTCATTGTTAGAGGTAGTAATCCTTGCAGGGCCCTCTTTATTAGCAGAGGATATATACATTGGACGTATTGACCCATTACCGTATTGTGGTACATAGATAGCCTCCTCTAAATCAGGTTTGCTTTCTCTTATTTTAAGCCCACCGAACAGGGTTTTAATTTGAGCATTTTTTAAATCAAACTCTTTAATTGTAAAAATAGCATAGTCACGTGCACCACCCTCACCAATGGCAAGCAAATTATCGGTATCCACACGGACCGGTTCCTTTACTGGAGAATGCGGATCACAACTTTCATTCATCCAGTTAAACCAAACTTCACCATTTTTTAAATTTTCTCCTGTATGTAGCACATGAAAGTTGGTCATAAATTTATTACCGCTACCTAGTGATGATCCGGTGCCCGAACTAACAAACCTCATCTTAGCTGCGGCAAGAGAATGATCACCTATTTCCGTACCTGCATAACACATATAAGGTAAACGCTGATCCTCGCCAATAATGCCAAAAGGTTCAACAGCTTCAAAAGGAAAAGCCACCTCTTTAAGAAACAAAGAAAAATTATCAGAATCAGTAGGGTACTGAGACAATGTGATTTTTATGTTCACTTCATCACCATCGACTGTGATGGAATAAGCATCCTGCTGATCAAAGGTGGCAATTTTAACAAATTCATATTTCGCATCGCTGAACTCAACCAGGGTTCCAACTGGAAGATTTATATTCTCAAAATTCAGCGTTATCCCCTCAACACCATCATAAGCAACCTGATAAGTATGAATCAGCGAACAATTATTACCGACTAAATTAGTATTATATTCACGCGGTTGAAACTGATGCATAGTTATCACTCCTAATTTTTTTCTAGTCAGGTACGAGGTATCACCGGGCTGAAAAAAACATGTAACATATCGACGAGAAAATTACCCCGTACAGGTTTTTTATACACTGCACACGATCAGTATAGGGTATATTTTTTATTTTGTTAGAATGTGTGATTACGAATGAAAAAGACTAAACTCCGCAACCATGCGGGCATTGGACACGTCCAAGTTTCATAGCGCCCCTTGTTCGCGAGCGCGTTCTGTTTGCCCAGTAACAACCAGGCATCAGAAAATATCTTTTCAAGTGCGAACGTGGAGGTGACGCGAACGGATCCGGAACTATGCACCGGCGGCATCCGGGTGCGCGGCAAGGCTTGAAACTTCCAGCCAGTCATTAATTACCGACGTGGTACACTGCGCCAGTCGTTCACCGATACCGGTGGCGGCTGTTTTTTTTGGTATGTGATACACAGTGCCGCCCATGACTTCTAGATCACGTACTCTAATTCAGGACATTTCCGACATACGTAACAGGGTGTTATAGGCTACAAATAAGAATGCTCTATTCCGTAAATCCACATTGCGCCTGCTACGTGTCAGTAACACATCGACTACCTTCAGATCGCTCTATGATAACGGTATAGCCTGACCCATCCGCTCATCTTTTTCTAGAAACATATTAATCATCATATAATCGGTGCTAACTGTACTGGAGGCTCGACCGTTGTCATGCAGATGTAAAAGATAACGTCGAACAGTACCCTCAATAACAAGGAACCAAGGTTCATCATTGTTCTCACACCACACCGACCAAGATTTAAGTGCCCGCTTAAAAGCGATCAACGTATTTTTAGCGTAAGCGTTCTGGTCGTGTAAGAAGTACAAAAAATTTCTGGCTGCATTCTGGTATTCGGGCATGATCTTATAAACAAGGTCAATGGGTTGGTTTTTGCTGAAAAGGGATAGCTCACTAATCTTATTATTTCAATTCTATAGATTGCCGACGCTACGTAAAAAATAGAAAAGTTGACGGGTAGCAATTCGTTAAACTTAGAAACGGTTAATACATGTTACAACTCACTGAACAGTGTTAATGTCAATACACTTTTCTAAGTGTTCATAAAACACCCTCTAACTTAAAAAATAATGGGTATTATTTAAAGTTAGAAACAGGGAGAAGCAGAGTCGAAAGGGGATTTTTTTAGCGCGGGCGAGACAGAAAGGACTGTGGCGAGGAATTTAAAATGATGCCGCCGAATAATTTTATAACATATTACTCCTTGATTTTAATGATGTAATGAGGAAGCAAGGGAACATAAGCCTGATCGAATACACAGCCTTTACATCCCCCAAAGCAGATGAAATTGTCGTATCCTATTGTTTTTGATCGAAAAATAATTATCCTCAGCGATTAATAAAGACGTCATAGTGTCAAGTCATCGGTTTACGGTGCAAGCCTTTGGGTTTAGAGTAAAAATATATAAATATATAACAGAATATTATTTGGTGATTTTATGAAGACGGTAGACCTAGAAAAGGTATTTCACCATTTCGTCAGCATGGCTGAAGAGTGGCGAGCGTTAGTCGCAGCAAAAGCTTTCTTTCATGACCATTCGTATGAGGAACGTTTGCCTGTTCGTCATGTTGCGTTCATTTGTGATCCTATGATAAAAGAACGTGCACGCTACCTGCAAAAGGAATGGCTGAACTTTGCTGACCTCATGGCAATCAGCGATAACACAACACGCCTGCCTATCCCGGATTCGAGCTATCTGCCGGTGCCGTTTATCCTGGAGAAACGGACGGCTAAAACCTGCGTCAAACTGCGCACGGCTGTGCGCTCTACACTCATCACCAAAGAAGAGTTGTTGAGGCGCTACGATACCAGCATCAGCCGTATTGAGCCGTCCGCTTTTATGGATCAGATAAAAACCTCTTTGCTAAAAGAGCGTGCCGTGTTCGAGAATGACGACGATGCAGAGACATACCGCGTGCGCCAGCCTGTATTTAATGATGTCATTATCCATCAGGCCACCCGGACGAATCACCGCGTCGGTGCACACGGTGCCATCATCTTTGGCGACAATGACGCGCATCCAGTACCGGTTGAACGCTTTGACGAGTACCGCACCTTTTCATGCTATGACGAGCTACAAACCATGAAGTGCTCTGTTATCGCGCATAGCTACGTCTATCGCACCAGCGATATCGATGCGCTGACCCGGACTATTACCACGCGTAACTACATCAAATCGCGTATCGATGCCCGTCTGAAGAAGTTTGAAGAGGCAAAAGAAAGAATACTGAACAGCCATCAGGTTAATGCCCAGAATAAAGATTTCTATTCTACGCGCATTAAAAACGCGCTGGATAATCTCGAATTGCTGAACAAAATGGATGAGGAATTACTGGCTGAAGTCGCCAAATCTAACGAAGATCTGAAGAAACTAAAATTGCGTGCTGTCCGCGCACTGTACGGCAAAGAGATTGAACAACGCTACGGAGTGTTGTTCGCTGTGGTCAATGAAAATGCGAAACTGAAAGTATTTCGTAAGACCGACGGGGATATATAAATGGCCAGATCAGTAATGTCCAAATCGTCCAGTACGCCGGTTCTGAACAATGCTGCCTATGCGCCCGTGCCATTATCTACGAGCGTATAAGGTGTCAGCATCGTGGAACAGCATGTATCCCAGTAATCAAGGGATTTGATATTCATTTGCCGCATGACCTCCTTTTTGACCATCGCCGTTTTACCCTCTTCATTCATTAATAACGGTATGCGCGAGGCCTGACCAGCGATCACCGATTGCCGAGACCCTATTCCGTCAGCATCTACGGCTATCGTGATAGTGCTTCTTTCTGTCCCCGGAAACCTTCGTAATGTTGAGCACCGATTTATTTCTGGCACTGAATACTTTCCCTTCTTTCACGTTCAAGACGGGCGAAAATCTTATTAGCAAGCGTGAGTATTTCCCTGCGCTGGTCATCAGCATTAGCCCGTATCGACTTCGATGTATTGGACACCTTCAGAGCCGAAAAATCAGGAGTGCGCCCGCGGACCTTAAACTGGTAGCCGACCAGACAATGAAGCAAATATTTATGGGGATAGACGCCAAATTGCTGCTCACAGCACGCGTGGGCAGACCGTACAAAATGGCGAATGGTATTCGTAATTTTTTCTCTGGTAACAACCATATCCGGATAGCTCTCCTGTGCAATCTTCGTCACCTCAGAGATTGTTAAAAAACGTTTGTTCCTTAACATCAGATCGGCTATCTCAGCGCTGCTTATTATCGTCATAACCACCTCCAGAATGTTTATCATAGAGGATGGTAACGCCAACACTAATCCCTACAGCCTAGCAATAACGATAACCTTAATAAATAGCTATCCCTGTAAATGAGATTTGTGTGATTTTTAGGAGAACACTTCTATCTTTCGTAGATATTACTAAAAAAAACAACCTCTTATATTTAAATCTCAGATAAATAGTAGTACAAAATTATTTAATTAAAATAAAAATTCAGGCCATTTACTGTTATTTTTTTCTACTACGAACAAGGACGTTTAATATTTACCACGCCCCAGAAAAAAATCAAACTAATAACTAACATATCAAACATGCTTAGTTCCTCCGTGAACAGCTCTACAGGTATCTGTAACGGAGTAATCTAGCAGGAAATAGGAGGTCACTACCGGGCAATCCATGCTGCCTTGCCAGGCTTTATTCAGTAGGAAGCATAACAGCCCGCCTATAACCCATATGAGCACTATAACGATAGTCATCAGCCACGGAAATTGTTTTTTATACGATGTTTCGTACATTTCTTGGTTCATTTTACCCATGATGAAACAGATAACAGCGCCGCCGATTCAGACAGGTCGGTTACCTCTCTCGTTTTTCGGAACAACGGGTCAGTCATTTCGTGCGTCGTAGGCGTCACAATGATACTGACGATATGACAGGCGTTATCAGCAAAAGCGAGTAAAAAATAAGAAAGTGTCGTCCTCACTCTGACACCTCGCTAAGGGGGTAAATAACACGCTCCACCCTGTCCAGTCCAACTGGTCTCCATTCAGGTCAGCACCTCCCAGTCATCCTGAGTCAGTTCTCCCGCCAGAATCAGCGACGGTCTGCCTGTTATTATGTCTCTGACGGATACACCGCCATTTTTTAGCCTTTTTATTTCTACCGCTCTGCCAACCGGCCACCCTGCGCGACGGGTAAAAATTCTACCATGCTCCGTTATCAATCTAACGACATCCAAATATTGCACAATGACCTCCTTACTGACACCCCCGGCGATTACCCGTATCACCGACAATCTCTTAACTAAGATTATTTACGTCTTGCGTCTGAAAAAAACACCAACAAAGCCTTCATGAAAATATGAAAACTTTTGTATGGTATCTGTATGGAATAGACGGTTTGTGATTTGCTGTAAAATATTCCACCCTGCGGAGCGGGGCGAAGGCATGGATTTTGGCACGATTTAAAAGGCCACAAGGCTTGCTACCAAAGTCCTGAACCCCACTACACACTTTGCGGAAATTTATTTTTTCGGTACAGCGCTTCATTTCCGCAATCTCACCTCTAGGAATAATCTGCAATATCTTATATTCCATTCGGTCTTAAATGAGAATGCTAATTTTTTTAATGGGTTAAATTCTGTCTAATCGGTCACTTTTTGTATGGCACCGGTTTCACAAACCGGCTTTCGCGGCGTCATCCAGCCAGTCAGGAACTGGTCTATGGTCTTTTCCCACGTCCGAATATCCAGTTCCCGGATCCGCTTCAGGGGCTGTCAGGGATAGTTCGGATGGTACAACCAGCAAAATACTGCCGGTCTTTTAGGGCATTTGATCGTGAAAATGCCGCGCCAGAAGTCCTGACTTATCACGTAACCACGCGTGCTGGCGTAGCGCTCTAACTCCCCCATGGTCTGGTTTCTTATCTTCACTATCGGATACCAAATCGCTCTATGGACTCATGGGGGAGTTATAGTTTATGGCAATAGATAAAGAGCTGAACAGATTGATACATCCCAGGTTATAATCTGTTCAGTCTCTATTTTTCAGTTTATTCAACAAATAAGATAAACATCAGCATCGCTATTTTTGATGTTTAGAAAATAGACTACCTTATCTATCATACTTGATGTCAGGTGAAACGAAGTAAGTAATACTTCTCCCAACAAGATCTCCTTCTGGTAATGGAAAACTCATTAAAAACGTTACATCTCCCCATGTGAAAAGCAAATCTGCTTTCGTCATTTTCTGCGTCATGTCGGCAATAGTTATTTCCAGTATGCCGTCTTCTCTTACCGATGCGATTAAAGCTAGAGAGCTCAGGACTCTAAATTTGACATTAGATAGTTCAATATCGTAACCATTATTTGTAAAAATCACAGCGGCAACGGATTTTTTATTATCGCCAGTAATAACATGTGCTAGATTATCATATACCGACTGCGTTTTTTGTTCGGGCATTTCCCCTTCTGTATCTGTAATCTCATAGTAGTATGATGACGAGTTTCCTTTTTCATGCTCAATCCAGACAGAAAAAACCTCGCCGGATATAACTTTATTACTTCCATTTTTATTTATTTCACGCCAGCTCCCCGTCTGGTTTTCGGCCTGCACAGTGATAACTTGAGGGATTGGAAAACTGTAGTACAACCCATCGTGAGTAATTTTAATTATTTTGTCAGACGTTATTTTTTCTCCCGATTTAATAACCCTTCGAGTACCGTCATTAAAATAAACATTAATATCGCCATTCAGATTGCATTGATTGATGCTTGTGTAAACAGCATTATTAGCGGATGAACTGTCAATCGATGAACCAGTAAAAACATTCTTATTGGGGAGTGCAATAACGGATTTTTTAGCATTCTTTACATTTTTTCTGGTAAGAGTCATTGCGGTTATTCCCACCTTCCCATTACTAATGGCACCCGCAAAACCATCACTTCCCCAGCTGTTATTACCCCATTCAATTAGTGGGTATGTGAAATTATTAACTTGCTCTACGGTTGTACCAGGAATACGCTGCCACTCCCACAGTGGTTGTATGTTTCGATATTCATCCCCAGTTCTGATAATAAAGTAGCTACCGCATCCCATATAATATCCTTTGAGATTCTCGCCATTGCCACTCTCACCGCCGACAGTTCTTGTAGATATTACTTTTGCCCACAGACAAGATTTCTCTGAAATTTTTGCTATGTAATCATTAACCCAGTATGCCCTGCATCCCAGATAGTAATCGTTACCTTCCTCATCACCATCCGCTCTGCGGATAAGTTCCTGTAATATTTCCGGATGCTTAGGATTGGTATTCATCAGCTGTCTGCACCATTCAGCCAAAGCATTGCTACCATTCATACCTCGACTGATTGCCCGGCCACATACCTGAAAATCATATAATCTGGCATAACTGAACCAGCCCATCCCGTTTATGATAAAATCTTCAAGGCTTCGGATAGCTGTTTTACTCAGAGCAAAAACACCATGAAGGATCGACTGAGTTTTAAATATGTTGCCTAACAGTACAGTTCCATAACTTCCTGCATACAACTGAGAATATTTACCCGACTGAGGGTTATGCTGACTGAATGAATTATCAACACTAATTCCTTCGCCTTTTTCCTTTCCGTGCCGGGCAACAGGTAAACAAAGCGATGATATCGAATTCGAAGCTGCATAAGCTTCATTAAGAAAAGAAGTTAGCCCTTCATTTTTCCATCCACTCATTGACCATAGTAATTGTATATATGCGAAGTCAGCCTGGTTAGCCCCTGTTTGTCCCATAGAAGTGTTAGTTGTTCTCTTTAAATAACTAACACACTCGTTTAAAGATGATGACGAATATCTTTCTGTCAATATTATGAATATTTCTGAAGCAATTGTTGCAAGGCCTATCTGCCTGTGCCACCAGTTACTGGTCTTAAAGTCTTGGCTGGTATAAAAATGTATTGCTCCGACGGCTGAAGTGTAATAAAAATCACTTTCTGGAACAGGATTGTGATGGATATAATTTGCAATATCTTTCGTTCTATTCAAATGTTCATATAAAGGAGCGGTGTTATTTCCCGCATTAGTTTGTGGATATGATATGTCTCTGAATTTCCCTTGACTAAACCCATGAAGCCACCCATCAATTACCTCCTTTGTCGGGGGTTGAGCAGTAGTCAACATCACAAGGGCATTATTGTATACCGTTTTTGCATCATGTATTATATTGTCGTTCGCTTCATATCTTATTTCATATGTATAATTACTTCCATTTGGCACCCAGACTTTGTTTCGATAACTACTTTCTAGCGGGGTTATTATTTTTGTTTCTTTGTTTTTCTCTCCAACGCGCAAAAACAGACTATTATTATTTATGTAATCAGATAAGTAGTAGGGCCAGCTATACATTGATGAGGTCTCATTATCAGTAATAAAATTCAATTCCTCATACAGTAAATTATGATTTAGACTACTTACCGAAATTTTTATTTTTATACCAGGAATGACTGCGCCCGCAGAGGAAATTACGCCATCACTTTCCCAGCTATTAAGAAAACAGTTTGTAGGATATGCAATCAGGTCTGAGCTTTCTTTTCTCCACAATTTATTTCTGTATTGACTTCCAATGGGGATAATATCTCCTTTTTTATCCCTTTCACCTGAGCGAATATAATTACTGTTTTTGTTTATTTCTTCAGCAAACTTCATTGGCCAAGTGTAATGCTCTGTTTCAGTATTATTCGGTATGAAAATATTTTTTTCCAGAATTTCGTCTGTCTTTGGATCTATAACAAAAGCACATATACTCTCTCCCGCCCTGGCATCTCTGTCTGACTGAATGTTCATACCCGAGATTTCTTTCCATTCTGTGTTTTCATTCATAGCATAACCCTTTTAATTAATTCAGGAACGACCCTCTTCCGGATATAATGCCTAAATACGGCATATCTGGGAGAGGCTGTATCCGGGCAGAGCCGAAACCCTGCCTGGTATTATCAGGCTTCCGTGGTCGATGCCGGGGCGTCACTCACTGGCAACGTCCGTGTATCAACAGGAAAACCGACCGGCCATCGATAGCCAATCACGCGGGTTAACGCGAATGCTTTGATGTTCACCGCGCTAGACTGGTTTCCGCCCAGCACCAGTAAATCCCCATTCGCACGCTGACCGACCACAAAACCAACATGCCCCCCCCCGTCACGAGAAAACACCACGATGCAACCATAAGCGGGTTTGTCGAGTCTCGTGCCCCATTCGAGCCAGGACTTAGCCGACTCAAAACGGCTTGAAATAATTCCGTTACGCTCAAACATCGCCCCCACAAAAGCAGAGCACCAGGATGTTTTTTCTTCTTTGATACCTCCACGCTTAATGTCTTTCCAGTACTGCAAGATTTTCGGATTACCGGGTGCCACACCCGTACGTGCCACACCCATATTCTGACGAGCTTCTGCAAGCCATTTTGGGTCTGACTCAGCCATAGCCATGCCTCGATTGTTAAAGACAGGCTCATTATCGTTAGGTTGTGATTTACGACAGGCAGAAACTGTCCGTGAACGTTCTTAATGACTTCATTTTTTCCTCCGCCTAGTTACTCATCACAAATTTAGCGAAATTAATCAGTTGCTCTGTTGTCCAGTTTTCGGGGTTTTCATCCCTGCCGACTCGTACATGCTTTCGTCTTCCTGCTGGGCGGGAAACTCTTTAATCATGGTATTCAGCGTGTCCGGGGTGATACGTAACTGGTCAGTGAACAGGTAGCGCAAAACACCTCACTGCCTGCCAGTTTCGGCCTCTGCTGCACCTGGTTATAATTTGCGCGATGATAGAAATAAAATTAGCGCGGGGCTGAAGTTCTTCAGGTAATGGCAGGTTAACAGTGCCATCGAAGTTGTTCGAAATTATCAGGCTTGCCGTATCCACCGCTTTGAACACGGTTTTTACTTCAGTGCCTTCGCTGGTCACAACATAGCTGGTTCGCCCGGTCGCGGTACTTTTCAGTATCAGTAACGCAATCAGACCGGTCAGTTAGTCAATCGTTGCGGCCTGCTCTATGGCCTTTGTGAGTTTCTCTGTCACGGACTTTTTCCCTTCTATCGGATAGGGAAAGTGTGCGGAATATGGAGATGTAAATATCTAAAATCGATATTCACCGAGTTTCCATATTGTCAACAACCTGCATTGTGGTATACTGTTTCCAAGTTGGAAACAAGGAGTGAAGAAGTGCATGTTGTTTCAAGAAAACCATTCATAGATGCAGCAAGGAAATACCCCAATGATTCAACAGCTTTATCGGATATTTACCGGACACTAAAAAGGATAGATGTCAGTAACCCTGATGAGTTAAAAAATTTCTTCCCCAGCTTAGACCGTATGGTTTACAGAAAAAAATGGTGGATCATCGACGTGGGGGGTAACAATTTAAGGATTATGTTTTTTGCAGATTTTGAAATAAGTAAAATTTTTATAAAACATATATCTACACATTCAGAGTATGACAAGCTCAACACATTTTACAGAAGGAACGCGGAATGATTTATAGCGAAGTCACCAAAGCAACAAACGCACTGGTTAATACAGTACCGTTTTTGGGCGGCATTCGTACTGAATCAGACTATAACGAGGCAGTGAGCCTCGTTGAACATCTGTTAGAAAACGATACTAATAACATTCTGATTGATTTATTGACCAGTCATATTGACCGTTATGAAGAAAATGCTCCCGAATTTGAAGATTTTAACCGTAGTCTGACTGAAGGGACCGACGGCGTATCTCTGTTGCGCGTCATCATGGATCAGCATGGTTTAGGCCAGTCTGATTTTGAAAATGAGATCGGAAAAAAATCGCTGGTTAGCCGGATACTCAGTGGCGAAAGAGCGCTAACACTTGACCATATGCGTGCCCTGGCAAAACGTTTTAACATCCCGGTATCAGCCTTTGTGGATTAATCCCTGACGAAAAAAACCGGCATCATAATATCCAATGATTAGAAAATAGATTAGACAATTATCTAATCATCCCAAGCGGATATGCTCTTTACATGGTAACGGTACAGTGGACAAAGAAAGCGCTGAAAAAGCTACTTTCGATAGACCAGCGATACCGGAAAGCCATCAAAGTTGACCGATCCCCTCCCTAAAGGAAGGGGATTCACACTTCGCAGAGTCGAACCTAAGCCGCATTAAGCGATTCAGGATTTACAGACACTCCATGAGCTAACATTTAACGCAAGCTCAGGTAATATATATCCGCAACCGCTACACCGTTTCGACGACGGGAAAAACTGGTCAATGGCGACGACAGAGCGACCTGACCATTCAGCCTTGTACTCCAGCCGGCGCACAAAATCGCCTCATCCTGCGTCTGCTATCGTTTTGGACAGTTTCAGATTGCGTACCATGTTTTTCACTTTCAGGGATTCAACACAACCAACTTGGTTTTCGTTAATCAGTCTGCAGGACAACTTGTGCACGTTATCCATACGGCAATTTTCGCGTGGTGTTTTGAGACTCTTAATTTTGCTTTAGCGCGGTTGCTTGAGCCTTTTTGTTTCTTGCTCAAGCAACGCTGTAGCAGTGCTAAACGTGGCGGGGATTGCCGGTTTTAAATCCGCTATCGGTAACGAGGCAGATTGTTTATGGTGTTTACTTTTAGACGTTTGAAAATGCGGCTTGCTGCAAAGATACGCAGGAAACGTCATTTAACCATAAGAATCAGCTTTCTTTTTCATTGCTGTAAGGCGGGCATTGGCTTGTGTGTAGCCTGTATTTATAGGCGCGCTTCATTTCTTACATATCCAGTTAAACTATGTAAGAACACTGGTATTATTTACTGTCAGCTTCACGCCTTATATCCGCGCCCTAAAAGGACGAGGTTTTACGGTGGGTACCACTTTGGCAATCTCATAGCCAGCCTCCAACGTCTTCGGTAATCAACTGACAAGGAACATCCAGGACATCGACCATTGGGAAGAGGCGATAAAACGGATTAATACGGCTGTTTCCGTTCGTCATTTTTTCTTTAATCGCCAGGTAAATGACTGGAATCTATCAGTAAATATTCACACTTGCAGTCGGTGTAATCCGCCGTAATATCCAGCGGTCGAACACTTCCACCAGCACCAACCAGGAGGGAAAGGAGTGTTCAATGTTTTCTATCATCATCGTCATCTCCTTTGCGTACGTCCCGCTCTTTCCGGCTGCCACCGCCCTTTCCAATGACTGCCTCGACAATGGAAAACATTTTCCCCTGCATAACCTCGCTGAACTCACGCCAGTTGTTCGCGGCGATGATGACGATGATAAATATCAGGCTGTCGTTCCAGTCCTCATGAAGGGCGATGTAATACCCCGTCAGACCCGCAATCAGTGACAGTACCCATTCAGTTAACAGGTTTAAAAAGTTGGCCTTGATCCTCTCTTCCCGCACGCTATGAAGAAAAACACCTGTCCCGCACAAGAGGGAAAGGAGCACCGCCAGTAAAAAGGTATGTGTCTCGCTAAACACGCCCCCTCCTGTACAATTGTGGTTCCGTGCTGTTTAAGTTAACGAGTATGTGATTAGGGAGAAAAAAAAGCGCCTCGCGGGCGCTTTCATCTGTATACGGTCTTTGAGTGCATTACACATCAATCTCCCTCAAATCCCCGACCAGAAGCCGGGGATTAGGCTGTTTATTTTTTAGGAATAGAGACAACTTTCAGGTCAGTGATAAAAACATTGTCGAGACTAAAAATGTAGGGCGGGATAAAAGTGGCAGACTCCAACGCATTGCAGGTTTCTTTACAGAATCTGGATCGCGCTTTTCAGAACTTCTTTGAGAAACGGGCGAAATACCCGAAGTTCAAACGCAAGCACGGAGCGCAATCCTCCTACCATTGCAGCAACCTGAAAATCACCGCTGACACAATAAAGATCCCTAAGGTTTCCCCTATCCGGGCGAATATTCACCGGAAGATTGTCGGCAAGATGAAAAGCATTACCATCAGCCGCGCACCGACTGGCAAATATTACGCCTCAATCCTTGCCGATGATGGGCAGGAAGCGGCAGTAAAGCCAATCGGTATCACTGACGTAGCGGGCTATGACTTGGGGTTATCACACTATCTGATCGGCAAGGACGGGAGTAAAGTGGCTAATCCTCGCCACTTGGTCAACGCATACCGCCGTTTACGCCGAGACAGCAAGGCTCTATCCCGTAAAAAACTGGGCAGCGCCAATCGCCGTAAGGCTCGCTTACACCTTGCCGCACAACACGAACGGGTAACCAATGCCCGTGCCGATTTCCAGCATAAACTTTCCAGACGACTTATTGACGAAAACCAAGCGGTAATCGTGGAAACGCTGAAATCAGCAAATATGATGAAAAACCGTCGCCTTGCCCGTCATATCGGGGATGCAGCCTGGTCTGGATTTGTGGAAAAACTCGCGTACAAAGCAGAGTCGGCAGGGGTTCACCTGGTCAAACTGGATCAGTGGTTCGCCAGCTCGAAAACCTGCCATTGTTGCGGTCACAAGATGGCAGAAATGCCGCTCAGGTGCGGGAATGGACTTGCCCCGGCTGTAATGCTAGTCATGACCGTGATATCAATGCGGCGATCAACATACAGCACAAGGGCATAACAGAATTAATGGCGGCGGGTCACGTCGTCAAAGCCCATCGAGGCTTGCGTAAGTCTGGCTCTATGCCAGTTGCAGCCTAAGAAGTGCGAAGCCTCGCCGCTTGTGGCTGGGAGCAGTCACTTACAGGAATGACTCCATGGGAAAATACCTCCGCCCGCCTAAAGGTCGTCATTGTTCAGAAAATAATTTCAAAAAGGAAATGCCGCCCATAAAGGGGAGGCTCATATCAACGTCCCGTGGTTATCTTCTGACAGCGATAATGCCGGCATCGACATCCCAGATTGCGCTCGTCACCCTGGCGGTTTTGTCAGACAGCAGGAAGAGAATAGTGTTTTCTGCGGCTCCGACTCGGCCCAGCGGGTGGAAATCATTCAACGATTTCATAGCATAATCGATATCAGCTTTGTCCATGAAGCCTTCGTATATCGGCGCTGACCAGTTCAATCGCCAGGGCATGCAGACCCGCTTTTGCCATTGAATCGGCAGAGGACGGCGAGTCACCCAATGCGGCCTGGGCGCCAATCGATCCAACGTTGACAATGGATCCTTCGAGCTTCAAGGCTAGCATGTTCTTCACGACATCCTGCGTGATAAAGAACGTGGCGTGGTTCAGCGAAAGATACATGTCGTAATCGGCAAAGCTGTGCTCGGTAAACCCTTTCAGCATGAAGATCCCGGCGGCATTCGCCATCAGGCTGATATCGCGATGATTGGCATTGATTTCCTGACGGATTGTTTCCATACCTTCTTCGGTCATCAGGTTCGCCGCAATGACCGCAACCGGTCCCAGCGAGCTCAGATCTTTTTGCTTTGTCTTAGTACGACACTCCCGCCCGCTTCGAGTACCATGCGTGCGACGGCCAGACCCAAGCCGCTGGTACCTGTATTACAGTTATTATCGGAGTATACGCCGGAAGAACTGACCCAGCTGGCGGCAAGCGCACTGGGTCAGTTCAGAGATGTGTAGATACCTATGCCCTGAAGGGCGGGGTTTTACGGTGCACTGGATAAATGAGCGACTAACCGAGCCTCTATGCCTTCATTTAGCCGTGCAATTTGAAAGACTAGAAAGCCTGGCCTACTAATTTCCAGAGTGTATTCGCGACGCCAGGTGCCCAACCAGAATTCGACACATGCGCTTGAGTACAAATATATATACCACCATTGTGAGTGACGTAATCCCCAACAATGTATTGCACCCTGTTAGGTGACCAGGCTTCCGGATTTGTGTTGCCGCCTTCACCACCTTCACCGCCTTCACCACCTTCACCACCTTCACCGCCTTCACCACCTTCACCGCCTTCACCACCTTCACCACCTTCACCGCCGTTGCCACCTTCATCATCGAAATCGAGGTCGAAGGCTTGATAAAAGCCCATACCGGTATCAGCGATTATCCATATGCACAGCAGCACCTGATGGCCAGAACGGGAGGGAAGGGTAACGCTCAGATCGTCCCACGGAGCCATGGCTTTTTCACTGTAGCTCCAATAGGGTTGATCTGGGTTAAAATCACTATAGATGGGCTCGAGTTCAAATGAATCACGGCTCAGGCGTTTGCTAGAATCCCAGTTTTGTTTGGTAATGTACCAGCGATAACCACGGGTCTTATGGGCGGCTTGATATTTCCATGTTACATGGAAGGTGCTACCACTGGCGACGGCGAGTTTAGGCCATCCTCCAGAAATACCGGCCAGTGTAGCTAACTCGGCATCGGTATAGTTGACAGCAATCCGGCCATCAGTACTTCGCCCTCCACTGAGAATCAAACCGTCGGCTGGCGGTATCGCACTAACGACATCACTGTAGAATGTCTGTTCATCACCCTGTTGTGCAAACTGGCCGCCAGTATAGTTAGGAAAGTTTTTTCCGCCCTCCATTTCATTTGCAGGCCATGAAGCTCCAAGCTTACCTTTTGATATTAAATATCCCGCGCGTGACATTGGACTAGTAACATAGCCATGGAAGGGCTGAATATTTTGCAGGCTGCGATTACGTTGAACATTTACTCGCTTAATCAATTTATTAATACGATTAACCATGATAAATCTCCTTTAAATAAAATTACTAAGTTTCATATGTGATTTTCAAATTTCATGCTTTCATATTAACTGGTGCACATGAAAATGTTTGATAGATAAGAAATTATAAGGGGTTTTATTTGATCGCACTCTCCTTATGTCAAGCAGCAGGGTGTGTTTTTTAATTAAATACTGAATATTAATTCTCACTTAACATTTTTTGTAATGCTAAGGAACATTGCATTAAAGTGTTTTGGTAATCCCTCCATTATTAACGGAGAGAATAAGTAAAATCAGTTTAAGTGCTTCATGTGTTGCATTGGAATGAAGCCTGGGTCGTTCATGATTTGAAACCATTACCACTGAATTTCATATTTCTGTAAAGCATTTAGCGATATAAATAGGTTTTGATCTGGCCAGTGATTACTGGCTGTTCTATTATAAATAGCTAGCACGGATGATGCCATGCCCCCGATATAGTTCAGACCCCAGCGTCGGCCTCAGCCTTTTTTGAGAACGGCGTTCAGTAGAAGGTGATAATGTCAGGTTGTTAGAAACTAATTTTCATGAACGCGTCTATTTTAGGTGTGGGTCTGAATTACATATAATATATATATTTGTTTTTTTTAAAAAAAGTTATACATATTCATAAGTATATACCATCACTCTTCATTTTAAGCGCCATGACTAGATCTTTTTGTGTCCCGTGAGGATGGCAATTATACTGAAATTCAGTATTCCAGAATGAATCATCAGGAACAAAATTGACACTTACATTACCTGGATTATCATTTTTCGAGAGAACTGAACTGTTAGCCATATAAGTATAAAATGCAACCAAATTGTTATATGATTTAACTCTTACTGCCGAAAGAGGGGCTATTTTTTCTACTCTCTTTGTTGTTAACATAGCGCTTACCTCTCTTTTTGAGAAAACATATAAATGTAAACTGCACTATTAATATAGCTGGTTTTAGTTATATGTAGGGTCGCTATTTCTTTAGGATGCTGGAATCTTTCAGTAAGGGTGAGCTGAGACCTTTCAGTGAAGAAGCGTAATTTATTGATTAATAAATTAATGACCATTTAAATTTACTGCTTAACTGCATTTACTGTTCCGTTGCTCCCCAAACCCCTCATGCCAGTATCTTAAGTCGACATCTACAGACTGGTTAGCTTTACCGGTATAAATTTGCGGGAAAAAGATCAAGTTTATGGCATATCAATAATTCGATGTATGTATGGATGTTTGTTTATCCAGCTTTTGGTGCTCTCATACCCGCTCATCAAAACTAGGGGATCACGCGCCTAATGCCCCCGTTGTGGGTAATACCACAAACGAGCCAGGAGCATAGCGACTACCTTTTTTATACAATACCGTGAATGAGGGCATAGGTTGTGTGAGCAGGCTTAGACGGTATGCAATTAAGCCATACTGCGTGGAACTGTTTTCATGCTCAATTTATCAGGTGCTTGTTATCGTACAGCGAGACGGGGCAGAGCCAGCAACTTTCCCGTGCTGGTCAGGTTACCCACAAATTGCCTGTTTATCCTTCCGGAGTCCGAGGCTAAGACCTGAACATGAAAATTGCAGATATGGTTTATTGTCGTTGAATGGTGTTCAGCTGGTAGTGACAATGCTAGCCAGCCCTGATAAGATTTGATTGCTACGTCTTGTCTTATCAGGTATCTGCGAAGATTAGAGTACCGAAGCCCTGTGATTCTGTCACGGGGTTTTTGTACATCTGGGACTTGCTAAACCCCCGTAAACACTCAAGTTTTTGATGCATTCTTCCCTTTGAGTCAGAAAATGATCCTTTAAGTACAATCCCTTATCTCACAAAAAAACATTTTATGTTAGTAAATTACATTACAAAAAAAATTATAACTGGTACTCTTTCTGGAGGTTATTTCAGAGCTTTTTGACGTCTGGAGGAAAAAGTTTGATTGAATTTGAAGGTTTGACAGACGAACAAGTCCAGGAATGGTTAAAAAAACATGGGGTGGTTGTGTCTCAAAAGCTGGAGGACGGTTCCTGGATAGGTCTGTATCCGCTGATGTTTATCCTTTCCGTTTGCATGGGGCAGTACACCACCTACATGTACCGCTGGTATTTTGAGGACAAAGGCGGAGCCCTTCTATTTTTCCTGACCGCGAAGATTTTGATGAGGTGTCGGAGCGAAGAGCGTCACTCATATCGTAATCACCCACTTCTCATTGAAAAAGACGAAAACGGGTATGACAAATGGTAACAATGCTGAGTGAAAACATCAGGAAAGTACAGATGTCAGATGCGTTAAATGATCCAGACTTACTAATGGAATCTATCAAAACGGAACACTACATTTATCTCACAAACGGCAATGTTTCTTCCCTATTAAGACTCTTCTCTCCCCAAGCTCTGACACGATTACTCGATAACAGTCTGGCACTGCGAAAATCGATATTTGAAGAAAAAACTATGGATAAATTCATCTCTATTGTTGCGATAACAGGTCAGCAATTTCGAGAAAAAACAGCCCATGTTATCGAACTTGCCAGAGATAACGCCTTTATTCTGGTACTGACTGAACCCAATGAATTAGGTCACTCGTCTTTGATGTTTGCCCTATGTTCAAATGTCATTACGCAGGCCTTAATGAACTACAGCAAGGAATTTATTGTCTCGATGGAAAAAGTGAAGGAGCAATGCAAAATGATGATGGATGGTGGAGACAACCAGTATGTCCACTAAACCATTTAAAGCGAAAAAACGCACCTTATTCGCGTAGATGTTTTTCTTACCAATCCCGAAGACATGAGTCTCTCATTAAGAAAAGGGAGTGGTTTTGCCTGTACCATGAACATCCGGACGATTATAAGGCGTTCATCTCCTGGGGCGGAGATATTATCTATTTTGCAGAACGCATTGCTAGTAACATTAACGTTACGAAATTTCGGGTTTTCAAAAAAGAGAGTGGGTACATAAAACAGATATGATCCTCTATGCCGCCATAACAGAAAATGGCGCTGCTATCATGGAAGATGACAATGACCACCTTATACGTTGTTCAGCGCGAACAATATGGTTGTGCTGGTGAATGCAATCATCCGGTTGCAGGAAAAAGAAACATTCCTCAAAGACCAGCTGGAACAAATCGCCCACTTTAATCCGGACTGGGACAGGCTTCAGGTTGCAATAGACTGTCACCGCGAAGTGTTAGATCTGCTGAAGACCAGCCAGGATGAAAATAAGCGGCTGTGAAGTATCCCCGGCGGGTATGAAGCTCCTGACTGCCATTGAGTCACACGAAACCTTTCCTAACGCCGTTCGACACCGGCGCATGTTATCACCGCTAAAAAAACTCCCCAAGAACAGCTGATAGCATACCTAACAATTAATACCGTTAGCAGCATACGTTTTACCGCTGGCAACATATTAAAATACCGCTGATAGCATACATAATGATTCCCAAATAGGTACGATACCCTGCATCAGTCTTCAAAATAACTAAGATTACCGCTGGTAGCATACATTCACCGCTGACAGCATATCAAACAATCTTCAGACTATTGTTGAGGATCTCGATCAGCTTAATATTATCAGGTGTGAGATTTTGAGATAAATCAGCTATCTTATTGATTATATTCTGCTTCATATCAGCAACATTGCCCTTTTCAGGCTTTTCCGCAGAAGAGATATCAGGTTTACTTTCGATGACTTTGAGTTTTGGGTTCCTGTTATGGATTTGAATATAGACCGATCTGCCACGCTTAATCTCGCTGTAATCAAGATAGCCGAGTTCCTGTAGTGATTTCAGGCCATTACGGATAGTCTGGTTTTGAGAACTGACATTGTTTGTGCTCAGGTTAAGTCTTGTCCTGAGTCTGGCTAACGATATTGGCGCTGGTTTAGTCGGGAGACTTTCGATGAAGGTGTATAGTGCCTGGGCGGTCTCTTTTCGTGGTAATTTATTGATAACCTTAAGTTGTAACAGTACCTTATGATCAAATCGATACAGTTCGGAAAGCTTTGGTTCAGAGTGAAAAATGATAGTATTCTTCTGCTCATTGTAGTCGACGCTATTTATGAGATGCATCATCAGCAGTGAAATTTTATTCGAGCCATCGACATTCTTATCTTCATAGGTTCTCTGAAATGAGAGTGTCGTTCTCATAATCTTCAGGAGGCTCTTTGTAAGCCTGTCTCGCAGCGTTTTGCGAATCTGGGAAGATGGATATCCGCAGAATTTAGCGAACTTGGTAATACTCATTTCAACGCGGCCATTTAACTCGCCGTGCTCAGCCAGAGAACGCACGACACCAACCCAAGTTTTAAAATCGTGATCCATATCCAGTCGTGGGCCGGTTATCTTGATATTGGCATAGCCCTCAGAACGCGCAACCTCCAGCTGAACCAGCTCTTTAGAGGCGTCTATCTCATTGGTATTATTTCGTTTACTATTCTTTGTGCCTTTCAGCGTAGGGACGAAGAGCCCTAATCTCATCAGCGCAATTGGCTGGACAGTATTGTTATTATTAGGGGTCAAATCGCCGGTATAAAGGCTGGAATACTCCTCACTCAGGTCATCATCGCCTGTGGATGAATAAGAGGTTTCCTTTACCAAAGTTTTAGATTCTGCACCCTGAGCATTGTTTTCAATGTTTTTTTTCTTTTGCGCTGGCATGTGGATACCTTTTTCAAAATACCGCTGGCAGCATACATGGATCTCCGCTGACAACATACGTTCTGCTGCTCGCAGCATACATTAAACCGTCAGTAGCATACAATATACCGCCGATAGCATACGACAATACACTCTGAGAGCAGATGTGGCGCAGCTCTCAGCGATCGGGGATCTTCTTTGGATCTGTTATGAACTCTATATGATCTTAATTACTAGGATCTATCCAGTTGATATGTGGATAAGTTGTGAAGTTTACGTCTCTGCATCGTTATCAGTGTAAGTATCCCAGCTTTAGTTCCACACACTTTTTGAGATTTCCGGTTTTTCAGCTATCAGCCGATATTCTTCCGGCGTCAGGTTATTCAGGGATTCATGGGGCCGCTCACTGTTATATTCATTCAGCCAGCGTTCCGTAATCTCCCGTGCTTCGTTCAGTGTTCTGAACAGATAAAAATCCAGTATTTCGGTTCGGTACGTTCGGTTAAACCGTTCAATAAAGGCGTTTTGCGTCGGTTTGCCTGGTTTGATAAATTCCAGCAGCACGCAATGCTCTTCAGCCCATTGCGCCAGAGCCAGTGAGACTAATTCTGAGCCATTGTCCATCCGCATCTTCAGCGGATTCCACGGCTTGCCACGATCCTGTCCAGCACCCGCACCATTCGCTGCGCCGGGATATTCAGGTCTATTTCTATAGCCAGAGCTTCACGGTTAAAATCATCGACGACATTGAAAGTCCGAAAACGTCGG
>Ga0302347_1000232_pt1 | contig 100806 bp, 93 predicted proteins | sample PhyWR1_FD_202178 | JGI IMG/M metagenome (GOLD analysis project Ga0302347, IMG submission 202178) | Leaf surface microbial communities from wheat plants in UC Gill Tract Community Farm, Albany, California, United States - DLSL W.R1 (v2)... | ecosystem: Host-associated > Plants > Phyllosphere >... | reverse complement strand
AACTGAACGAAAGCCTGGAAGGCCAGGAAATTACCCTTTGCGGATGGGTTCATCGTCGCCGTGACCACGGTGGGGTGATTTTCCTCGATATCCGTGATCGTGATGGTCTGGCGCAGGTTGTGTTCGATCCGGATCGTGCTGAGACCTTCGCTGCTGCCGACCGCGTGCGCAGCGAGTACGTTGTCAAGGTGACCGGTAAGGTTCGCCTGCGTCCGGCCGGTGCTGTGAACGCCAACATGGCCTCGGGCATGATCGAAGTGCTGGGTTACGAGCTCGAAGTCCTGAACGAAGCTGAGACTCCGCCGTTCCCATTGAACGAATTCTCTGACGTTGGCGAAGAAACCCGCCTGCGTTATCGCTTTATCGACCTGCGTCGCCCAGAGATGCTCGACAAGCTGCGTCTGCGTTCGCGCATGACCACCAGCATTCGTCGCTACCTGGACGAAAACGGCTTCCTGGACGTTGAAACACCGATCCTGACCCGTGCCACCCCTGAAGGTGCGCGTGACTACCTGGTGCCAAGCCGTACCCACGCCGGTTCTTTCTTCGCCTTGCCGCAGTCGCCGCAACTGTTCAAACAGCTGCTGATGGTGGCCGGTTTCGACCGTTACTATCAGATCGCCAAGTGCTTCCGTGACGAAGACCTGCGTGCCGACCGTCAGCCTGAGTTCACTCAGATCGACATCGAGACCAGCTTCCTCGACGAAAAAGACATCATGGGCCTGACCGAAGGCATGATCCGCAACCTGTTCAAGGAAGTGCTGGATCTGGAGTTCGGTGAATTCCCGCACATGACCTTCGAAGAAGCCATGCGTCGCTACGGTTCCGACAAGCCAGACCTACGTAACCCGCTGGAACTGGTTGACGTTGCCGACCAGCTTAAAGAAGTGGATTTCAAGGTGTTCAGCGGCCCGGCCAACGACCCTAAATGCCGTATTGCCGCCCTGCGTGTGCCGGGTGCTGCGAGCATGCCGCGCAAGCAGATCGACGACTACACCAAGTTCGTTGGCATCTACGGTGCCAAAGGCCTGGCGTACATCAAGGTCAACGAGCGGGCTAAAGGTGTTGAAGGTCTGCAATCGCCGATCGTTAAAAACATCCCTGAAGCTAACCTCAATGTGATCCTGGATCGCGTTGGCGCAGTCGATGGCGACATCGTGTTCTTCGGTGCCGACAAGGCCAAGATCGTCAGCGAAGCGCTGGGCGCACTGCGGATCAAGGTGGGTAACGACCTGAACCTGCTGACTTGCGAGTGGGCGCCAATGTGGGTTGTCGACTTCCCGATGTTCGAAGAGAACGACGACGGCAGCTTCAGCGCCTTGCACCACCCGTTCACTGCACCAAAATGCTCGCCAGAAGAGCTGGAAGCCAACCCGGCTACCGCTTTGTCCCGCGCATACGACATGGTGTTGAACGGCACTGAGCTGGGTGGCGGTTCGATCCGTATCCATCGCAAAGAAATGCAGCAAGCGGTGTTCCGCCTGTTGGGCATTGATGAAGCAGAGCAAGAAGAGAAGTTCGGCTTCCTGCTCGACGCCCTGAAGTACGGCGCGCCGCCGCACGGTGGCTTGGCATTCGGTCTTGACCGTCTGGTGATGCTGATGACCGGTGCTCAGTCGATTCGTGAAGTGATTGCTTTCCCGAAAACCCAGAGCGCTGCCTGTGTCATGACTCAGGCGCCAGGTCTGGTAGATGCCAAAGCGTTGCGCGAGCTGCACATTCGTTTGCGCGAACAGCCTAAGGCGGAGTAAGTCTGACCTTCAAAGGCGCATCTTCGGATGCGCCTTTGTCATTGGGTCGAGCATTTTTATTGCGGGGCCATGGCATGTGCTGAGGCCGGCAAGGTTTCATCAAGGATTCGGAGTGGGTTATGGCAGGTCATTCTAAGTGGGCGAACATCAAGCACCGCAAAGAGCGTCAGGATGCCAAAAAAGGCAAGATTTTCACCAAGTGGATTCGTGAACTGACCGTTGCTGCCCGTCAGGGCGGTGGCGATCCTGCTACGAACCCGCGTCTGCGACTGGCGCTGGACAAGGCGCTGGGCGCGAACATGAGCCGCGACATCATTGATCGGGCGATCGCGCGGGGTGCTGGCGCGGCTGAAACCGACGATATGGTCGAGCTGAGCTACGAAGGTTACGGCCCGGGCGGCGTGGCGGTGATGGTCGAATGCATGACCGACAACCGTAACCGTACGGCGGCTGCGGTGCGTCATGCGTTCAGCAAGTGCGGTGGCAACCTGGGCACGGATGGCTCGGTGGCCTATCTGTTCGAGCGCAAGGGGCAGATTTCCTTTGCCGCGGGCGTTGATGAAGATGCCTTGATGGAAGCTGCGATGGAAGCCGATGCCGATGACGTGGTGACCAACAGCGATGGCTCCATCGATGTCTTCACCTCGTTTTCGGGCTTTTACGCGGTTCGCAACGCCCTTGAGGCGGCGGGTTTTGCCCCGGCTGATGCAGAAATCGTGATGTTGCCCACCACCAGTGCCGAGCTGGATCTGGAGGGCGCTGAAAAAGTGCTTAAGCTGATCGACATGCTCGAAGACTTGGATGACGTGCAAAACGTCTACTCCAACGCTGAAATCCCGGATGCGGTGCTGGAACAGCTCGCCTGACCTGAACCCGTCTAACAGAGGCCGGAGGTGCAACGCCGCGATGATCGCGGCGCTGTGCACCTCCGGCTTCTGCCTTTAAGCTGTCCGGGTATGTGCCGGTGGGCGTCACTTCATAAGCTGCAGGCGTTATGACTCTTATTCTTGGTATTGACCCGGGTTCGCGAATCACCGGCTATGGCGTAGTGCAAGACACTGGGCGTGGCTGTGTGTACGTGGCCTCGGGGTGTATTCGTACAGGCGGCGGCGAACTGCATGAGCGTTTGCAGATTGTCTATCGTGGGGTGCGTGAGGTTATTCAGACCTACGGCCCGGTCACCATGGGCATTGAAAAAGTCTTTATGGCCCGCAATGCCGACTCGGCCTTGAAGCTGGGTCAGGCCAGAGGGGCTGCAATTGTCGCGGGTGCCGAAGAAAGCCTGGAGATTGCCGAATATTCTGCAACACAAATCAAGCAGGCTGTAGCGGGGACGGGCGGAGCGAATAAAGAGCAGGTGATGATGATGGTCATGCACTTGCTCAAGCTCACCACCAAACCACAGGTCGATGCTTCTGATGCGCTGGCGATTGCTTTGTGCCATGCGCACACCCGTTCCAGCCTGTTGCCTCATGGTTTGGGGGCGGCGCGCCGCCGTGGCGGGCGTTTGCGTCTCTGAAAAGGGCCTTTTAGCCTGATTAAACTTGCTAACAGGGCTGCACCTGCAATGATGCGGCTCTGTTGTTCTACTTGTCAGCCATTGATCTGGCCAGAGAAAAGGATCTGAACGTGATTGGACGCTTGCGTGGCACTCTGGCTGAAAAACAGCCGCCGCACTTGATTCTCGATGTAAACGGCTTGGGCTATGAGGTCGAAGTGCCCATGACCACGCTGTATCGTTTGCCTTCAATTGGTGAGCCGCTGACCCTGCACACGCACTTGGTGGTTCGCGAAGATGCGCAGTTGCTCTATGGTTTTAGTGGTAAGCGTGAGCGTGACTTCTTTCGTGAGCTGATCCGCCTGAATGGCGTCGGTCCCAAGCTCGCGCTGGCCTTGATGTCCAGTTTGGAGGTTGATGAGCTGGTGCGTTGCGTGCAGGCTCAGGACACCTCGGCCTTGACCAAGGTGCCGGGAGTCGGCAAAAAAACAGCCGAACGGTTACTGGTTGAACTCAAGGATCGCTTTAAGGCCTGGGAGCAAGTGCCGAGCATGTTTGCGTTGGTGCCTAACCAGCCGGATGCACCGGTGCCGGTGGCCAGTGCCGAGAGCGATGCGGTCAGCGCCTTGATCTCGCTGGGGTATAAACCTCAGGAGGCGAGCAAGGCGGTGTCCGCCATCAAAGACAAAACGTTGAGCAGTGAAGACATGATTCGCCGTGCCCTTAAGGGAATGATTTAAGTGATTGAAGCTGATCGTTTGATAACCGCCTCGAGTGGGCGCGACCGGGAAGACGTGCAGGATCGTGCGATTCGCCCTTTGAGCCTGGGGGATTACATTGGTCAGCCAGCTGTGCGTGAGCAGATGGAGCTGTTTATTCAAGCGGCTCGCGGGCGCGCAGAATCGCTGGACCACACGCTGATCTTTGGCCCGCCCGGTTTGGGCAAAACCACGTTGGCCAACATCATTGCCCAGGAAATGGGCGTGTCGATCAAGAGCACCTCGGGCCCTGTGCTTGAACGGCCCGGTGATCTTGCGGCGTTGCTGACCAATCTTGAGCCCCACGACGTGCTGTTTATCGATGAAATTCATCGACTGTCGCCGATTGTGGAAGAGGTCTTGTACCCGGCCATGGAAGACTTTCAGCTCGACATCATGATCGGTGAAGGTCCGGCTGCGCGCTCGATCAAACTGGATTTGCCACCCTTTACCCTGGTGGGCGCGACGACCCGTGCCGGGATGCTGACCAACCCATTGCGCGATCGTTTCGGGATTGTTCAGCGGCTAGAGTTCTATAGTACGGATGACCTGGCAACGATCGTCAGCCGTTCGGCCAGCATTTTTGGTTTGCCGCTTGATCCGGAAGGCGCCTATGAAATCGCTCGTCGGGCGCGGGGGACGCCGCGTATTGCCAATCGTCTGCTGCGCCGGGTGCGTGATTTCGCCGAAGTGCGCGCCAAGGGGCACATCACCAAGGCGGTAGCAGACCTGGCGCTCAATCTGCTGGACGTAGATGAGCATGGTTTCGATCATCAGGACCGGCGTTTGCTGCTGACCATGATCGAGAAGTTCGATGGTGGGCCGGTGGGTATCGATAACCTTGCCGCCGCCATCAGCGAAGAGCGTCACACCATTGAGGATGTGCTGGAGCCGTACCTGATTCAGCAGGGCTACATCATGCGTACGCCTCGGGGTCGAGTGGTGACGCGACATGCTTATTTACACTTTGGTCTGAACATTCCGTCACGACTGGGCGAAACCCCCGCTGTGGATGGTTTTTTGAACGCTGTGGATGATTAATTAAGCGATCCGCAGCTGATTTTTTTGCGCTTTTTGCTGTCTCAAGGGCTGGCGCTAAAAAACTTGGGTATTAAAGTCTAAGAAGCGTAAAAAACAGTGGTTTGGCGGATTGGCAACCTGAGGAGTAAGCACTAGAGTATGCGCGCGCAAAACAGGCTTGAGCCGTTCGCACATCGCTGTCGCGTTTATTACGAAGACACCGATGCGGGTGGCGTCGTGTATTACGTAAATTATCTTAAGTTTATGGAGCGGGCTCGAACCGAAAGGCTGCGGGAGCTGGGCTTTGCCCAATCCGCGCTGGCAGGCGAGAACCTGTTATTTGTCGTGCATTCCAGCGAGGCGCGTTACCACGCACCGGCGCGACTGGACGACGAACTGTTGATCAGCGCACAAGTAACAGAACTCAACCGTGCGAGCCTGCGTTTCAAGCAGCAGGTCTGGCGGGCTGCGGATACAACCTTGCTCTGTGAAGGGCAGTTTTTGGTGGCCTGTGTGCGCGCCGATAGTTTTAAACCCCGGGCCATTCCCGAAGCTTTACGTACGGCCTTTGCCGACGTAAGCGGCGCGGGTAAACATTTAGAGCAGGAGATAAAGCGTGGAAGCTAACGTCGTCGACCATTCCTCCATGTGGAGTTTGGTCAGCAATGCCAGCATTGTGGTGCAGTTGGTAATGTTGACCTTGCTGGCTGCATCGGTTACCTCGTGGATTATGATTTTTCAGCGCAGCACCATGCTGCGTGCCGGTCGACGTGCCCTGGACAGCTTTGAGGAGCGTTTCTGGTCGGGCATCGATTTGTCAAAACTGTATCGTCAGGCGGGCAGCAACCCGGACCCCGATTCTGGCGTTGAACAAATCTTCCGCGCCGGTTTCAAAGAGTTCTCGCGTTTGCGTCAACAGCCGGGCGTTGACCCGGAAGCCGTCATGGAAGGCGTTGCGCGTGCCATGCGTGTAGCGATTTCGCGCGAAGAAGAAAAACTGGAGCAAAGCCTGCCATTTCTGGCAACCGTTGGTTCGGTCAGCCCGTACATCGGTCTGTTCGGTACCGTGTGGGGCATCATGAACTCCTTCCGTGGTCTGGCGACTGCCCAGCAAGCGACCCTGGCGACCGTTGCACCGGGTATTGCTGAAGCATTGGTTGCAACCGCGATTGGTCTGTTTGCTGCCATCCCGGCTGTTATTGCTTACAACCGCTTTGCTGCACGTAGCGAAACGCTGATCAGCCGCTACTACACCTTCGCCGATGAATTCCAGGCGATCCTGCACCGTAAAGTGCACACCAGCGAAGAATAAGCAGGTAATTCCCAATGGCTTTAATCGCTCGAGCTCGCAAGAAGCGCAAGCCGGTTGCCGAAATGAACGTAGTGCCATACATCGACGTGATGCTGGTGCTGCTGGTGATTTTCATGGTGACCGCACCGATGCTCAACCAGGGTGTGAAAGTTGATTTGCCTAAGGTCTCCAGCGAGGCCTTGCCGCAAGACAACAACACTCAGGTTCTGACAATTTCGATCAAGGCTGACAAGACCTATTACTGGAACCTTGGCAGTGAAGTTGACACCGATAAACAAATGGACAAGGCGATGACCTTGCCTCAGATGACTGACGCGGTGACCAAGATCATTCGCGCGGGCAACGAGGGCGGCAAGCAGACCCAAGTCTTTATTCGCGGTGACAAAACCGTGGATTACGGCGCTGTAATGGGTGCCATGGGTGGCCTGCAAAAAGCTGGGGTCGGTAACGTTGGCTTGATTACCGAGGCTCCCTGATGCGCGACCAGCGGGAGCCGTCCGCCTCTGAAAATTATTTTTGGCCTACCGTCTGGGCTGTAGGGCTGCACGTCCTGATTTTCGGCATGCTGTTCGCCAGCTTTGCCATGACGCCAGAATTGCCGCCCGCAAAACCCATTGTTCAAGCTACTTTGTATCAACTGAAGTCAAAAAGTCAGGCGACGACTCAAACCAATCAGAAGATTGCGGGTGAGGCAAAAAAATCGGCTGCGCGTCAGACTGAAGTCGAACAGATGGAGCAGAAGAAGGTTGAACAGGAAGCTGTAAAAGCCGCGGAACAAAAGAAACAAGAGGTTGCCGAGAAGGCAGCTGAAGCGAAGAAAGCAGACGAAGCCAAAAAAGCGGACGAAGCGAAGAAGGCGGACGAGGCTAAAAAAGCCGACGAAGCCAAGAAGGCCGATGACGCGAAGAAAGCCGACGATGCCAAAAAGGCAGCGGACGCTAAAAAGGCTGAAGAGAAAAAGCTGGCTGATATCGCTAAAAAGAAAGCAGACGACGAGGCTAAAAAAGCCGCTGAAGAAGAGGCCAAGAAACAGGCCGCTGAAGACGCGAAGAAGAAAGCCGCTGAGGATGCCAAGAAAAAAGCGGCTGAGGACGCCAAGAAAAAGGCTGCCGCAGACGACGCGAAGAAGAAAGCTGCTGAAGATGCCAAGAAGAAAGCCACTGCTGAAGCGGCCAAGAAAAAGGCTGTAGAAGCAGCGCGTAAATCTGCCGAAGAGAAAAAGGCCCAGGCCTTGGCGGATTTGCTTTCTGATACGCCGCAACGCCAGCAGGCGTTGGCAGACGAGCAGGGTGATGAGGTCGCCGGTAACTTTGATGACCTGATTCGCTCTCGCGCTGCAGAAGGTTGGGCGCGTCCACCTTCGGCCCGTAAGAACATGAAGGTTGTGCTGCAAATTGGCATGTTGCCAGATGGCACGGTAACGTCGGTGACGGTTGCCAAGTCCAGTGGTGATGGTCCGTTTGACAGTTCGGCTGTGGCAGCGGTCAAAAACATTGGCCGTTTAACGGAAATGCAAGGCTTGAAGCCTAGCGATTTTAATCCTTACCGATCATTCAAGATGACATTCACACCTGAGGATCTAGCCTTGTGATTAAATTTTTTCGAGGACTGCTCGTCATCGTCTGCTGCATGGCAGGGATGGCTGTAGCTGAAGAAAAGAACATCCTGGTTACCAGCGGTAGCGACCGGGCAACACCTATTGCAGTCGTGCCGTTCGGCTGGCAGGGCGGTACCGTCCTGCCTGACGACATCGCTGAAATTGTGGGTAACGACCTGCGTAACTCGGGTTACTACTCACCGATTCCAAAGCAGAACATGATCAGCCAGCCGACCCAGGCCAGCGAAGTCATCTTCCGTGACTGGAAGGCGCTGGGCGCACAGTACGTGATGGTCGGTAATATCGTGCCAGCGGGCGGTCGCCTGCAGGTGCAATATGCCTTGTTCAACGTGTCGACCGAGCAACCGGTGTTGACCGGCAGCGTGTCGGGCACCACTGAGCAACTGCGCGACATGGCGCACTACATTTCTGACCAGTCGTTTGAAAAACTGACCGGCATCAGAGGTGCATTTTCGACCCGTCTGCTCTACGTGACGGCCGAGCGCGCCAGTGTCAACAACACCCGCTACACCCTGCAGCGCTCCGACTACGATGGCGCGCGTGCGGTGACCCTGCTGCAATCGCGCGAGCCGATCCTGTCGCCACGCTTTGCACCGGATGGCAAGCGCATCGCTTATGTATCGTTCGAGCAGAAGCGTCCGCGCATCTTCGTTCAGAACATCGATACCGGCCATCGTGAGCAAGTCACCAACTTTGAAGGCCTGAACGGTGCGCCAGCCTGGTCGCCGGATGGTTCGAAGCTGGCGTTTGTACTGTCTAAAGACGGCAACCCGGACATCTACGTGATGAACATGGCCTCGCGCCAGATCACCCGCGTGACCAACGGTCCTGGTATCAACACCGAGCCGTTCTGGGGCAAGGATGGTTCGACCATCTACTTCACGTCTGACCGTGGTGGTAAGCCACAAGTCTACAAAACCACGATCGGTAGTGGTGCAGCGCAGCGCGTGACCTTTATCGGTAACTACAACGCCAACCCTAAGCTGTCGGCGGATGAAAAGACCTTGGTCATGATTCACCGTCAGGACGGATTTACCAATTTCCGTGTTGCGGCTCAAGATTTGGAAAGAGGAAGTGTAAAAATCCTCACAGATACTAACCTTGATGAGTCAGCTACTGTTGCGCCCAACGGCACCATGGTAATCTACGCCACCCGCCAGCAGGGCCGGGGAGTCTTGATGCTCGTGTCCATCAATGGACGCGTAAGGCTCCCTCTTCCTACCGCTCAAGGCGAAGTCAGAGAACCTTCCTGGTCCCCTTACCTGAACTGACGTGGTGATAGATTCAAGTTGCACATAACACTTGGGGTTCATTAGGAGTTTTACGATGGAAATGCTGAAGTTTGGTAAATTCGCTGCGCTGGCACTGGCCATGGCTGTAGCTGTAGGTTGCTCGTCCAAAGGCGGCGACAATGCCGGTGAAGGCGCTGCTGTTGATCCAAACGCTGGTTACGGCGCAAACACAGGCGCTGTTGATGGCTCCCTGAGCGAAGAAGCTGCTCTGCGTGCCATTACTGTTTTCTACTTCGAATATGATTCTTCGGACCTGAAACCAGAAGCAATGCGCGCTCTGGACGTTCACGCTAAAGACCTGAAAGCTAGCGGCGCTCGCGTCGTTCTGGAAGGTAACACTGACGCCCGTGGTACTCGTGAGTACAACATGGCACTGGGCGAGCGTCGTGCGAAAGCCGTTCAACGCTACCTGGTACTGCAAGGTGTTTCTCCAGCACAACTGGAGCTGGTGTCCTACGGTAAAGAGCGTCCAGTTGCTACTGGCAACGACGAACAGTCGTGGGCTCAGAACCGTCGCGTCGAACTGCGTAAGTAATTCGTCATGCGAACGTGCCGCCGTGCTGTAACTATTCTGACTCTCAGCCTCATGCCGCTAGCGGCATGGGCTGCGGTTCCTGTGGTCGATGACAACTCTGGCAATAGCGGGGGGAGTTATCCATCACCGGGTTATGGTGCGAGCGGCGCCTATGCCGGGGGAGGGGTTTCGACCCCTGTCTCGGCACAGGGCGAGCTGTTCAACCAACTGCAACAAATGCAGGATCAGATCTCACGCCAACAGGGTGTGATCGAAGTTTTGCAAAATGATATTTCACGCATGAAGCAAGAAAGCCTGGAGCGATACCAGGAACTTGATCGGCGTATTGGTACGGGCGCTCCTGCAGCTGCCGCACCTGATAATTCTGCTGCCGGTGGTGCTGCTGCCGCCGGTAATACTGCAGCGCCTGCACCTCAGGCTGCTGCCAGCTCGGAACCGGGTGATCCAGCGAAAGAAAAGCTCTACTACGATGCTGCTTTCGACTTGATCAAAGCCAAGGATTTCGACAAAGCCAGTCAGGCCTTTGCGGCCTTTCTGCGCAAATACCCAAACAGCCAATACGCGGGCAATGCTCAGTACTGGTTGGGTGAAGTGAGCTTGGCCAAAGGCGACCTGCAAGGTGCTGGTCAGGCCTTCGCCAAAGTGAGCCAGCTATATCCCAAGCACGCCAAAGTGCCGGATTCGCTCTACAAGCTGGCTGACGTAGAGCGCCGTCTGGGCCATACCGACAAAGTAAAAGGCATCTTGCAACAGGTTGTTGCACAGTATCCTGGCACGTCGGCGGCACAGTTGGCCCAGCGCGATTTGCAGCGCATGTAAGCCATACGAAGCTTTCATCGAGAAACCCGCGCTTGTCGCGGGTTTTTTCGTTAGAATCCACGCCCTTTTATGAAATACGCTCTTCTGAGTCCTGCGAGTGCAGATTCTTTAGAGTGCCTGACGGAGGCGGACAGCCTGTTTAGCTGTTACGCCCGTGGCGGATATGCAAGACACATTGAGAATTACCGAAGTTTTTTACTCTTTGCAGGGTGAAACGCGAACGGCTGGCCTGCCCACCGTTTTTGTACGTCTGACGGGCTGCCCATTGCGCTGCCAGTATTGCGACAGTGCCTACGCCTTCAGTGGCGGCACCGTGCGCTCCCTCGACAGCATTCTTGAGCAAGTGGCCGATTTTCGTCCGCGCTACGTGTGCGTGACGGGTGGCGAGCCCTTGGCGCAGCCTAATGCCATTCCATTGCTTAAACAGCTTTGCGACGCGGGTTACGACGTCTCGATCGAGACCAGTGGTGCGCTGGATATTTCGGCTGTCGACCCACGCGTCAGTCGTGTGCTCGATCTGAAAACGCCAGGCTCCAAAGAGTCCCATCGCAACCTCTACGAAAACATCGCGTTGTTGACGCCGCATGACCAGGTCAAGTTCGTGATCTGCTCGCGCGAGGACTACGACTGGGCAGTGTCCAAGCTGATTGAATACGGCTTGGAGCGACGCGCCGGTGAAGTGCTGTTTTCGCCGAGCCATCACGATCTGGCGGCCCGTGACCTGGCCGACTGGATTGTCGCGGACAACTTGCCTGTACGTTTGCAAATGCAACTGCACAAATATCTTTGGAATGACGAGCCGGGGCGCTGAAATGACTGAACACACTGCTGTCACTGAAAAAAGAGCGGTAATTTTGCTGTCCGGCGGCCTCGACTCGGCCACCGTGGTGGCCATGGCTCGCGCTGAAGGTTATCGCTGCTACACCATGAGCTTTGATTACGGCCAGCGCCATCGCGCCGAGCTCGACGCTGCAGCACGTGTTGCTCGCGACCTGGGCGCGGTTGAGCACAAAGTCATTGGCTTGAACCTGGACGGTATTGGCGGCTCAGCCCTGACCGACAGCTCCATTGATGTACCCGAAGCACCCAGCGAAGGCATCCCGGTAACCTACGTGCCGGCTCGTAACACCGTATTCCTGTCATTGGCCTTGGGTTGGGCAGAAGTGCTGCAAGCGAGGGACATCTTCATTGGCGTCAATGCCGTGGACTATTCCGGCTACCCGGACTGCCGTCCGGAGTTCGTAGAAGCCTTCGAAGCCATGGCCAACCTGGCGACCAAAGCCGGTGTTGAGGGGCAGGGCTTTCGCATCAAAGCGCCCCTGCAAAACATGAGCAAGGCGCAGATCGTCCAGGCGGGAATCAAGCTCGGCGTGGATTACTCACTCACCGTATCCTGCTACCAGGCCGACGCCCAAGGCCAAGCCTGCGGCAAATGCGACAGCTGCCGCCTGCGTGCAGAAGGCTTTCAAGCGGCCGGCGTTTCGGACCCAACACGTTACTTTTGATTTATTTCACATTTATTTTTAACAAGGTGTTGAATTCTCGTTAAAAATCAGTATTATACGCACCACAACGAAGCGGGTCGTTAGCTCAGTTGGTAGAGCAGTTGGCTTTTAACCAATTGGTCGTAGGTTCGAATCCCACACGACCCACCATATGCAACATCAAAACAGCCGGTATGCACCTCAGGGTCTACCGGCTTTTTTGTGCCTGAAATTCGGTGGGACGCGCAGACTGAAAGGCAAAAAGTTCACCATGCACTTGCTGACATGCAGCCGTCTTAGGGCGAACAGTAGTTTCGCGCCGAGGTGATGTCAATCTGCAGTAGCCCACTGGCGGTGCCATTTGATCAAAATACGAAGTGTCTGTCGGACGACGTTCCTTGCTAGGTAGGAATGTTCGTATATCAATAGTGCTGCGGTTCGTTGAGCGTATTTTGAGCCGAGCCCCTACTGGCCATGACATTGCCTCAACCCCAATCATAATTTTTTATACAGCCACGCGTGATCATGAGGGTGAAGAGGGTTGAGGCCCCGTTCAACTGGTTTTCGAGGGTAATGGTCATGCTCATGTTTCCGCAGACCAGATTGTTGCTCCAGCCGCCACCCACCTGAATGCTCCGCATGTTGCCAGCACTGCCCATAGCGACCGCGCTGCCGCCTCCGATGCTGTAAAGCACCTCATCCCCGATCACGCTGCCAAAGGACGAAGCATTGATAGGATCAGCGCTCCAGGCTGTTGGTCTGGATGCTCATTAAAAGTCCGTACTCCCCAGGAAGGTTTGGCCACGCCGCTGACAGCAGGCGTATGGACGCCAGAGCGCCCAGGCGTAACCACCGTCCTCGGCCTGAACCTGTGGTGTTGAATGCGGGAATACGGCACACGATTGGCTGAGCGTCGACGTCAACTCCTGCCACTTGCCGGTAGTGGTATCGCCCTCTATAAGCTCACCTGCAGGCCAATAGCCGTCGCGCGCAGAAGCTTGCATGGGCAAATAGACATGGACTTGCCCGGGCTTCTGGATAAACCGCCTCAGGGATACCGTACCGCCAGGCAATAGGATCAAGCGTGCTCAAGAAATACGGCATCCACGGCGCCGTCGCGCCTTGGCAGGCATACCCCGACGCACTGGCGAACTCACTGAATACGGCACCGCCCGGGTGCCCGATTACATCCGCCTCTTTGAACTTAAGTGCCGCGTTCTCGGCAATATGATTGGTCGTCGCGTCATTGCCCGCCTGAGACAACGGAGTCGGCGTCCCCAAAGGCGATATCTCAACCCACGGGTTAGCCCCGGTATTGGAATACGCCGACACCACCGCATCTGGCACGTAATGCCGCACCTTGGTCGACGTCTTCACCTTGCAGCCAAACGCCGTGCACAGCAGCCAGTAGCAAATGCCAACCACCTTGTACTCAAGGCACTGAGGCGACAGCGACGAGGCAATGATCGTTGCTGAAGTGATCGATGCCGAGGCGCTGAAGGGCAGGCTGCAGATGAGAGCCAGTGATAGCGGGCGGAGCAGGCAGCGGTTCATTGTGGTTGGCCTTTGGCGTTGTTGATGAGTGCCAAAGCTTTGGCTACATCCGGCTCGCCGTAGACGACGTAGCGGCGGTCAACAACGACCGCAGGGATCTTGGTGATACCTATGCTCCAGGCATCGGTAAGGTCTTGCTGAGCTTTGGCGAGATCGGTTTGTAAGCGTTTGCCGGAGGGGGTGTTTAGGCGGCTTTGGATGCTCGCGGCGGCTTGGTGTGGGTCTGAGGGGAGGGCGCGGGACAGCTCGGACTCGAGGTGTTGCTGCTGGTCTAGAAGAATGATTCGGGCTGGGCCGAGGGAGGTGATGGGGTGTGATTGGTCGGTGATGACCCAGGTTTGGGCTTGTATGAATGTGGTTATGGATAGAAAGGCGAGTGGCAGCACCACTTTAAGCGGTATGCGGGTGAGGGGTTGGCGGGTGGGCATGGTGCTGTACCTGAGATGGGCTCAGGAGCATGGGATTAGAATCAGTGAGTAGGTGCAGTAGGAAAACGGTTTTTGGTTGGGACGAGTTTTTTTTGAAGGGGGCCTGGTTTTGTGTGAGCTGTAAGAAATTTTGGTTGGCAACAGCTCTTGCGTGTTAAGGGCTGCTTCCGGCCAACAGGTGTCGTCCAAGCTGTGAAGAAAAGCGTATTTTTGCGATGTGCGTGAGTTATGTTTCATTAGTTGATCCGCTGGTACCATCAACGTAAATCAGCATTTTCTAGGATTGAGTATGCAGGGCGAACTAAGCTTCACCGATGTGGTACGGGAGATTCTTCGGCAGCATCCTGAAGGACTGACACCGCAACAGATGCGAGAGTTCGTGAAGACCGGATACCCTCAGTACGTTGGAACGCCAAGCCATTTGAAAAACGTCGCTGCAGGTAACTACAAAGATGTTGACCATGCTGTTCTTGCCCGAATTTACTTAGCCTGCAGAGGCGCCTCTGACATCGCGGCAGATAAAAGTCGTAAGCCTCACCTAATGACTCTCTTGGCAGACGCCACCTCAGTGGACACCAAGGCTGATGATTTTATTGATGGGGAGGACCTTGACAAGCTAGAGGCGGATATCGGGACGCTGTACGTCCTCTCTACCGGCCTCTATACCGCTGAGAAAGTCGAGATCGTAAAGATTGGAATAACCACTGGGTCAGTCGATAAGCGCATCACTCAGCTCTATACGACGGGGGTACCTTTTCGCTTTACGATCTTAAGCCAGCTTGAAACCACCAACTATTCAAAGCTAGAGCTGGCTTTGCACTGTTTGTTTGATAAATATCGGATCAATAAGTCCCGAGAGTTTTTTACAGGGAATTGTCTGAAATTCCTTCCGGACCTAATCGCGATTCACCGGAAAATTGAGGAAGCGTGAGCCGGTAGGGTGCAGCGAAGTAAGCAATGGAGCAGGGTTGATTTTCCTACATTGACTGACAGTTTTCGGCCAAAAACGGACTTTAGCTTTGACGCCAGATAGCGGCCTTTCGCGTGCTCGGGCAGTAATCCTCGTCGAATTCGGTGCATGATCGTTTCGGCTGCGGATCGAACTTCATCGGCAGGACCGTTACACGAGAATGGAAATAGGAAAGCCCGATGCGGAACTCATCAGGACTAAACAAGGAACCACTACATGCGCACTCCGGAAGAGAAGATCCCCTTGGCATTCCTGCAATACGCTGCCGACATCCTAGGAGACACCAACAAGGGTTTGTCTGGCACAAAGCTCATGAAGGAATTGAATGGTTACGCCGTTGAGTACGACGTCCATCTGCCCGTCCCACGCCTTGAGGGCACCGCCCTCAACAAACGTACGGTGCTGCTCAGAAATATTGAAGCGTTTTCGCCATCACAACAGTACGTCATCCTCAAGGCACTCGCCAGACACTCTTCTTTCCCGCTCCTCATCAGCGCCGAGCGGGAAGAGCTGATACATCGGCTGGTCACGAGGTATGGACACTTAGATCCGCACGATGCGCCGGCCGAGGTCAATCTGGCGCTGATCGAGGAAACGAAGCACTGGCTTGAAGGTTACCCGCAGTCGCTTGACCTCTACGAGAAGGCGCTTCAGAAGTACGAATTGCAAACCTATGAGCGCAATCTGCTTGATGACCTGCGCTTGGCTTTGGAACTGCTCCTCAAGAGCCTGTTCTCAAACAACAAGTCACTTGAGAACCAACTCGCCAACATCGGGCAGTTCATCAAGGAGAGAAAGGGGTCGAGCGAGTTCGCGAACATGTTCGTCAAGCTCTTGGACTACTACTGCAAGTACCAAAACAACTACATCAAGCATGACGATGCCGTAATTGAAGAGGAAATCGAGTTTGTCATGGAGATTACCTCGTCGTTCATGAAGCATCTCATCCGTCTGGCAGATTCATAGAGGGCACTACATGCAGTCTCTCGGTACGATAAATTCCCGCTCCGGAGAGGACTAAGCACAGCAGCGGGTCGGTAGCTGCCCCCTAGTCAAGGGTAGCTCCGGCCAAAAGCTGCCCTTCGCGAAAAGCAGCATTCGACCTAAAGAAGCCTGTCATCTTGCTCTGAAGCGGATATTTAAATCCGCTCTTCAGCGGTCAAAGCACGTTGACATGACTTTTGTGGGACACCGTGGGCATAACAGCATGTTTGGGTCTCCGAAAGGCTTTGTTAGAGCGCAAGACCGCCCGCTAACTAACCATGCTTGCCGCCAGCATAGAATTTACAGAATTGCAGCGCACGTACAGTTGCCAAGAGATTCACAACCGTCAGGGCACCGAAATAGCCCATTCTCTTCCAGCTTAAACGCTGCTGGTTATCGTCAATTAAATCGTTGTCGTCGATGCCTCACGCAGATGGCTTTATTGCGGATGAGTGAGCCTTCCGCATTGCGATCTTCTTGGCGCGCTTCGGATCAAACGATGCTATGGGTTTGAACTTTAGCTCGTATGGTGTGAATCGTCCCTTGAAATCCTTTTCACCAGGCAGGGGAGTGATTTTTCGCCAGTATTTGACATCGCCCTTGGGAATAGCACCCACTGGCCGAGGTCGTAAGATGCACTTGGCCTCGATACTTCTCCGAATGTCGTCCAGCATATGGATGTCGGCGTAATCGGTTGTGCATAACGACATTAAGTAAAAAAGGCCGCTGAGTGCGGCTGTCGCTGCTGAGAGATCGGGCTGGTCGCCGCGATGGATAAAGTTATTGCGAGCCTTTCTAGCATCATTCAGCGAGCAATACAATTCGGTGTTGATGATGTCCTTTTGAAATAGGAGTTCGATACGCGCCGAAGTTGTCCAGACCCGATAATCCTTGAGAAATCCACTTCGTTGAGGAACACCATCCGCCGAAGCTTTCTCTTCTACTTCGATTCGCCACAGTCGGCTTACCAATTGCTCGATGCTCGTCCACAAACAGGTTAGAGCCTCGGCAAGCGCCCCGGAGACATAATGGGTGCAACCTGCCAATACGATTTCATGGCTCAGCGGATCGCACTGACTGACGATTTTTCTGCCCCGTTTAACAGCTTTTTCGAGATTCGAAATTGTGATCGGCTTGTGGTCAAGGAGACAAATGTTATCGAGCGAACTGGCACTTCGATCTCGAAGTGCGGAGTGTAAGCGTCCAGTGCTACCTGTCTGCGCGTAAATCCGGATGTATCCCGTCTTGTAAAGAATCCCTGGGAAAATGTCTTCCGGCGTCGCCGCTTCTGTGTAGATTCCACCTAGTAACATTTCAAGCAATACCCGATTGAATATTTTCAGAGCTTTGTCGGGTTGAGCAAATTCTGGGAATGCTGGGAGCGCTAAGGTGCCGTCGAAGCCAACTAGCATCGAGTAAGGAGCAACGTTTCCATCAATGAACCCGCTGACACGATTGAGCTTCAAATAGTCATACGTGCTGTTGTTAATTTGATCTAGGGTAGGATTCCAGCGGTCACGTCTGTCCTTGGTGAAAAGTTTAAGTGGGGCGCTCGCCGCTATTATCAGTCGTGTCTCTTCTGGAATTTCAGTTTTGTCTGTCATAAGTCATGTTTGAATATCTGAGTTGAGATTGAGTGAATGATGGCTATATAGCATGATTGGCCATAATTATAAAACCGTATTGTCGAACACAGCTAAGGTGCCATTTGCATTCATCAGCATTAATTTTGGGATGACCCGGAGGTTTGCCGAAAGCTGTCCTCCTCAAAAGTCAGCTTCCAAATCTCAGCTCGCGGTTGCTATTGCAACATTCGACGCAAAGACGGCGAGATTTTGCTAATCAAGCAATCCCCACCAATGAACCATGTGACGGAGATTTTTTTTCCGCCCGCAAGGGATCTTAAAAAATGCTCAATCAAAAATGGGTTTAGGTATAGATGATCTTTTATTTGTGAAAAACTTGTGTAGCCGTTATTCACAATAGCGGAGATGACTAAGCGCAATGCAACGTCATAGTCGGTCACATGGTCTCGAGCATACAATTCAAATCCCGCGTCCGTTAGCGATATGGACGGCATTTCTCCACCAATAAAGTGCTGAAGATCAAACGTGCCTTGTTCACCAAGCACTTCAATGGAATCTCTGAGCTGATGCTCTGGCATGATCAACTCTCCTTCTTTGCAAAACGCCGAAATGCTTATGTGTCTTGAGCCTGTTCTCATTGCGAACTCGCATGCAAGCGTGCACACCATGCTATCCATATTATTGTGCCCGGCGACGCTTGTACCGAAACTACTCACATACGCCGGCGGTTTGCCCAGAGCCGGCTTGTCTGAAACACCAAAAACCGAAGCAACAATACGTTCAAGGCTTGATTGGTATGAGGCAGTATCTTGAATGCTTTCCCATAGGGTTGATTTTAAAACCTCGGGGACCTCGCAGTCGTCAATAATTACTGGAATTAACTTGCTCCCAGTATTAATTCGCTTTACGCAGGCAGCATCGAGTTCATATTTGACCCACGGCTTACTAATGCTGTTTTTTGAAAGTACAACTATCACGGCCTGCGCGTTTTTGACCCCCTCGTCAAATATTTTTGTAATAAGGCTGTCGCCAGGTAGCATTTCCCATTTATCAAGCCATGCGTCGATTCCATTGGCTCTGAGCTGCTTCGCAAAGTCCAACACAAAGCGATCCTTATCTTCACTCGCGTGACTTACAAAAACCTTAGGAGACATATCCATTCTCGCTTTTTTTTGGTGATCGCAGATTATGAGCACACCTACTGTCAATTCGCTACTGGATAGCATTCATAGCTTCTGCGCACGTTCAATGTCATGCACAGCGGGTTGATCTGTAGAGCAAATCAGTCCATATCGCGCCGCTATTTCTACAGCCCTCATTGGCTGTCATACCTGTTCACCCATCCCGCAGGAAACGGCGGCCTCCGTCGGGATGCGCAGTGTCATGCTTGAGGATCACCCCGCGTCAGCAGCCGCTAGTAAAGACCTGGCCCCTCAGATCGGCTCCATAAACTTGGATGGTCAAAAACACAAAGACGACCTGAGTGACTGCTTTTGGCCGATACCGACCTGTCACCCAAACCCTCCGCCCTTCGTCCCCCCCACCTGAACAATCAACCCAGCCCCATCATTCCTAACATTCCCCACCTCTTTCCCAACCGGAAACCATTCAAACCCCTCAGTAGCTTGGCACCCGCCCAAAGCCAATTCCTCAACTCGCCCTTCATCCAAATCACGCTCCACCCATTCCCGCGCGTACTCCGGCGCGAACACCAGCGGCCGTCGATCATGAATATCCACCATCCCCTGATCACTGGCTGCGGTGATGATGACAAAGCCATCCCCGTCATGAAGCTCTAACCCCGGATGCACTTGTGCAAGCGCAGCAAAGAACATCGGTGTTTGGCTTTTCAAGCGTATGAAGTAGGGCTGTTTCTTTTTCGGGTCGTCCGGATCTTTGACCCACTCGTACCATCCATCTGCCATGACCAAAGCACGGCCATTGGGCCACAGTTGTTTGAAGAATTTGCCGGTGGTGACGGTTTCTACGCGGGCGTTGATCGGATCCGGGCGTTTGCCTTTTGCCCAGAAGGGCGCCCAGCCCCAGTGAACGGGATCAATACGTAACCCGTCTTCCACGCCATAAAGAATGCTGACCCGGGTACTGGGGGCGATGTTGTAGCGGCCAATGGGGTGGTTGTCGTAGCTGCTGACGATCTTTCTGTCGCTGGCCAATACGTCCAGGTAATCAGCGATGCCTCGGTACTGCACAAATCGTCCGCACATGGCGAGGGCCTCTAGGGCTGTAGCGACTGCAGGGAGCGTAGACGCATTAAACGGGATGTTCCTCTCGTCTAAATCTCATGCGGACGTATTGCTCAGATCTGTCCTACGCGATTAACTGTATATTCATACAGTTAATGGAAGGCGCGCGTCATGAGCTTCACTCTTTTAGGTCCTCTCGTGGAGGGCGGAATTCCTATACCGCTGTGTTTGTTCAAGATTCCGGCCGGGTTTCAGTCACCGGCGGCGGATCATATCGAGCAGGCGATTTCTTTGGATGAAGTGCTCAATGTGCGTGCGCCGCATGTTTATCTGGCGTCTATCGATGGCGACAGCATGCAGGGGATCGGGATTTTTTCAGGGGATTTGGCGGTGATCGATCGCTCCGGTTTTCGCGCTGATCGACTGCAACAGTTTCTATGCCAGCTGCGAGCGGGTGTTCAGGCCGGATTTGGCCAAAGTCCCCATCGTGGTGCTCAGCAATAACGATGGCTGTGTGATCGTCCGCAGTTATGACGCCAAGCCGTTTGTGAAAATGGGCGAGCCGTATTTTCAGATCAAGCAGCGGCTGGAGCAGCACGGCATTGTGGCGTTCTCATCTAACTATGCGCTGTATGGCGACATGAGCGAGCGGGTCATGAGCCTGATTGAGTCGATGGTGCTAGCGGCGGAGGTCTACAGCATCGATGAGTCGTTCGCCGACTTTACGGGCCTTCCGGACGCCACCGCCATGGGGCGGGCGTTGCGCGCCAGGATCCTGAAGTGCACGGGTATTCCTGTCGGGGTGGGGATCGGCCCCTCTTGACCAAGGCGGCGGTCGAAGCGCTCACCCATGTTTTTCAGCCCGGGTTCAAATACAGCAAAGCCGAGGTGTTGCTCATGGATCTACGGCAACCGGGCGAGTTCTCGGATGATCTGTTTGCGGTTAATCAGCCCGCAGAGGCGACCAGGGTGATGGCCGTTCTGGATCAAATTAACGCGCGCTGGGGCAGGGGCACGCTACGGGCTGCCAGTGTGCCCAGCAAGCCGGATTGGGGCATGCGCAGGGAGATGATGAGTCAAAGCTACACGACCCGGCTGGATCAGTTGTGGCGACTGTCGTGTCATTAGCAGCAGGACACAACCCCACCCAGTAGCGATGGGGCTGCCCATGGGCTGACGCTAAACCCATACCGCTATGGTACGTCTTGCAGCCCCAAGGTCACGTCGTCAATGATCGCTTTCGCCATCTCGCTGAGGTAGTGCGACGCCCAGCGCATGGTTTCGTGGCCATCGTCCATGGCGCCCAGGTAAGAGAGCGTGTTGACGCAGTTCAACAGCAAAGAGGCATGTTGCAGGGCTTCTTCACCTGAGACACCGGCAATGACGCTGAACAGGCGCTGGTTATCTGCGTTGCAGGTGCCAAAGGTGGCGCCGCCAACGGTTTTGATCAACGGTGAGACGTTCATAAGGCACCTCGTTTTGCATCGAGGGGTTGGACGTTGGGCAGGGCGACAGTTCGCGTCGGGCATTTTTTGAGCGGATTGAGAGCGTGCATCGGGCATTACTCCTGTATGTGAGGAGCTGCCACGGTTCGCCGTCAAACGAATTAAAGGTGGCAGCTGTGCGCAGGTTGACGGACCGGGCATACAGGACCCCGGCAGACCCGAAGGTCTCCCACGCACAGCCGCCATAAACAGATAAGCGGGCACAAAAAAAGCGCCTGCTATCGGAATGGTGGGCGCTGTGCGCCTGTATGTGCTCGGGCCGTCAAACCCGTTCGCTGATGTGCAGCGACGTCGAAAGGGTAACGCTCAGGTCCTTAAAGTGCAACCGCGAGCCGGTTTCTCACTCAAGTTAAACCGGCCTCAAATCGAAGCATCGCAGCGCGCGCCTACCAATCCATGTCTGCTCAGCGCTTCAGCGCCTAAAGAGGCATTACCAACTGCCATAGGGGATGCCCCAGCGTTCGACATAGTTTTTGGAATTTTCATCGATAGGGTAGGCGTAACGACCTTGATTACGTCCTTGATCCGGTCCTAGTGGCTCCACTTGGGCTTGACCGTGTCCTACTAAAACATTGTTCGAGCAGTTGTCCTGTACCCATACCCGAATCACCCCTCCAGGAGCCAAACCTAAAGTGAGTGATTGAGAAAAACTGGCTTGTTGATCAGGCCAGTTTGGACATCGCCGGGCCGTGGATCCGCGCATGATACTGCGAGCGTCCTCGGAGATATTGACCCAGCCGGTGTAGGTTATTTGTTCAATGATGGACTGCCAACGTACGTAAACACTGTTGGGCAGATCAGCTCCGCTCATAGAGTAGTAGTTGCCAATTCTAGGGTGCCAACCTCTTGCGTATTCCTTATCCAGTTCCAGGTTATTGGAGCCTAGCCCTCCACCTCTCGGCCCTCCGATTAGTCGTCCTTTTATGTCTTTCACGACAATTTGTTCTATCCAGCCTTGCATGAAAGACGGACTCACGAAATCAATGCTCCAGGTATCGCTTTTGGGGTCGTTTGCACCAGATAGTGGGTCGTTTTTACAGGCCGAAAGCATCAAAAGGCTTAGCAGCATAAAAGCTGTTTTGAGCCGTTTCATAACACAGCCTCTGTCCTCACATGGCGCCAGATTTTATTGGGTAAGTCTTCATTCGCCATCTGAGTACTTTCGCTTTTGAAAAGCGTGAACTGTAGGGTGGCTGAGGCGAACATGGATGTAGGAGGGAGCAGGTAGATAGCGAAGGAAAAAAACGTTATTTGCGTAGGTGCTGAAGGGTGCGGTCTTTTGAGAAACGGTTGTGTCATCGATGGCTGTTTTTACCCGAGTGGTTTTATAAATTAAGTTTTATTTATATGCCAAGAAAGCGCTTTGATCAGATTGATTTCCCACGTGTGGATCGATTATTTTTGTTTTTTGAACGCATAAGCTAAGGCGGTGGGGATGAAGGCTTGCAAACTGAACAGAGTGAAATTTGCAACGAAATCTATTTTGGTAATTAGTGTGGTGGTGGGCTGTTCTAATGCTTTCGCGCTAGATGCCGGTAAGGCACCGGGTTTCAATTTTCCAGGTTTAACTTCTTCGTATCTTCTCCAGGATTTCAATGGCATGAATCTCCCGGAAGAGGTGGCTTTGACGAAGGACTATCAGAACTCTTATTTTTACTCAAACTGTTACAGTCCAAATAATTGCTATCGAAGTGTGCCTGAAGGCTCAATGGTGTTTTTTGCTCCTTCCGGCTTCAGGTCTACGCCCAATAGTAGCTACCCTCGAGTTGAGTTAAGAGCTAAGAGAACATTCAGTGTGGGGCAAGAGATTGATGTTGAACAATCGGGTTCTGTTTATATAGTGCAAAACCCAAAGACGAAATCTATTATCTTTGCTCAGATTCATGGGGATAAATCGGGAGGGTCTGAGCTGTTAAAGCTTCGCTGGAAAGACGGCGCTATTGTTGCAGGGATAAAGAGTCGTTTTGGCGATAGCGAGAGCCAGTCAACATTGTTGGCGGGTGTAAAGCTCAATGAAAAAATTGATTACAAGATTGAAGCTAAGGGTAAGGATGGCGAAATGAGACTCTCCATCAAGGTTTCCGTAAATGGCAAAAATTCTATCAAGGAGTTCTCGTTCCAGAAGATTGGGTGGGAAGGTGTGGGTTTGTATTTTAAGGCCGGGAACTATAATCAAACTTCTGATCCTGACGGGGCAGCCGCTATAGTCGCCTACAGCGCCATAAATATTGAATACAGGTAGGCATAGATGAAAGTTGAAAAAAGCATGCTGGGTATGTCTTCAATAAACTTGTTGCAAGGCAGCGATAAGAGTAAGTCTTTGCAGGCTTGAGTGGCGTTAGTAACTGACCGAAGCAACTCACCCGCTACCTCTGTAGGCGAGTGAGCACATTCTTTGATGACATACCGCTGTTCCCGAGCAAAGGCCAATTCAACTTAGCTTTAACGCTGAGCGATTGTCAGTAGTACTCCAAAACTCACGAGCAGGCCGCCAAATATCCGGTCAATCCAATGTCGTGCAGCCACCAATTTCTCGCGCACCCTCCCGGCTGAGAAGCACAGTGCTATGAGGCTGAACCATAGGATGTGCGCGCCCGCGATGAACAACCCATAGGCAATTTGTACTGTTAAAGCTGTGTCCGGTCGCACTACCCCCATGAACAGACTTACGATGAAAATCGCTGTTTTAGGATTCAACGCGTTTGTGAGAAACCCCGTACGCAGGGCTGCAAGGTCTGACATGACGGGTGGCGGTGCGTCTAAACGCTCAATAGCCGGTTTGGAACGAAGCATTTTGACGCCCAGGTAGACAAGATATGCCGCCCCTGCGAGCTTCAGAGCACTGAACAACCAAAGCGTTTGTTGAAGCACCAACCCTAGTCCAAGCAGTGTGTAGCACACGTGGACAAGCACGCCCATACCAATTCCCACGGCTGTAAGGACGCCAGCGCGTCGAGACAGTAGCAATCCGTTGCGAGAAACCATGGCGAAATCAGGCCCTGGACTGATGCATGCAAGTGTTGTAATGGTGATCACTGCTATCCATTCGTTCATGGTTTGCCTTGAAATAACTGTTCATAGGCAGCCATGTTTTCAGGTTCCGAGTACTGGTAATAACGATGATTTCTAAAAGAAATGGTGATTTTAAATCACTAATTTCTGACGGCCGCATGCCATCTTTGCTCGCATTGCGTTGCTTCGAATCAGCTGGGCGGCTCGAAAGCTTTACCCGCGCGGCTGACGAACTGCATCTGACGCCAGGTGCTATCAGCCGAGCAGTGCGCTTGCTTGAAGATGATTTGGGCATCGACCTGTTCGAGCGGCGAAATCGCAGGGTTTTCTTAACAAATACCGGAAAACGTCTCGCGAAAGCGGTTAGCGAAGGGTTTGGGGTGATGAGCAACGCAGTTCGCGAGATACGCAGCGACTCCCGCCGTGCTCGTCAGCTTGTCCTGTCCTGTGAACCAACGTTGTTAATGCGCTGGTTGATACCACGCTGGAGCGACTTCCAAACACGTCATCCAGGGTTAGACATTCACTTGGTGGCTGGCGGCGGCACGTTTTCATTCGACCAGGGCATAGACTTGGCTATCCGGCGGGACGATTTTCCCTGCCCTCCCGATTACCATTCTGAGACGCTATTCCAAGAGAAGGTTGGCCCTGTGTGCCGGCCAGAAAAGGTGGATGTGTGGTTCGGCAAAAGCAGGCGTTGTTTGCGTTCGTCGGCTCCGCTGCTTCAGACGATAAGCCGACCTACGGCTTGGCAGGAGTGGGCGACTGCAAAAGGACTACCTGCTCCTGTAGTTGAGATGCAAGCATTTGAGCACTTTTATTTCAGTATCCAGGCGGCTGTCGCAGGTCTCGGAGTTGCTATTGGCCCGTGGCATTTAGTGCGCGACGATATACAGAACGGCGTGTTGACGGCGCCTTTAGGGTTCGTTGAAGACGGCTCACGCTATTGCCTGTTGTCCCCAGTTGCGCCAAAACCAGGCAGCTTGGAAATGGATTTACTTAAATGGTTGCAGGCCTTGGGCTGAGGCTATCCATCAACGCCAAGAGCCGGTCGCGACAGTTACTATGCGCAATCAAACTTCGGCGATGCGCTTTCTCTCCAACGAGGACGAGAACGCCCAGATAGCCATCCCGAGTCCGCTGTGGAAAAGCAGAGGAGCCTAAAGATTGATATTTGCGTAAACGCTTGTAGCGAAGAGGCGAGGCCCTTAATGGCTGGGAAGAAATTGATGATTTGGATTGACCTGATCGGCAAGCGCAGTGCAATCAAAAAGGAGTACAGGGTGATGGGCAGCACTGCCCACCCATGCTTCCACGTCCTCAGGCCTGATCGCAGGTTTTGCGTGGGTGATGTGTCGAAATTCTATATAGCTATCAGCGATAAAAATGAGTAGCAAAGCTGTCAAAAGCTTCAGCCCTTAGGGTAGAGTGCCGCCGCCCGATAATTGGATTCGGGTTCTATTGAATGGAGTAACACCGTGAAGATCGTTAGTAAAACCCTCGCTTCTGCTGTATGTGTTTTGGCTCTTGCAGGTTGTACCGGTACGGCTATGAAGACTCATCAGTACGATAGCAATCAGTACACCGTCGTAGGCCACAGTGAAGCGAGCGCTACGGGTGTGATGCTTTTCGGTCTGATTCCTATTGGTCAGAACAGCCGTTTTGTCCGCGCGCAGACATCTGCAATCCAGGCCAAGGGCGGCGATGCGCTGATTAATACTCAAGTCCAGGAAAAATGGTTTTGGGCCTGGGTTCTGAACGGCTACACCACCACCGTTTCTGGCGATGTGATTAAGCTGAAAACTGCTGAATAAGTAGCATTTGGTTTAAGAAAGCCCGGTTTCCGGGCTTTCTTGTTTTTAGCGTTTGGAGATTCTGTGAATTGAGTTAATCACGATGATGCTCCTGCATAGCCATTTTGTTATGACATCGGTCAGACCGTTGTCATCGTCCATGACGCCCAGGTCCGAAAGCGTGGTGACACCGTTAGACAGTTAAGAGGGGCCGCCCCGTCTTCGACGCCGCGCTGTCGCGCAGCAAACAGGACAGCGAGTATCTTCAGCATCCCCCAATCGGTTCCCTCTCCTTCGGGAGAGGGCTAGGGTGAGGGGTGCTCTTAGATAAAGATCAAAAGATCGCGAGCAAGCTCGCTCCTACAGAGCCTTTAGAGTCAATGACTTATTTCATGTTTGATAGGAGGCATGACGCCTGCTCGTATTGGGCAGTCTGTGTCCACATCACCTATGAGCGGATTTATCTATGGCCTGAGTATTTCAATGTTTACTGTGGCTGGCCAATTCTAAACTCTGGATATATAGATTAAACACAGTGGCTGCGTTGTTTCGGTCATTGCTATAGCGCCTTTTGATTCAGGCCATCCAAAAAGAGATGTAAGATCGCATTTTTTACCGTCTTATATATTCAAATGGATGCTATGTAATAGACGGCCAGGGAATAATTACGGATCGTTTTAAAAATTAAAAGAGTTAGTGTGCTTGGTTGTGTTGAGTAGGAGGGGTAAACGTATTAAACGCGATATTCTTATTATAAAAATTCCTTGCTGAATATTTCATTTTCATTAAAAATGAATTCGTAATGTGTGGTGCTGCCTGATGAGATAAGGAGTTCTGTTGATGGGTGAGTTGAATAACTATTTTAGAAGTGAGGAATATTCACAGGAGACTGCGTATTTATACAGCTATGCCGAGCGTGCTGTTTTGAATATGGGTTTTGACTATTTTATCTTTCGCATGATCATACCTACCTATCTGAGCAGTACTGGCGGTGCAGTGCTGACTAATATCCCGCCGGAAATCATGAAGCCGTATGAAGATAAGAACCAAGTAGAAGACAACCCTATCATTCGTCATTGCCGTACCAGTTTATTGCCCATTATTTGGGGTGCTGAATCTTGTCCAAAACTTAAGGATCTGATTCAAAAAGAAACAGGCAGCTATGCATGGTCTCAAGCACTGCATGATCATACGTGTGTCTCAAGTCTGATAACGGTTATCAGGGCTCATAACACCATCTCGGATCAAGATATTGTTGAAAAAGGCGGCAGCGTGATGTTGCTGTGTTCAAAGCTTCATACGTACTTTATGGATGCTTACCTCTCTGATTCAGATCGTTATAATAGGTTGCTCAAAATCACTGCAAGAGAACGTGAAATATTGAATTATTACGGGCAAGGGAAAACCGCTTCGGAAATCGGGATGGTGTTATCTATTTCGTCCAGGACCGTAAATTTTCATCTGAACAGTATCTACACAAAGTTAGGTGTTTCGAACAGTAAAGAGTCCCTCGTCCTTGCTGTTAAGTTTGGTCTTATCTAAAACGGCCGTTAACGGTTTGTCTCGCAATTGTACTAATGCAGTGTCACCACACTGCCGTCTTCGCACAATCTAATTCGGGACAACGATTTTTTCAGGCTTTTGAGAGAAGACTCAAGGGCTTTAGCTTTATCATCACGGCCTTCAACAGTCTGCTGAGTCGCGGTCTCTTCAATTTTTTTTGCGGCTTCGTTAATACGCTCGTGCACGAGAGTTAGCCTGGTTTTTATTTTTTTCTGCATGGTAAAGATTCCGGAAAGTTCACCCGTACTGACAAGCGCCCGATACAGGACGAGACATTCGTTGTTGAGTTACGGGTATAGAAAATGTTGATGCGGAGTGTCAGATGGGATCGGTCGAATTTGCGTGCGGCTACTGCGTATCCCGCAAGATAAAGGTTGATAGGAGTAGTGATATAGCTATAAGAATGGCGCCGTGCTTTCAGTCTTGCTTTTCATGGGGATGTACTAAGCCCAATGAAAAGCAAGCTGTTGATGTAAAGCGGCTGACCAAGGACAGGTCAATTATCTAGCCAGGACAGAACACCCATTACTCGAAAGTACAGAGTTTCTGGTTGTTCTCTTTACATTCATTGCCTTTCCACGCTGTACCAATAGGTTTGGGAGCAGCTTGAGTTGTCAGGGACAATCTCACGCCTTCGTCGTTTTTACCTTCATAGTCACAGGCCACGAATGTTTTTGTTTTACCCGTAGTTTTCTCAGTAATTGTGCGGATTGCCGCCATTTTAAAGGTGACGTTTTTCAGAACAGTATCATCAACTCTCGGGTCCTCACCCATCCACTGCTGTCCATTGGGAGCTGCTGCTGTATACATGATGGTCTGTTTAATATCACTGACTGCCGGGCATGCAGTGGTAGCTGCATAAGCGTTGCCCATCAATGCCATCATCGTAATAATACCGGCGGACATTTTTGTCAGGCTTTTAGTCATGTTTATTGCTCCGAGTCTTATGGGATACGATTTTTAGTTGTTTTACGTCTGTGAAGGCAGTCGGAGTGAGGAGAACAACAGTGCAGTAAACATACTTAAACCCAGTACCTGCTGGTAAACCAATGCTATAAACATCTGGCGTCAAGTTAATGCTTGCCCGCTAGCGGGTAAGCCGAACTATAGTCAGCGATACATGAGGGTTCAGTACCTTGTTTCCTCGCGCCGATATAAAGCGCTCTTCAAGTGTGACTAGTGAGTTACTTGTTGAAGAGGTATTAGGTTAGGCGCTCGGATTGAGTGGCGTCTACTGTGATAAATAACAGGTCGTTAAAAATACTTAAGGGGATATTCAGGGTTCTGAATGAGAGGGGCGGCCGTTCAAAGCATGTGGGGCAGTTAATCGTAGAGTAGGCACCAGACCTGACACGGGTTGTGTCAGGCCCAATCGTAATTTAAGCAAGCAGTTGAATAGCCTGTATCACCCCACGCTCGCATAAAGCTGTGGCCGACGGTCCCCATGCAAGTCGTTAAGTTTACTGATGTGTTTGTTGTGCGCTTCTTTGAGGTTCATCGTCGCCAGCAATAGTTGCTCACCTGCCAGTTCCGTCGGGCCTGCCAGTGGGTAGCCGTCGGCGTCGACGATCACTGAGCCCTGCACCCAGCCAACCCCTCGCTCGTGGCCATGGCGATCGCAGGCGGCGATGAACAAGCGGTTGACGGAGGCATTGGCCTGGACACGCACCACTTCGGCCGGGCGTTCTCTTTCCGGTCGTGGGCCGTCGGGCCAATTGACCGGCGCGCAGAGCAGTTGCGCACCGGCCAATGCGGGCAGGCGTACCCACTCCGGGAACTCCAGGTCGTAACAGATCATCATGCTGATGCGCCCAAAAGCGGTTTCTACCACCGGAGGCGGCGCGTTGCCGGCGCTGAAAATCGCGTTTTCCTCGTCCCACAAGTGAGCCTTGCGATACACCGCACGCAGGCCTTGAGCGTCAATCATCGCGGCGCTATTGGCCAACTGATCAGCACCCAGCCGCTCGCAAAACCCTGCAACGATGAGGATGTTCAGCTCCTTGGCCAGTGCTTTCCATAAGTTGATGGCTGGCCCATCGGTGGGCTCCGAAAGTGAAAGCGCTTCACTGCGGTCATGGAAGAGGTAGCCGCTCTGGACCAATTCGGGGAGCACCACAATCTGGGCGCCGGCCGAGGCTGCCTGGCGGATGACCCGCTCGGTGAGCGTTCGGTTGTAGGCAAGGTCACCGATTTTTGGTGCCACTTGGCAGCACGCAACGGTGACATTGTTGGCTCTGTTCATTTACCCGGTTTCCTGTTCTTTAAGGCTCATACGGTGTCGACGTTTGGCTCATTGAGACGATGTCACTTTCGCTAATGGCGTCGATCACCCGGCGTTCGTACGCAAGGTCAATCGAGCGGCTGAGCACGTAATAGACGAGCCCGGACACCAGCAGCCCGACCATCCAGGCAATGTCCACGCCGTTCAGCAGACGCGCCAGAGGGCCGACAAAAATCTCTTGGTTGGCGGTGGCATCGACGATGTAGAAAAACGGCACCATGGCTGCGAAACCCAGCAGGTAGGCAACGATCCCGCGAAATTGCCAGGCGCCATAAATGCCGTGGGGTGTGAAGAAGTGCGGGATCGCGTAATGGCCTTTGCGCACGAAGAAGTAATCCACCAGATTGACGGCAGTCCAGGGCACCAGGAAGTACAGCAACACGACCAGAAAGGTGTTCAACAGCGCGACACTGTCACCTTTGATCGACAGCACGCAGGTCAACACGATGACGCTGATGGCGAAGATCGATACCACGCGGGCTTGCGGCGTCGGCGTGATTTTTTTGATGGAGTCGACCCCCGTCAGCAACGTCAACATGGCGCTGTAGGTATTGAGCGCAATGATTGGCAGAAAACCGACGACCGAGATCAGCACCAAGACATTGCCCAACCCCGGGAAGACCGAAGAGCCCACCTGATTCAGCGCGACCAAGGCATCGGTGGCTTGCAACTGCTGTGAAAGCCAGGCACCGAGGCCGATCATCCACCCGCCGGACAAGGATGCACCGAGAAACACCGCTGCGATCAGTTTGGGCCTGCTGGTGTTTTTCGGAAGATAACGGGAATAGTCCGAAACATACGGCGCGTAAGAAATGTTGTAGCTGGCACCGATAGCAAACAGGGTGGCAAATGCGACCCAGTTGAAGCCAAGGTTGCTGGCTGGCGCCACAGCATCGCTTTGGCCTGTGCCCAGCATCAAGGCGATGGTGACGAGCGTATAGAGAGGCAACGTGGCCAGCAGCGCCCATTTGAACGCTTTGTGCATCAGGTCGTGGCCATAGACAGAGAGCAATGCGCCGATGAGCACGACAGCAGTGGCCACAAGGGTCGGGTCAAAACCAAAGACATGTTTGAGGCCGTCGATGATCAGTGAAATGTTCACCACGTTGAAGCCGACAAACACGAACATCGTCGCCACCAGGGCGAGGATCACCCCGCGGTAGCCAAACTGCGCCCGCGACTGGATCATTTGCGGCAGGCCCATCTCAGGCCCCTGGGAGCCATGGAAGGCCATAAAAATGGTGCCCAACATGATCCCGAGCGTGCCCGCCAGCGCTGTCCACAGGGCCGAAAGCCCCAGGCTTGGGCCTACAAAGCCAATAGAAATGGTGAAAAAGTGGAAATTGCCCAAAAACCAGAAAGGGCCTTGGCTGCTGAGCTTGGCGTGCCGCTCGTTTTGCGGAATGTAATCGATCGAATGGCCTTCGATGGCCATCCCGTCGCTTGTTTTCAAGGTGCACGTGGGGCTCTTGGGGGCTGACATACGATTCTCCTTTTGCTGGAATCGACAGTGATCATTGTTTTTATAAAGTGAAGCTGTCAGTGCAGGCGGGCGGCTCCATCACCCTGTCTCTCAATCAGGTAGAACTCCAGAACACTGCGATGAGATCGCCAAAAAACGTTGTGGCACGTGCACCAAAAACCGACCTATCATCGCTCGCCATCAAGGCGATTGAGTGCCGGTCCTTGGCAATGTAGGGGTCAATTTCAAGCTGTTAAATATCAGAGGCCAACTGTTCACATAGGTGTTTTTCTATGTAAGCCGTTTGCCAGGAGCGCACATGTTAGGAACGGTGTCGGAGCTGGATATACGCTTGATCAGGGTATTTCTGGCCGTTGTTGAAGCCGGGGGCATCTCTGCAGCGCAAACGGCGCTCAATACGACGCAGCCCACGATCAGTGCGCAATTGGCCACCTTGGAAGCCAGGCTGGGGTTTCGCCTGTGTGACCGCGGGCGCGCGGGGTTTTCTGTCACGCCCAAAGGCCAGCAGTTTCTCGAGGCGGCGCGCCGCTTAATGGCCGCCACAGAAGGCTTTCGCATTGAGGTTCAGCACATCAATCGCAAAATTACCGGTAACGTCAATATCGGTTTGATGGGCCAGATCGATCCCGTAGCCAACAAAAAAATCGCGCAGGCCATCGCCCGTCTGCGATCCGAGCATGAAGGGCTCTACTTTCACTTTACTGAGCTGTCTTCCTCGCTTCTGGAAGAGAAGTTGATCAATGGGCATCTGGATCTGGCGATCGGCTACTTTTGGCGACGGTTGCCCAATATCGACTATTTTTCGCTGTTTCAAGAGACACAAATTGCTTATTGCGGGCCGTCTCATGTGCTTTTTGATCAAGTCGGAGCGCTCAGCAGCGAGGATGTTCGCGAGCATGACTGGGTCTGGCCCAGCCATCCGTTACCGGAAATGCCGGTTCCCACCTCCATTGAACGCTTGACCGCGCTCACCGACAGCATGGACGGGGCCGCCTTGTTGATTTTGTCAGGTCAGCATTTGGGCTTTCTTCCTCAGCATTACGCCGCCAAACATGAAGTGCTGGGGCAGTTGCATCCGCTTAACGCTGAGCAGTTACGTTATGAGGTCGGTTTTCATGCCGCCGTTCGACATTCCACGCGTCAGCATGATGTGGTGAGCGCCTTTCTGGCCGAGTTGACGGCTATTTTTGCGGTTGATTCGATTGTGGCGTGAGGCTTTACCCGGCGATCAAGAGCCTTGAAAAATCGCACAGCCTTTGCGCGATTACCCCAATATCCTGGCTGACGCCTATCCAGCGGCCAGGTCTGTAAAGGGCCACATAGTTAATGTTCGGTAATGGTGGCTCGCAGCGTATTTCGCTCAGGTCGCCTCTTTCCAGAAGATGCTGCAAACAACGCTTGGGTAAATAGGAAATACCCAGCCCGCACATGGTCAAACCGACTTGCGCGAGCAAGTTGCTCGCGGTCACGGTATTGGCGAAATACACGCTCTGATCCGAAAACCATTTTTGATAAAACAAGCCGGTACCTGATGAAGTCCCTTGGGCCAATAATTTTTGCTGGGAGAGTTCAAGCACGCTCCATGTTCGTTCGGTGTCCAGCAATCTGGGCGAGCACATCCAGGCAAACCCTACTGTTTGCAAGGCTACCGTGATGGATCTGGCGTCCGAGAATATATCCGGCACAACAACAAGGTCTAAATGGTCTTGTTCAAACTTGCGAAAGAGTTCTGCGCCGACCTCGACCACCGGTTCCAATTGCAGGCGAGGGTAGACCTCGCTCACGGCCTCGACCAATGACGGGAGCCAGGTCATGGCGGTCAGTTCTGTCACCCCGATGCGATACCGGCCCACCAGGATCGTTTTGTCGCTGACCTCACCCAGCATGTGGTCGCGCCGGTAGAGCAAGTCGGTGGCATGTTCGAGCAATAAAGAGCCTTTTGTGGTCAGTCGGGCCGTGCGTCGCGTGCGATCAAACATCGCCACGCTGAAGGTCTCTTCGAGTTCAACGATTCTTTTGGATATCGCTGATTGGGACATATTTAACTTGGTTGCCGCTGCTTCGAAACTGCCTAGCTGGGCAATCCAGTAAAGAGCCTCCAATTGCTTAAAAGTCACCATGTAGAGCAGCCTTGTTCAGGTGTTGCCGGGTGGAAGTTATGGCGAATGGCAGCCCGACAGTGTTGTTTAAACAGTGCTTTATTCAGCACCGGGGCCGCCTGAGATGAGACGATCCTTACATCGCCGGCCCGAACGTACAAGCGAGTTTTAAGCCTTAATAAACATCACTAAAAGCGATGAAAAATCATCATTTAATGTCGCTAAAAGTATTCTTGCGGGCAGCCTAAGATCGACCCCACGGTGATGATTGTCCATCGCTAAGGGTTCAGTTTCGTCTTCAGGTTGGTCCCCCCACTGTCCCTCTACGCAGCAAGCTGAACCTCAGCGCTGGCGGCATGACCGTAACGACACGTCAAGGCTGCGATCGACAGGGATCTGCTGATCTCTGTCGATCAACTCCGCTTTGGCTGACATCAGTTTGCGGCGAGAAAAAAATAAAATGAAAAACGCGTTTTTGTCCGAGCGGGTCCTGAGTATTGCCCCGTCCCCGAGTGTGGCTGCCAACGCCCTGGTGGCGCAGTTGCGGGCACAAGGTCAGGACATTGTGAACTTCACCGTGGGTGAGCCTGATCTCAACACGCCGGCGCATATCGTTGAGGCGGCGCGCGAGGCCATGGCGTCCGGCGATACTCATTACACCAGCACCCTTGGGACACCTTTGCTGCGCCATGCCATCGTGACCAAGCTGGCGCGTGACAACGCCCTGGAGTACAACCTCGAAGAGGTGGTGGCCGGGTCGGGCGGCAAGCAAATTATTTTTGAAGCGCTGGCGGCCACCCTCAACCCTGACGACGAGGTCATCGTCCACACGCCTTACTGGGTTTCTTACCCCGATATCACTCGCCTGAACGGCGGCACGCCGGTCGTTATCCATGGCCACGAAAGCAACGGTTTCAAGCTGACCCCGGCTGAACTTGAAGACGCCATAACGCCACGGACCAAGTGGGTCATTCTGAACAGCCCGAACAATCCCAGCGGCGCCGTGTATAGCGTTGCCGAGCTGCAAGCACTGGCCCAAGTGCTTCGTGATCATCCCCATGTGCTGATCATGGCTGACGAAATCTATGAGCACTTTGTGTATGGCGATGAGCCCTATGTCTCATTCCCGGCCGCCGCTCCCGATCTCAAGGAACGCACCCTGATTGTTAATGGGGCGTCCAAAGGCTATGCGATGACGGGTTGGCGCCTGGGCTTCGGCGCGGGTCCGAAATGGCTGATTGCTGCGATTGGCAAGTTGCTGTCCCAGAGCACTACCTGCCCGAGCTCGATCAGCCAGGCGGCGGCGGTTGCGGCGTTCAGCGGAGATCAAGGTCCGGTCCAGGCAATGTCGACGCTCTACAAGGGCCGCAGGGACATCATGCTGGTTGCACTTGAAGGCGTGCCAGGCCTGACCTGGACCGTCCCGGACGGCGCTTTCTACGTATTCGTCAACGTCAAAGGGCTCCTGGGCAAGACCACCCCGCGTGGGCAGGTGCTGAACACCGACGGCGATGTCGTCAAGTACTGGCTGGAGGAGGCGGGTGTCGCCACGGTCGTGGGCGAGGCCTATGGCATCAGCCCTTACGTGCGGTTGTCCTTTGCCAGTGGCGAAGCGGTGATCCAGGACGGCTGCGCGCGAATTCGTCGTGCCTGTGAAGCGTTGCGCTGATCAGGACCACGTTGCTCAAAGGCACAGAATTATCACGCTGTAGGAGCCGCAGGCTGCGATCTTTTGATCTTCAACATCAAAAGATCGCAGCCTGCGGCAGCTCCTACCAAAAATGAAATAAGTGATTGATGCCAAAGGCCCTGTAGGAGCGAGCTTGCCTCGCGATCTTTTGATCTTGATCTGGCTTTTGATCTAAGAGGCCCCGTTAAACCACGTTGTCCGAACGCAGGTGTTGCGCAGTGGCTAAGCCGCAGCAATAGATATGTACCCAAAAATACCGAGGTGGATGGTTTTACGGCTGCATGCAGCCGATCGCAGCCTTCGTACCTCGTCAGCGACTACAGTCACCTGTTTGCTGCGCGACAGCGCGGCGTCGTAGACGGGGCGGCAGCTCCTACCAAAAATGAAATAAGTGATTGAATCTAAAGGCCCTGTAGGAGCGAGCTTGCCTCGCGATCTTTTGATCTTGATCTGGCTTTTGATCTAAGAGGCCCCCCTAAACCACGCAGCCGATCGCAGAGCGGCCACAAAGCCACGTCGCTTTAGAGTTGTGTAGATAACGATGCTCTGGCTGCCGCGTTAAAAACAAAACGCCCAACACGAAGTTGGGCGTTTTGCTTGGGGCGGTTAATTACTCAGGTTGGCAATAGGACTTCACCGCGATGCCTGCTTGCTCAAGGGAGGCACGCACTTTTTTCGCCATCTGCAGCGCGCCGTCGGTATCACCATGAACGCAGATGGTGTCGATGGACACCGGAATACGCTTGCCCGACTGGGTGATAATTGCGCTTTCTTCGATCATCTGCATCACCCGTGCTGCCGCCTGGTCGGCGTCATGAATCACCGCACCTGGCTGCGTTCTTGGCACAAGGCGGCCGGAATCAAGGTAAGCGCGGTCGGCATAGATCTCGGTGACGTACGCCACCCCGGCACTCTCGGCGAGGCGTTCGAGGGTGACGCCGGCCATGGTCGACAAAATGAGCGTGTCGTCGACTTTCTGGATCGTCTCAATTAACGCCTGAGCTGCCATTTCATTGTCTGCAACCAAATGCCCCAAGGCGCCATGGGCTTTTACATGGGTCAACCGGTGGCCGACCGACCTGGCCATCGCCCATGCGGCGCCAATTTGATAGGCCAACAGTTGGCGGAGTTCGTCCTGGGAGAATTCCTGATGCCGACGACCAAAGGCCCACAGATCGGGGTAACCCGGATGAGCGCCAACCGCGACGCCTTTTTGCTTAGCCTTTGCGCAAATATCGGCCATGATCTTGAAGTCGCCTGCATGAAAGCCACAGGCAAGGTTGGACGTGGTAACAACATCCAGCATTTCGTCATCCTGACCAATGGTGTAAGGACCAAAGCCCTCACCCATATCGCAGTTAATATCGACAGACTTAAGCACGGTGAAACTCCTTTAGTTAGTTGGTGAGTTCTTGTCCGGTGACATCTTTCATCTTGCTCAGGGCAATAATGGAAATCATGGCGGCCAAGCTTGTCCAAATGGCCGGTGACATTGAATTGCCGGTATTTTCGACCAGCCAAGTGCAGATAAACGGCGTGCTGGCGCCGCCAAAAATAGCGCCCACGTTAAAACTCATGGCCATGCCGGTGTAACGCACACGGGTTGGAAATAACTCGCCGTAAACGGTGTAACCCTGGGCCTGAACAATGGCAAACGGCAAAAAGGCGAGCAGGGCGGCGAAGCTGGCCAGTGGGAAACTGCCAAGTGACATCAAGTACATTGAAATGGGGATAACAACGATATAGCTGGCATAACCAATGATCATTAATGTTTTACGACCCACCCGGTCAGATATTTGACCGAACAGGGGCATTGCCAAGGCCGCGGCCAATGTACTGGCCGCCATCAGCCAAAAGACTTTGCCTGTTTCATAGCCCAGGGTTCGGGTCATATGCAGGTTTAAATAAACAATGCCCAAGTAGGCGGTGCAGTTCTGCGCAAAGGCAATGGATACCGCCAGATACAGCGATTTTCTATAGAGCGTGAATACTTCGCGAACCGGGGCTTTAACCACTTCATTTGATTCCACCAGGCTTTTAAATTTGGGGGAATCCTCCAGCTTCATCCGTGCCCATAGGGTGAGGCCGATAAAGGGAATGCAGATCAAAAATGGAATACGCCAGCCCCACGCCACCATTTCTTGCGGGGTGATCATGAAACTGACCGCGCCCGCCATGCCCGCGGCGGTGGCAATACCAATGGCAACACCCGCCGGGTTGAAGGCACCGAAGAACCCGCGTTTGTTGGCGGGAGCACACTCGGATATGTACGTGGCGGCACCGCTGGCTTCGCCTCCCGCGAAAAACCCCTGCGCCATTCTGCAGGCCACCAGCATCACAGGGGCAAGCACTCCCGCTTGATCGTAGGTCGGTAGTATCCCGACGATGCCGCTGACAATACCGATGCCGATGACCGTCGCAACCAATGTGTACGAACGGCCCCGACGGTCACCCAGGCGACCGAAAAAGATGCCCCCCAATGGGCGCATGATGAAAGCACTGGCGAAAACGGCAAGTGCAGAAAGAAGGGCCTCAAATGAATTCATGGCAGGAAAGAATACTTTCGCCAACGTGCTGGCCAATAAGCCATATATCGCAAAGTCATAGTACTCAACGGCTGAACCCATGCCTGCAACAATAGAGGCTTTCCAGGGGGATTGAGGTTCGGATGAAGTTTCATCGAATGAATAATGCAGAACTGCAGTATCTTTTATCATAGGTGTTTATCTCGCCGGAGGAATCCGAGAACTTTTGAGATGTAACCACTAGACAGTAGGGAAAGAGCAGGTGCCGAAGCATTAACCCGTAGTAGCTAGTAATTGTTATTGTATTTGTTTGCTGTAAGCCACTTGCAACATACACCACCGCTTATCATGGCTATAGCGATTTATTGGGATGGAATATCATCGCTTTTTCTCATCTATAGAGAAATTTAGAGCGTGAGAAGTCGCGCCACTAAACCGGTGGTGATGTTGCTTGTCAGGTTAAACGTCAGGCTGGGCGTTATATAAGTATTGCGACGATATCTCCGTAGCCCACAACGTGAGCATTACTGACTGAATAACTTTTCAATGTTCCGCTGGTGCTGGGGTATACCGGTACGATGGTTGTTTCAACGACGACATAACCAATGATCATGTCAGGTGTCACCTGTTGTCCGCAGAGGTCAGCCGTGGCCCCGGTAAAGGGATGCTGATGATAAAAAACACCCATCTCGGGTGATTCAATCACTGTGCCCTGTTCTAGAGTCTTGGCAGGCGCTGCCAGCGCGGGTTCTGCAACGCTCACGGTTGTCGTTGCGCTGCCAAACTCAAGGCTTAAAGAATAACGTTCATCTTCAACGGTTAATGAGCGGATGCTCGACCCTTGCAGTCGCTGGATCAATAATTCAATGTCATCGATGGTCATGACTGCTGGCTCCCTTCTCGCTGGTCTAGATAATGCTCCAGGTAATGAATGTTCGCCCCGCCTTGAGCAAACTGCTGTGTGCCCAATATCTCCAGTTGCAAGGGGATATTTGAATCAACACCGGCGATCACCAGTTCACTGAGCGCCACTTTCATTCGTTCGATGGCTTGCTCTCGCGTTGAGCCATGGGCAATAACCTTGGCGATAAGGGAGTCGTAATGGCTGGTGATTTTGAACCCGGGTTTGAGGTGTGACTCGACCCGAATGCCCGGACCACCTGGCGGCAACCAGTCACTCACCGTGCCGGCTGACGGTGCAAAAGACCATGGGTCTTCTGCGTTGATACGGCACTCGATGGCGTGGCCTGAAAATACAATCTGATCCTGGCTGATCGACAGCGGCAGGCCCATGGCCACTCGAATTTGCTCGGCGACGATGTCGACGCCGGTGACCATCTCGGTAACCGGGTGCTCGACTTGAACGCGGGTGTTCATTTCGATGAAAAAGAACTCGCCGTTTTCGTAGAGAAACTCGAATGTCCCGGCACCGACATAGCCAATCGCCAGGCACGCTTTCACGCACAACTGGCCAATCTCCTGGATCAAATCCCGGCCGACGCCCGGCGCCGGGGATTCTTCAATCAATTTTTGGTGTCGGCGTTGCGTTGAGCAGTCTCGCTCACCCAGCCACAGCGCATTGCCATGCTGGTCGGCCAGCACCTGAATCTCGACGTGACGCGGTGTCTGAAGGAATCGCTCCATGTAGACCACCGGGTTGCCAAAGGCAGCGTTGGCCTCTTCGCGGGTCAGGCTGACCGAGCGCAGTAGCTCCGATTGCGCATTGACCACTCGCATACCACGGCCACCCCCGCCACCGGCCGCTTTGGTGATCAGCGGGTAGCCGACTTTTGTGCCGCACTCGAGGATCTCTGCATCGCTATCAGGCACTGCGCCATCTGACCCCGGCACACACGGAATACCGGCTGCAATCATCGCCTGCTTGGCGCGCACCTTATCGCCCATGCACGCAATGGCCTCGGATGACGGACCTATGAATGTCAGGCCTGCGTCCTCAACCGCTTTGACGAACCCGGCGTTCTCGGACAGAAAACCATACCCCGGATGAATGGCCTGAGCCCCCGTGAGTTTTGCCGCCAGCAGGATTTTTTGCTGCAACAGATAGCTTTTGGAGGCCGAAGCCGGGCCGATGCAAATAGAGGTGTCAGCCAGCTTTACATGGCGCAAGTCGCGGTCAGCTTTTGAATACACCGCCACGGTTTGCAGGCCCAGTGATTTACAGGCACGCCAGATACGCAACGCGACTTCACCCCGGTTTGCGATCAATACCTTGTCAAACATGGTTAACCTTCCTGGCTCGATAAATGGGGGTGCCGCGCTCAACGTCTTCACCATCCGCCACCAGGATCTCGACGATCTCGCAGGCAAACTCGGCCTCCAGCGGGTTGAATAATTTCATCGCTTCAATCACCGCCAGGGTGTCGCCTTCACTGACCTGGCTGCCGACGCTGGTGAAGTCAGGCTTTGTCGGGGAGGGTCGCAGGTACACGATGCCCGCCATCGGGGCGGCGATCAGGTGCTCATCCATGGGCGTGGCGGGAGTTGGCGCAACCGGAGCAGCGGCGGGCTTGAGAGGTGTTTCGATGGTACTGACAGGCGTTTGTTGTCGGCGTCCGAGGTGGACTTTGGTGTTGCCTTGGGTGTACTTCAACTCAAGGAGAGTCGAGCGCTCGAAGCTATCAATCAATCGTTCAAGATCTTTGCTGTGCATTTTTCCTCTTCCACTTTTTTCAGATCAACTACAAAAAACTTACCGCCATTGCGTCGCGGTCGTTTCAAACAAAGAGTGCCGCTGGGCGCCTGCGCTGAGGGCGGCGTCGATGTCGGTAAGCTCGAACCGAAGGGTGCGCCCCGGCATCAGTTGGCCCAGTTTCCAGAGGTCGGCTTCAATCACGTTCACCAGCTTGGGGTAGCCACCGCAGGTATTGGCGTCGACCAGTTGAATGATCGGCTCGCCGCTGGTGGGTATTTGCACCGTTCCGGGGACGATTCCGTGGGAGAGCAACTCACGGTTGACGGTGCGCTTCAGCACGGCGCCAGACAGCCTGTAGCCTTGCCTGTTGGAGCTGCGCCCGACGGTGTAATGGGTGTTGAAGAAACGCTCTTTGCTCTCGTCCGAGAACTCTTGCCATTCGGCCGAGGGCAAGACGCGAACTGTGGTTCCGGCTTCACTCAGCGCCCGCCAGTACGTTTGCAGTGCCGGGTCGAAGAGGCTCGATGGGGCGGCTGATGCAGCGCTATTGCGGGGCGAGCTGCGGAGGCTGTCGCCCTTCGCCAGGGCTTTGCCTTCGTGGCCTCCGAACGCGGCTTTAAGGTCGGTGGCGCAAGAGTTGAGCACCCGTTGCACCTCAATGCCGCCCTCGATTGCCAGGTAAACACAGCGGCCTTCTTGAGGCGCTTCGATGACCAGTGTTTCACCCGCATTGACCTTTAACCGCGACCACGGCGCGTGTTGTTTTTGCCCGATGCGGCTAGTGCTTAGCGCGCCGGTAATGGCAACACAGCACGCTTCGCTCATGCGCACCTTGAACGGGAAGTTGTTGATCTCAATGCTGGCCGCCTCGCGTGAATTGCCCAGCATCGCGTTGCCGAGCTCGTAGCTCAGGCTGTCAATGGCACCGCTGCGGCTGACACCGCTGGCCAGGAACCCGATACGACCGCGATCGACAATGATGTTGAGAGGACCGTTAGAGAGGATTTCCATCATTTCAATTGCGCCTTTGAACGAAATACCAGGGTGTCACCGGGGCTCAACAGCGCAGGCGGCATTGCCTGGCTGTCAAAGCCATCAAAGTCGGCGTGGCCGATGACGTGCCAGCCGCACGGGCCTGGGCACGGGAAGACAGAGGCCTGCTCACCGGCGATCACCACGCTGCCTTTTGGGATCAAGGTGCGCGGGATTTGGCGCCGGGGGACTTCAAGCGCTGGGGGCAAGCCCACGAGATACGGAAAGCCCGGCATCGATCCGAGCGCGGCCACGGTGTAAGTGACCGAGCTGTGCAGGGCTATGACGTCACGTGGGGTGAGGCCCGTTTGTTCGGCGACGTAGTCCAGGTCCATCCCGTGTTCGCCGCCGTAGATCATGTCGATGACGAAGTGCTTGCCCTTGATGGGGGTTGGGCTGGAGCTGACCCACAGATCGGACAGCACCTGTGCCGCTGCATCTGGGGGGATTTTGCGGGGATCGTAGATGACCAGCAGGTTGTTAACCCCTGGCACGGTTTCGATTAACCCTGGAAAACTTTGCGGATCACGCAGGGTGTTGTTCAACGCCCAAAGCCGTTGCTGCAGCGCCTTGTCATAAGGGCCGCAGGACACATCCAGAAGCAGGCCATCGGTACCTGCGAGCGATATTCGCACAGAGGTATCAACGGCCTTTGACGTTGCTAATGTGGGTTCAAAAAGAATCATGGCTATTCCAAATGCAGGTGCTCACCGAACGACAGATGCCGTGCGGGAGGCGTTGCATGGAGCACGCCAACGTTTACGATTCGAATGTGTTTTGTCTTCGTTTAGTCTTTAAAGTGCTTTTTGATGGATATAACTAATTGAAAGTTAAGATAAAAGTTAGATTTTAATTTTTGTAATTTTTTGCCGAGAATTCGGCGGGGAAAGGATTTTTCAGCTCGCGACGCTATTTTGGCAATGCTACCTAAGGGAGCAAAGTCGCTACAAAAGGTAACATCGCGTCGAGTGATTGCGTAAAGCTTGAGGGGTCAAACCAGTGAAGAAGCTGCCCTTGCTGCCTGGTCATAGGTGCCAGACATTTCTCTCAATGTGCGGGCCGTTGAACTGAGCTTTTCGACCAGGTTTTGATCGATGCTCGGCACCAGGCATTTGGTGCGTACCGTCACATACCGCTCTACAAGCGCCAGGCCTTTTTTGGTCGGGCTGTAGAACACTTCCTTGCCAATCTTTTTGGAACTGATCAGCAAGCTCCCCGACAGCTTGCGCAGGGAGTAAGAGACGATGTGGGTGTCTGCGAAATTCAAGGTAAAGCAGATGTCGGCGAGCTTCTTCTGTTTGCCACGGTGGCAAATGTGGTTGAGCACCATGATGTCGACCATGCCCAGGTCAGGTGCTCCGGCCGCGCTCATGCAGGAGGTGGCCCACCTTGAAAATGCGTTCCACGTCAGGATCATGCCGAACTCAAACTCCGACGCCGGGACTTGGCCTTCTACCACCAGGTGGGCAGACGCGACCAAGGGGCCGTTAAGGTCGGATTCAAGCTGAGAAAGCGTGTCGGACATATATCCTCCGTAATGACAAAGATCCCAAGTGAGAGCCATTGGTTTACGCGGCAATCTACCATAGCTGCCTACGCACAGGGGGCGCGGGGCGGCGCCTGCGTGCAATGGCGGGGGCAGTTTGGGCCTCTGCGAAATGCCCTTTTAGTGGTCTGACGAGCCACTGACTCATCACTTTTTTCGAACATTTTTGCCTTCTTTAATTCGCTTTTTACAGGCGAAACCTTCTCCTAAAGTGGCGTCAACCCGCAGGTGATGCCAGCCGGGCCCCTGGCTTGAAGGCGGCTGGCATCCACACCTGTACCCCGGCTGGCGCATTGCCAACCGCCCACTCCGTCAAGATGGAAAACAACAATGATCGGACTTCGAATCCTCCCTCGTACACGCCAAGTCAGCGCCGCACTGGTCGACAGTTTTCGCGCAGTCCCGGTTGCCAACGTCAGTGACTGCATGGGGCGAATGACTGCTGGCGGTACTCAGTTGCGTCCGTATCACAAAGGCGGTGTGTTGGCGGGGCCTGCCTTCACGGTCAAAGCCCGTCCGGGTGACAACCTGATGATCCACAAGGCTTTGCATCTGGCACAACCCGGTGACGTGATTGTGGTGGACGGGGGCGGCGACCTGACGAACGCGCTGATGGGCGAGCTGATGGTGGCAACGGCCATCAAGCGCGGCCTGGGCGGCATCGTGCTCAATGGGGCGATTCGCGACATCGATGCGATCCAGGCCGGTGACTTTCCGGTGTATGCCGCCGGGATCACCCACCGTGGCCCGTACAAGGACGGGCCTGGCGAAATCAACGTGCCAATCGCCATCAGCGGCATGGTGATCAACCCCGGTGACCTGATACTCGGTGATGCTGACGGCTTGCTGTGCGTGCCGTTTGAGGCCGCCGAGCAGATCCTCGATGCCGCGCTGGGCAAGTGCGCAGCAGAGAAAGTGACGGTTAAAGAAATCGAAGAAGACCGCCTGGATATCACCTGGATTGATGCCCAGTTGGCACGCCTGGGCTATAAGGCATGAAGATCGTCATTCTTGACCGGGACACGCTGTCGCCACAGACCGTGCTGCGGGCGCCGTCCTTTGCGCATGAGATTCAGTCCTGGGGGCGCACCGCTCCCGAGCAAGTGGCTGAGCGGATCGTAGATGCCGACATCGTTGTGCTCAACAAGGTAAAGCTCAGCGGTGAAGTGATTGCTGCGGCGAAAAACCTTCGCCTGGTAGCCATTGCCGCAACGGGCACCGATAACGTCGACATTGCGGCGTGCAAGGCGCGCGGCATCGTGGTCAGCAATATTCGCAACTACGCCGTCAACACGGTGCCAGAGCATACCTTTGCCCTGATCTTTGCCCTGCGCCGGAGCATTTGTGCGTACCGTGACGCGGTGAGGGCAGGGCGCTGGCAAGAGGCGCAACAGTTCTGCTTCTTCGATTACCCGATCAAGGACCTGGCCGGTTCCACCATTGGCATCATCGGTGATGGGGTACTGGGCCAGGCGGTCGCCAACATGGCGCGCGGGCTCGGCATGCGGGTGATTTTCGCTGGGTACAAAGGCCACTCCGGGCTCGGCTCGTTATATGTGCCGTTTGAGCAGACGTTGGCTGAAGCCGACATCCTGACTCTGCACTGCCCGTTGCTGCCAGAGACACGTAACATGATTGGCGCCGCAGAGTTTGCACTGATGCGCCGCAAGCCTTTACTGATCAATACCGCACGCGGTGGGTTGGTGGACGAAAGCGCTGTCGGCCCGGCCCTGGAAGCGGGGCAGATCTCTGGCGCGGGTTTTGATGTGGTGATGGCCGAGCCGCCTGCGCCGGATCATCCGTTTATGACGCTGGTGGATCGCCCCAACTTTATTCTCACCCCCCATGTTGCGTGGGCGAGTGATGAGGCCGTACAAGGTTTGGCCGATCAATTGGTCGACAACATTGAAGCGTTTGTACGTGGCGAGCCAAGAAACGTCGTTTAACCCACACGCGTTAAATGCCCGACCTTCTGTGACGCTGAGAACGGGCATTTAATGTTAGAACCGCTATCAACCTTGAATAAGCAGGTTGTGTTCGAAACTCTGGAGGGCGCCCCATGATTAAACACCTTGATCACTTAGTTCTGACCACCGTTGATGTGCAGGCGTGCAAAGACTTCTACATGCGTGTGCTCGGCATGCAATTTGTCCCTTCGCCGGGAGGGCGGATGGCGTTCCATTTTGGCCAGCAGAAGATCAACGTTCACGTGCGCGGGTTTGAGTTCGAACCCAAAGCTCATTTGCCCGTCTCGGGGGCGCTCGACCTTTGTTTCATCGCCACCGTCACCCTGGATGAGGTCATCGCCCACCTGGAAGCCGAGAACTGGCCGATTCTGCTCGGTCCCGTGCAGCGCACGGGGGCAACCGGCCCTATCCGCTCTGTTTATCTTCGCGACCCTGATCTGAACCTGATCGAGATTTCCGAACTGCTGCCCACTGAGCAGGCGTAAACACGTCACGATTGTTTGATTCGCTCCGCTGAGCGTTCGGCACGCGCTTGAACCCAAGGTGTTGAAGTCTCCTGTTTCCCTTTGCACTGCACGTGGCAAAGGGGAGTTAAGAGAACACCCGGTCAAGTGTCGTGCCTTTTTTTGCGCGAACACCTGCCGTTACACCCCTGAATAGCGGCTCTTAATGATTCGAAAAAGGAATGAATAAGGTTTCTTATTTATCGCTTTTATCAACATCGCTGAATGCAGAACATGGCGGCTCCAATAAGCATAAAAAAAAGGAATGTTCATGACCGCAATCGCCGCCACCGACGTTGCCGCTCAGGCGAGGTCAAAGTATCGCTGGGTTGTTCTGTCAGTCATTGTCGTTGTTTACATGCTGGCCGCTGCCGATCGGGCCAACATCGGTATCGCCTTGCCCTACATCCAGAAAGAGTTCGGGGCGACCAATGCCCAGGCGGGATTGCTGGTCAGCGCGTTCTTTCTGTTTTATTCCCTGGGGCAAATTCCAGCAGGCTTTTTGCTCAGCAAAGTGGGCGTGCGTGTTGTGGCGCCGATCTCCATTGGCTTGACCTCAATCGTCACCCTGCTGATTGGCACCGCGCATAATTTCGGGTTGCTGAAAATCTATCGCTCAGCCCTGGGCATTGCCGAAGCGGCCCTGCCGTTGTCGATGCTGAGTACGATCAATCGCTGGTTCCCGGCACGTGAAAAAGGTCTCGCCACAGGGGCTTTTCTGTCGGCGGCGAAGATGGGCGCAGTGATCGCCCCGCCCATTGGCGCAGCGCTGATCATGCTCGATGGATGGCGGACGATGTTCTTTGCTTTCGCCATCCCCGGCGTCGTGCTGGCGCTGATCTGGTGGTGGCTGGTGCCCAACGATCCACGCGCGGGTCGCCGGGTCAATGACGCAGAAGCCACCTACATCGAAGACCAGCAGACCAGCAAAACCGACAGTGTGCGCACTCACAAAAGCTTCGGTGCGCTGGACACCCTGCTGCGTTACAAGCAAACGCCGCGACTGGCCAACTCACGCGCTGTGTTTGCGTCCTGGAACATATGGGGCTGCGGCCTCGGCTATTTGTTGATGACCGGCGTGGTCAACGTGCTGCTGGCCTGGCTGCCCAAGTACCTGGGGGAAGTGAAGCATTTTGAACTGATGCAGATCGGCTTCGTGGCGGCCTTGCCTTTTGCTGGCGGTGTGTTGGGCAATATCGTCGGGGGCTGGTTGTCCGACACCGTGCTGGACCGTCGCAGAAAGCCGACGATGATGATCAGCGCTGTGGCCACGTGCCTGATGATGGTTGCCTTGGTCTATGCGCCCAATGATCTGCTCTCGGTCAGCCTGCTGTTGTTTGGCACCGGCTTTCTGTTGAACATCGGCTATTCGTCATTTTCGGTGTACTCCATGGGCCTGACCACGCGCACCACTTACCCGGTGGCGGCCTCTGTGGTCAACAGCGCCGGCCAGGCCGGCGGGGCGATGGCGCCGCTGATCACCGGCTTGCTCCTGGATAGCTACAGCTGGACGGCGGTGTTCATCTTCCTGGGCGTGTGCTCACTGGCGGCGCTGGTCTTTGTGCTTTCGATCAACGAGCCGGCCAACCATGACGAGTCGCTGGCCAGTGCGTAACCGGGCTGACAATTAACGGTCTTCGGCCCACGCCGGGAAGGTGCGCTGACGACCGTCATCTGCGCCTTCTCAGCTTTGCAGTTGCCGCGAAAAATCACACTGCTCGACGGCCCGCATCGCCACTTCGCTCACGAACGCCGAGGGCCGATCATTTCGGTACATCGCCATGTAGGGCACGGGCGGCAAGGGCGGGTCGGTGTGTATGATCGTCAATTTGCCCTCATCCACCAGCGGGCGAAAGCACTCCAGCGGCAGGTACGTGACACCCAGCCCGGCGGCGGTCAGCCCGAGCATGGCCGTCAGGCTGTCCGAGGACAGCATCTTGGGCAGCTCGATGCCCATGGTCCCCAGCCACTTGTTGACAAACAAACCCGACCCCGACTTTTTGCCTTGTACCAGCAGCGGGTATTTGGCCAGTTCGGCCAGCCCGACCACCCCCGAATGCTCGACGACGCCGGGCGCTGCCATCCAGGCGTTTTCAACGATGCCCAGCGGCACCGCGGTGATCTCGGGCGCTGTGAAGGTGTCGGGGATGATAATCATGTCCACCAGATCATCCACGAGCTTTTCATGGAGGTTGCGGCTCATGTCGACTTCAGCCTCAACCGTTAGCCCCGGAAAATCCTCCACCAGTTTGGCAATCAGCCGGGGCAGCCATGTCAGCGCCGTCAGCTCGGTCACCCCCAGCCTGAGCCGTCGGGTCACCACGTGGGTGCCGTCCTTAAGTGAGGTGATGCGTTCTGCAAGGGTGAGCATTTCCCGGGCAATCACCAGCATTTCTTCGCCGATGGCCGTGAGCCGTGCACCGCGTTGCGAACGGTCGAACAGTTGCAGCCCCGTGGAGGCCTCCAGTTCCTGTATGCGCTTGGAGATGGCTGACTGCGTGGTATTGAGGTGCTCGGCCGCACGCTCGAAAGTGCCGAGGCGTTCGATCCAGTGCAGCGCAAGGAGTTGCCGGAGGTTGATCATTAACATTCCTGCTGGGCATGTTTGGGCATACGATAATATCGCTTTTTCTATTTTTCAGGGTCTTTATCCTCAAAGCCATACGCCACCTGAGGAACACCCATGAACGCTATCGCCTCAACGTCAGACTTGCATGCGCTGCTGGCCGCTTATGCCCGCACCTCGACGTCCATTATCAGTGATTGCCTGGACCGCCTGCCTGGCGCGCCACTCACGCCATTCCATCGCATTGAAGGCACCATGGTCGGCACTGCCCTGACCGTGAAAGTCCCGTGCGGTGACAATCGTGCGATCCATCAGGCGCTGGAAATTCTGAGCCCCGGACAAGTGCTGGTGGTGGATGGCGGAGGTGATATCAGCCGGGCCTTGATGGGCGACATCATGACCGCCATCGCGCAAAAACGCGGCGCCGCAGGCATTGTGGTAGACGGCGCCATTCGTGATCTGGCGACGATTGGCAAGGGCAGCTTCCCGGTGTTTGCCCGGGCGGCCTACCATCGCGGCCCGTATAAAAACGGGCCGGGGGACATCAACTTACCGGTCAGCATTGGCGGCATGATCATCTCGCCGGGCGACATCGTTGTTGGCGATCACGATGGCATTGTGGCGTTCCCGGCCGAGCAGGCAGAAGAACTGTTGCAACGGTGCCTGGGTACCGAACAAAAAGAAGCAGAGATGATGGCGCAAATCGCGTCCGGAACTTACAAGGGCGCCTACGGGGCCAAATAATCGGAAACCCTAACAATGAAAATCGCAATTGTCGGAGCGGGCGAAGTCGGCCTCACTTATGCGCGGCCATGGGCAGCGGCAGGGCATGACATCATCTTGTGCGACCTGAAACCCTCAGCCACCGCCCAGGCGTTTGCCGCCGAGCGGGGCCTGGATATCGCCACCTCAGTCGGCGCTATCGCTGCAGACTGCGACGTTGTCGTGTCGTGCGTATTCGGCACAGTGTCGCTGGTGGTGGCCGAGCAGGCGCTGGCCCACATGCGCAAGGGCGCGCTGTACATCGACATGACGACCGCTGACCCGGCGCAGATCAGAATCGCTGCCGAGCAGGCGGCGCAATCGGGCATCGTGTACGTCGACGTGGCAATCCTCGGCGCCATCGCGCTGACCCATGAGAAAACCAACTTGCTGGGCGCAGGTCCCGGCATTGAACCTGCGCAGCGCCTGTACGCGGCCATCGGCGCACCGCTCAAGGCGGTTGAAGGCGGCGCTGCGGGCGATGCGGCAGCGCTCAAAATTTTGCGCAGCGTGTTTACCAAAGGGCTGGAGGCGCTGACCATCGAGTGCTTTATGGCCGCAGAAAAACAGGGCGTGACAGACAAGCTGCACGACGCCTTGAGCGATATTGATCAAGCAAGCCTGCGCGACTTCCTCGGTGCTTTGATCCGCACGCACGTCCTGCATGCGCCACGTCGTCTCAAAGAGGTTGAAGAGGCTGAGCGCCAATTGCGCGCCGCCGATATGCCGGTGGCTGTGCTGCCGGGGGTAAAAGACCTGTTCCAGCGCACCGCCGAACAGATCAGCGCGAATCCATTGCAGACGCCGGCACCCACACTGGAGCAAGCGTTTGAATGGCTCTTCAAAGCCAATGGGATCAGCCGCTAATAAATTCCGCCGATGAGAATGGGCCAGTAACGTGACCAAGCACTGGCCCGTGCGGTAAATAGTTACCACCTGAGCAGGGCGCAGGTGAGGTTTCCTGATGACTTATTGAATGAGTTATCAGGAGAGACTCAATGATGGGAACACCCGTGGTGCAGGTTGCAGGACCCAATGGCGCATTTATCAAGGACAAAATGCCCAGTTGGATCAAACACAGCCACCCCTCACATATCCAACGCTTGAGAGCGGGCTTGTTTGCAGGGCATGTAAACGAGGACCAGTTGCCCGAGTGGTTCACCCATGCCGCACCCTGGCTGCGTGAGGCATTGTTGGTGAGCCAGGCGCGAAGCCGTAAGGCGCATGCCATGCTGGCCATTAAACTCCAGGGGTTTAAAGGCATCGCCGAGTTTGCGGAGCCACTGCTGGTGGAGGCCATGAAGGGGCTCGATTCGTCGGCTATCGATGTCAATAAAAACAGCCTCTATTACCTGCGTCGTGATCAACCGGTCCACGAGCAAAGCTTGCTGCAGGCGGCCTTGCTCAACTTTTCGGGTAAAGAAGACTTCTCGGTGGTGGTCGGGGGAGCATCCAGTGTGATCGCCCCGGTGGGTGCGTTGGTGACCGAAAAAGCTGGCTTGACCGCACAAGGATCATCAGGCTTTTCGGGTGCAGAGGTGACTGATTTAATCTGGCGCGAACACACTCGGCCCGATTCGATCGAGGGCAACCGTTATCGTTTTAAAGAGCAGCACGCCGTAGCACCTCAGGCTTTCTCGCATTTATGCCGCCAGCTTGATTTGGGCAAGCAGTATCAGGAGCACTTGAACAGTGTTTTTGATGATCGGGCAACACGCGCCGGATTGCGACGTCAGATGATCATTGCCCTGAAAGAGCAAATGGCTGTGCGGCTGCATACCGGCCTGATGGTAGGCGATGTCAAGGCGGCGGGTTACCAGATGGTCCGAGGATTGCTCGACGGTGCCCCAAATCCGAGGATGGGGCCGCTGGTCTTCAGTGGGCTGGAGCTGTTGGGCTTCAACATTGGCCATGTAGTGATCATCGAGTCTGCTCGCTCGTACCCCATTCGAGGCTGGGTGGAGGAGCACACAGGCATTACTTTGCCGGCAGTCCGGTTTGATGAGCCCGGTCCTGATCCTGTCATGGTGTATATCCCGGGAGCCCCTGTCAGCCCTCTCAAGGAGTATTCCTCACTGGGCGAATTCACTGAGGACCTGGTCGCGAACTTATGCTCCGCGAATTACCAGCAGTTTTTTGCAAGCCTGGTACCTCAAGGCAAACAGAAGGACTTTCTGACGCGCCTGAACCATCAGTTGATCGAGAAACACCCCACGCCTGGCACCCTGGAGGAGCCTGTTTATTTTGCCGCATCGAGCGTCAACTTGAGAGTGAGCCAGCAAACGTTGCAACCGATCTCTGGCGATATCTTCAACACGCTCTATTTCAGGCAAATAGAAAGGATAAAAGAGGATGCGCTTGCGATCGCCATACCCACTGCTGTGGTGGATTGGGAGCAGACAGTCGAGACCCTGGAGTACTGGGCGTCGGTGGGAATGAATGTGCTTAACGTCGCTGCCTTTTATGTTCCCGGGCTGGGAGAGGCGATGATGGTGGTCATGGCGCTGCAGTTGGCCAAAGAGGTCTACGAGGGCTTTGAAAACTGGAGTGTGGGTGACATGGAGGGTGCATGGTCGCACCTGGAATCAGTGGCTATGAATGTGGCATTCATCGGCGTGATGGGCGGCGCCGGGTATGCCTTTAGCAAGATACCGGCGGGCACTATTCCCCGAATTCTTAAAGAGGTGAGACAGGCTTTGCTGCCCACGGGGGAGATTCGCCTGTGTAAGCCAGAGGTTCATGCTTTTCAGGTCCCCGAGCAGGTGCTGGACAACAGTGAGCCCAATGCTCTGGGGCAGTACCACGTCAATGGCAAGACGTATATTCGAGTGGGTGAACACGTCTATGAGCAAGCGTTTGATCCATCAGTCAATAAGTGGAAGCTCATACATCCCGATGCCCAGGACGTATTCGAGCCCACGCTTGAGCACAATAACGCGGGGGCATGGCGCCATGCTCATGAACAGCCGCTGGAGTGGAATCGGGCCACCTTGCTGCGTCGCCTTGGGCATGAGGCCCGTCTGTTTGACGATGCCACCCTCGGCCAGATGGGGGACATAAGCGGGGTGTCTGATGCGGCACTGCGTCAAGTTCATATCGAGGGTTTGCCCACACCTGCGGTGTTACTCGATACGTTTGAGCTGTTCAGGGTTGATCGCGAACTGGATGCGTTGATTGAGCAGATCGCCAGTAGCAAAGGCTTTACCCACTATCAGGACGAGGTTTTGCGCGTGCTGGTTGAAATGCCAGGTTGGCCCCGAGGGCAAGAGCTTGAAGTGTTTGATGGCGACCAGATGGGGGGCCCTTCAACGCGTTATGGGAAGGTGCTGGTTGAGCGCGACCCCCGGCCGATTATCAGAATCACCCGTGCTGACATTGCCCAGGGAACGTTAGCTGAACGGATTCTCTCCTTATTAAGCGATGAGCAGGCAGCACAGCTGCTGGGTCGTACAGAGGGCTCTGTATCGCAAGCCCGGCGCTTCAATCAGAAGCTTGCCGATGGCCTGAGCCAACATAGACAACGCCTGCTCAAACGCCTGCTAAGTGCGGTCAAGAGTGCGTCCTCTTCAACCGAGGTTGAGGTCTTGCGTAACAGATTTCCCTCGTTGTCAGAAAGAGCAGTGAAAGAAGTTCTGGAGAGCGCCAGCAACAGTGAGTTGGCGGATATGCGTAACGGAACATTCCCCAAACGCATCGACGACAGGGCACGCGTCTACGTCCAGCAAGGGCGAATGAATCGCGCAATGGCTGGACTGTGTAAGCAGAGCTTGTTTTCCCTGGACAGCGAGCGCTTGGCTCTGCGTGGTCTGGAACATTTGCCGGGATGGTCAAATGACGTACAACTGCAAATCAGGGCCAATAGCAGCAATGGACGCTTGCTCGATAGCATTGGCCTTGATCAGGACCCCATCCGTAAAACCCTGATCAAGTCCGGTGATCACTTTTCTGTAGTGCAAGCGGCAGGTGTGCCCTTGAGCGCTGACCTGAACCTTTATGAGGCAATTTTGCAGGTGTTGCCCGAACCGACCCGTGAAGCCATGGGCTATTTAGACATCAGTCAGGCTGATGACTTGCGGGGAGCATTGGCTAAGCATGCATTATCGAATCGTTCAGAAGTGGCGCAAATATTGCTTCAGCGCATTCCGGGGGCGGAGCCTCCTCTTGGGCGGATCAATAACCAGATCGGTTATGCGTTGTCTGGCACTGGAGAAGGTCTTGGCGTCAGAGACCTGCAAGTCGTGAGGCTGCGCGATGTTTATCCAGACATGAGTGATGAACAAGCGCTTGGCTACATTGAAGCGCGGTTGAGCCAAGGTGTTACGGATCAACAGATATTTGACGCGTTAGAGCACCAGCTTAATGAACTGCAGGGGTTGCGTAGCGTCCTGCAAGCCTGGAGTGCTGAGAGGAGCGGACGTTCTGGGATTGTGAGCAGAGTCATTGAGTGCTGGCGCTCAGGGCTGCCCTATAACCAAGACGCCAATATTGCCCTCGATTTGGGAAGCGTCAGCCAATTGCCGGCATGGGAAGCTGACTTCTCGCATGTCAGGGCCTTGAGAATGGACGCCAGCTTGTTAGTCAGTGAGCCGGGCGCCGGATTTCTCCAGCGTTTCCCTAATGCACGACGTCTGGAGTTGTTCGTAGGCAAAGAACAGATCGGGCCGATTGCGCAGGCACTGCCCGTATTGGACGGGATTACTGAGCTTTCGCTGATGTTGAATGTCGGAGCAGACTCAAGCGCACCGCTTATTGATGTGCTGTCGAGACTCTCACAGCTCGAGCAGTTATCCCTAAGCGGCGACATCGATGCGCTGGATGTCACGCAGTTGTCCGGGCTTCGAGGGTTGAGCCTGTTCGGCAACGTGAGTCAATGGCCAACAGGGCTTTTCGGGCTCGAACACCTTGAGTTGCTGGACCTGCGTAATACCTCGATTGTGACGCTGCCAGACACGTTTTTTGAGAGCAGCCTGCATCCGTTTTCAACGCTGCGTCTGAACTGGTCGGGCATGAATCTGGACACTATCGTGAGGGCCTATGATTTCCTGTCCTCTATCCCTGCCTATGCCGCTGAAGTGTCCGATCTGGCCTCCAGTTATGTGAGCGAAGGACTAAGAACAATAGCCGTTCAGACCCGGGTGCCTGCGCTGACCGAGTCTGTGATTCAGCGCGCCTTGCACAAGTTGCCCGCCGGGGTGTTGATCAGACGGGTCGGTGAAGTTTTTGAAGAGTACCGAACCCTGATTGCGCGTCTGAATCACTGGAAAAGCCAGGTATCTTCAGGCGTTTACACTCAGTTTCGGCAAACGGTCTGCGATCAGATGATAGATTGCTGGCGCAGCGGGTTGGCCGGACGGTTGGGTCTGGAAGGCGATGACCTGAGCGTTGCCTGGAAATTATCGGAGGAGGGCGGCAGGCTCAACCTGGAAGGGCGCGCTTATGAAGACTTGCCAAGGCTTGAAGCCCATTCTTTTGCCCATGTAACGCACTTGAGAATACCTGCGCTTAACGTGCCCGTTGACGAGTTGAACACGTTCCTGGGCGCCTTCAAAAATGCACAAACAGTGGATCTTTCGCGAAGTCAATTGCTGGATTTTCCATCCGCTTTGGCAGACATGCAGCAGTTACGCAGTTTAAACCTCGGGTTCAATGAGTTGAGGGTCACGCCGCAGATGCAGGAGAGCCTTAATTCAATGCTCGGGCTTAAGCAATTGGACCTGAGTGGTAACTGGGTAGACGAGCTGGATGTCAGTTCACTCGATGAGCTGCAAGAACTCAACTTGAATAGCACTTCAATAAAGCACTGGCCGGCAGGCATTGAACGGTGTCGTTCGTTAAGGTTCCTGAATTTAAGTTTCAGCGCGTTAACCGAGATTCCACCTGAGGTCGTAAATCATCCAACCGTGTTAAGCAAAACGCTGGTGCAAGGGTGCCGGTTAACCCGTAAAAGCTGTGATGACTTATTGAGTTATGCGCTCAAACATAAACGTAACCGGGTAGGAGGCATCGGCCTGGACAGGCTGGCCGAGGGCGTGACGGACGGCGAGCCTGAACCCTTCCCGATTCAGGTCGTAGACAACCCGGACTTGCTGCTGCCTGAGCCGTTCACGACCGCCCCCGATGATACCCCTCTGACTCGCTTGCAGCGACTGACCCCCGATCTGACGCCCGCGCAGGCGCAAGCACGCCTGGAGCAAATTCAAACAGGTGAAGTCTCCATTGAAGTCAGGCTTGAGGCGTGGGAACAGGAACTCGGCGCACTCACGAGTCGCCTCAATGACTGGATCGCGAGCCGCAATTACCGAATAGAAGGGGGCAGGCGTTGGGTTAACTCGGCAGACCGCAAGACTGCCTCGGATCGCATTCTCCAGGCCTGGCGATATAGCGTGGCCCGTTCAGGCGTCGAACAGCAGGCGCTCGACTTCTCAGGTTTATGCATCGGCGACATTCCTCAGTTTCCAGGCGCGCTTTATGACATTACCGCTTTGAACTTGAGTGGTTCGGGTTTAACGGAGTCGGGAGTGCAAACATGTATCCGATCGTTTAGCCAGTTACGCACCTTGCAACTGAACAATGCAAGCTTGACCAGACTGCCTGAGTCCATTGGGGCGCTCCAGCATTTGAACAGCCTGGAAGCCGCTGGCAACCATTTGATTTCAGTTGATCTAGAACCCCTGCGTGGGTTGAAATCGCTGGATCTAAGTCGAAACGCGCTGACCGAAGTCGACGTCCAGGGCATGGATAACTTGCAGACACTGATACTCAGTGGCAATCGATTGAGTGAATGGCCTGAGGGCGTACTGGATCTTGCGCAATTGCGTGTTTTAAAACTCGATACCAATCAGATCGAGGCCATTCCCTTTCGCGCTCTGCAAGGTCATCACGACCTGCTGATGGCCGGGACTGACCTGTCCAATAATTATCTACCCAACAGTGAACTAAGGTCGTTGTACGACTACCGTGATTTCACAGGCAATGACTTGGGGTATTCATTGGAAGACTTGCAGGTCGACAGTTCTGAAGCCGGTTCGGATGAAGATTCTGATGGGCAGAGCGATGTAGAGACCGATGAAGAAATAACTGATGAGTTACCGGGTGCGCAGGCCTTGGGAGATGAAAAAACACCGTGGTTCCAGGACGTGTCTGCTGATTCAACAAAACACGAAATGTGGGACGTGCTTAGAGCAGCCCCCGGCTCCCAGTATTTTTTTCGCCTGCTTGAGTTACTTCAAGGGAGTAAGGATTTTGCCCTCGTCAGGGCTGAGTTGAACCAGCGAGTATGGGAGGTACTGGAGGCAGCTTACAAAGATGAGACGTTGCGTGATGAGCTTTTCAGCCTGGCCCGCTCGCGCGGTACCTGCTCCGATGGAAGGATGCTTGTATTTAACGACATTGAATTAAAAGTGTATGAGTTCAATGAGTTTGGCACGGGGGCCGCGAGTAAAAGTGGTCAAGAACTGTTTACGTTTTATAAACGGATGTTTCGTCTCGGTAAAGTGGAAAGCATTGCTCAGGCGACGGCCAATGCCTCAGGAACTATTGAAGTCGTAGAGGTACGTTTGGCTTATCGCACTGCCTTGGCCAACAGGCTGGACTTGCCCAAGCAGGCCGCCGACATGTTGTATAGAGCTAGTGCGCCCGAAGTCACGCCTGCAGCCATAGAAGAGGCTTATGAAAAGGTCATCTTGGCTGAAAAAAGCAGTGAGTTTCTAGAGCATCTGACGACCCAGGACCACTGGCTCACTTATCTGAAAGCGCAATACCCTCAAGAGTTCGAGGCGCTGCAAGCTTATAGCGATGAGCTGATTAATGCACTGGATCAGCAATACGACAGCCCTGCCAGTGAGGGGTATGAAATAGCGGCAGATATCGCGCGTATAGAGGTGTCTGTCAGAGAGCATGACCTCCTGCTGCGACTCTGCGGTCTTCAGCGTGCGTTACTGGACTAGAAGCGTCATTGACAGGGCCCGCACGGGACGATGATCCCGTGCTGGCCCCTGTTATACCTGTTCAGTGGCGGGCATCCACTCAGTTGCGGTCCAGCCACACGGTTTGCACGTTGCAAAATTCCCGCACGCCGAAGTGCGACAGTTCACGGCCGAAACCGCTCTTTTTCACGCCGCCGAAAGCCACGCGGGGGTCGCTGGCCGAGTAACCGTTGATGAACACGCCGCCGGTTTCCAGTTCGCCGGTCAGTTGCTGGGCCAGTTCAACATTGGCGGTGTAAATGGTCGCTGTCAGGCCGAAGTCGCTGTCGTTAGCGAGCGCCACCGCATGCGCACAGTCTTCGGCGGTAATGATCGATGCTACCGGGCCGAACAGTTCCTGTTTGAACGAGGTCATTTGGTCGGTCACGTTGGCCAGAATCGTCGGCTCATAGAAGTTGCCAGCCCCTTCGGCTTTGCCGCCGCCGAGCAACAGGGTCGCGCCTTCTTCCAGGGTGTCGCGCACTTGTTGGTCCAGTTCATCACGCAGGTCATAGCGCGCCATCGGGCCGATGTAGGTGTCGCTGGACAGCGGGTTGCCCACCACCAGTTTGCGGGTGGCCTCGACGAATTTTTCAGTGAATGCCTCAACCACGCCTTTTTCAATGATCAGGCGCTTGGCGGCGGCACAGACTTGCCCCGAGTTCTGATAACGACCGACAACGGCGGCCTGCACGGCGGCGTCGAGGTCGGCGTCATTGAGCACGATGAACGGATCGGAGCCGCCCAGTTCCAGCACACATTTCTTTAGGGCAGCGCCAGCCTGTGCGCCGATGGCGGTACCGGCGCGAACGCTGCCGGTGAGGGTCACGGCGCTGATGCGTGGGTCGCCAATGGCGCGCGACACACCGTCCGGGGTGACGTTGACCACTTCAAACACGCCCTCGGCAAAACCGGCGCGGACAAAGGCGTCGCGAATCAGGTAGGCGCTGCCCATCACATTCGGTGCGTGCTTGAGCACGTAGGTGTTGCCCGCCAGCAACGCGGGTACCGCGCCGCGCAGCACCTGCCAGACCGGGAAGTTCCACGGCATCACCGCCAGAATCGGACCCAGCGGGCGGTATTCGATACGCGCCTTGCCGCCTTCAACTTGGGTCGGTTCAGCGGCCAGCATGGCCGGGCCGTGTTCGGCGTACCACTCGCAGAGCTTGGCGCATTTTTCGATTTCGCCACGGGCCTGGGTGATCGGCTTGCCCATTTCCTCGGTGATCATGGTTGCCATGGCGTCAGCGTTGTCGCGCAGCGCCTGGGCCAGCGCGACCATGGCGGCAGAGCGCGCTTGCAACGGCGTGCGCTTCCAGCGGCTGAAGCCCGACGCGGCGCGGGTGAGTGCCGCGTCCAGAGCCTCGGCGGACTCATACGCGTAGTGACCAATCTGCTCGCCCGTGGTCGGGTTAATTGAAAGGGCGTGGGTCTGGCTGGAAATCGGGCTCATGGCATGGTCCTGCTGAGTGAGTAGATGGGCACAGAGTAGGGTGGCTAAAGATTTCTTGAAACTGAATAATAGAGATCGTTTCTTTCACGATTGGAGAATGTTTGTGGATCTGGTGCAATTGGAAATCTTCAAGGCGGTGGTAGATCACGGCAGCATCAGCGCTGCGGCGGCCCATATCCATCGTGTGCCCTCAAACCTGACGACGCGGATCAAACAGCTCGAAGAGGATTTAGGAGTCGACCTGTTCATCCGCGAGAAAAGCCGTCTGCGCCTGTCACCGGCGGGCTGGAGTTTTCTTGACTACGCGCGGCGTATTCTCGACCTGGTACAAGAAGCGCGGGCGACAGTGGCGGGCGAAGCCCCCCAGGGTGCATTCCCGCTGGGTTCACTGGAAAGCACCGCCGCGGTGCGGATCCCCGCTTTGCTGGCGGCCTACAACCAACAGCACCCCAAGGTCGACCTGGACCTCTCGACGGGGCCGTCCGGCGCCATGATTGAAGGCGTGCTGTCGGGGCGTTTAGTGGCCGCGTTCGTCGACGGCCCGGTGCTGCACCCGGCGCTGGAAGGTGTGCCGGTATTCGAAGAAGAAATGGTCATTATCGCGCCGCTTCATCACGCGCCGATCCGCTGCGCAACCGACGTCAACGGCGAGAGCATCTACGCATTTCGGGCCAATTGCTCGTACCGCCATCACTTTGAAAAGTGGTTCAACACCGACGCCGCCGTGCCCGGCAAAATCTTCGAAATGGAGTCTTACCACGGCATGCTCGCCTGCGTCAGCGCTGGCGCCGGGCTGGCGCTGATGCCCCGCAGCATGCTCAACAGCATGCCGGGGTGCGCGACGGTTAGCATCTGGCCGCTGGCCGCCGAGTTCCGCTACCTGACCACCTGGCTGGTCTGGCGGCGCGGGGCCGTGTCGCGAAACCTCAGCAGCTTTGTGCAGTTGCTGGAAGAGCAAGGGTTGAGCGCTACGCCTGCTCTTGGCGATTAAGCTTCGCTGATTTTATTGACGCTGGTGATACGCCCATTCCAGATCATCTCGTAGTGGGCTGACTGAACCATCGACGACACGGCGCTTGGGGTCATAAGTGCCCAGCAGTGGTTGCCTTCCAAGCGCACAGAGTTGTACCGCAGCCCTGGGCATCGGGCGTCTTTCACGGCCTTGCCCAACGCATGCGAGTGCGTGTAAACGTCGGGGTTATAGATTGCATCGCTCATGGGCAGCGCCGTTGCGTCTTTCATCGACGCGTCAGTGAAAGAGCAGCACAGCCCGCGGAACACAAAACGCTCGTAATTGAGCCCGTGAATATTTGCCCAGTATTTGTCCTGGTGATAATGAACCTCCGCCAGCGCCGTCTCCAGGTTGGCGGCCAGGTACAACACGCCGGGCAGATCTGCCAACTGGTTCAAGGTCACCATTGCGACCCCCGCAGTACATCAATGCGCCGATAGGTCTCGTACAGAGAAATCATGTCTAAGTGCTTCGAGTTAAAGTGGGACAGCCTGTGTCCATTACCCAGAGATCACCATGTCACTACGCGCCCTTCACACCTTGATCGCCATTGCTCAGTACGGTTCGTTTGTGCGCGCTGCGGAGGCCGTTCATCTCACGCAGTCTGCGGTGAGCCTGCACATTAAGTCCCTTGAAGAGACGTTCAATGCGACCTTGTTCGACCGCTCGCGGCGTTTGCCGGTGCTCACCGAGGCGGGCCATGTGGCGGTGGAGCGGGCGCGGGAGATAGTGGCGCTGTATGACGGCATTGCGGCTGAAATTGGCGGGGATAACGAGCTGCGCGGCAGGTTGAGGATTGGCGCCATTCACACAGCGCTCGCCAGCACGTTGCCTGCGGCCTTGGCTGCGTTGGCGGCCGAGCACCCGCATGTGCGTATCAACGTGGCCTCTGGTATGTCGGCGGAACTGGCCGTGCGCGTTGAGGCGGGCGAACTGGACGTTGCAATCACCACCGAACCTGTGCGCCCGCACCCTTATGGCCTGGTCAGTACCACGCTCTATGAAGAGGGCTTCTGGATAATTGCGCCGGGTTCGTTGGCGGGGCAGGATTTTCGGCAGTTACTGCAACAGCAACCGTTCATTCGTTTTGATCGCCGGGCCTGGGCCGGGCGCACCATCGAGCAGGAGCTGCGGCGGATGCGCCTGCGCGTGCACACCAGCATGGAACTGGACAGCCAGGAGGCGATCATCCAGATGGTCAGCAGCGGGCTTGGGGTGGCGGTGATTCCGCTGTCCAGTCACAACCTCGCGCAGTTGGGCCATCTCGACATTCAGCCTTTTGGATCGCCACAAAAGACCCGCCGCGTGGTCTTGCTGGAACGCGAAGACCGCCCGTTAGCCAGATTGGCCGCCGCCCTCGCGCAGGCCGTTCAAAGGCATGCTCCGGCCAGATGACCTATGAGCAAAACTTGTTGATGGCTGAATATTAAGTCGATTTTATTTTAGGTCGCGAGTTCTTATCGTGGTGCTCATCCAACCGTTGCCCGGAGAGCTCCATGTCACCTGTCGCTTGCGTAAAAATGATTGAAGGCTGTAACGGGTCAATTCGCCCTGCAGGGGCTCGGTAATGACCCTCGCACTGCTGCTCGCCCTGGCGCCTATCGCGTTGCTTATCGCCCTCGGCGCCTGGCTCAAACACAGTCGTTTTTTGGCTGACAGTTTTTGGGCGCAGGCAGAGCGTTTGGGGTATTACGTTCTCTTGCCGGCGCTGTTTTTACATGGCTTGGCCACGGCCAGCCTGGACAACGTGCCCGTCAAAGGCATGGCTCTGGTGCTGGTGCTTTCGACCTGTGCAGTCACTGTGGCACTGGTCGCCAGCAGGCCACTGCTCAAGGGCAGTGATGCGGCGTTTACCTCGGTTTTTCAGGGCGGCATACGCTTTAACAACTATGTCGGCGTGTCGATCGTCGCGGGCTTGTTCGGCGCCCAGGGCATTGCCTTGGCGGCGGTCGCCAACGCGGCCATTGTGCCGACGGTGAATATTCTGTGTGTGCTGGTGTTCGCACGGTACGGCACCGGGGCCAAGATGACGGCGGGCAAGGTGGCCCGGCAATTGGCGCTTAATCCGCTGGTGCTGGCCTGCTTTGGCGCGATTGCGCTTCAGGTGCTGGGGCTGGGACTGCCGGTGGTAATTGAACCCGTGCTCAAGGCGCTGGGGCAGGCGTCGTTACCCCTCGGTTTGCTCTGCGTCGGGGCGGCCCTGGAGTTGGGGTCGGTGCGCAGTTGGGTGCGGCCGGTTGCGTACTCATCACTGGCCAAGTTTGTGGTCATGCCGCTGGCGACGGTAGGCGCGTGCCATGTGTTTGGCCTGGACGGCAAAGCGGCGATTGCGGCAGTCCTTTTTCAAGCACTGCCCACCGCATCGTCGTCCTACATCATGGCGCGGCAACTGGGGGGCGATGCCCCGCTGATGGCCGGCATCGTGGCGAGCCAAACCCTGCTCGCGGCGGTGACGCTGCCCCTTGCCGCGATTGTTTTGATTCCCTGGATCTAATCGCCGCAGAGCGACTTACTGGCCCAGGTAATGCTGCACTTCGGTCGCCGAAGGGTCGATGCGTTTTTCCATTTCGGCGACAAACCCCTTCAATGGCATCAAAGCTTTGCCCGCATAACCAGGGTATTGCACCTGATAGGGCGGTGCGTCGGACAAGCTGCGCAATTGGTCCATGCTCTGCGCCACATAGGCCACGCTGACAAACTGCGCGCCGGTGTGGTCGTCGACCCAGCGTTCAAACAGAAGGGTGCCGCCCGGTGCGGCATCGTTCTCGGGGTACTCAGCGATTTTCCAGTCAAAGCCCAGCAGTGTGCGCAACTGCGCGATGTTGGTGTCGTGGCCCACGAAAGCCAGCCATTGGGTGCCGGGCGGGCTGCCCGCTGCGTTCGGTTGCAGGGCCAACAGGATTTGCCCAAGCAATTGCGATGCACCGCGCCGGGCGATGTACGGGACGTGGTTGCTGAGGGCGTATTTAGCCGAACGCAAAGCCATCAGGCGCGATACCTCTGCCGCACTGCGGCCTTGACCAAACGCGACCTGATCCAGCGGCAAACCTTCTGCATATTGCATGCGAAAGGTTTCGCTCATGCCCGCGCCCACGCCCAATGGGCTGCTGAGTTTGACCACGCCGTTTTTCTCTTTCAGCGCCCAGGGTTGCTCGCTCAGGGCGCAGTTTTTTTGCTCGCAGGTGGTTGGCACGCCGACCACTTGCTGCATGGTCAGCACCGGTGCGGCATAGCGATCACGGGCAGCGTCGAGGCTACCGCCCATGGCGTGCAATATTGCCGCTTTGGTCTGCGCCGGGTCCAAGGGGGCCAGGCCATTTTCGGTCGCGTGGAACAGCCGGTCCTGGCTTTTCTGCGCATGGTTTACCGGGACGTTGCAGCCCGGGAACATCCCTTGTACCAACGCCGCGCTGGTGGCTTGCGTGCGCGCGACCGGGCTCGACCACACGTAGACCGCCTGCGCCGGCGGGCATTGGCCGGTCTTGAACAAACCGAGCGAATCGAGCAGGCCGCGTTGCCATTGGCCGAGCAGCACGATGGCTGCGCGGCCATGGTCGGTCAACTGGCCGTCGGCCACGTCAAACGCTGGCCATGGCTTGGCCGACCAGCTTTGCAGCGCGGCGGTGTCGGTTGCCGGGCGGATGCCGTGGCGCATCACCAGCACCACTTTGTCCAGGCGCAGCCCGCCGGTGTCCAGTGGTGCGGCCACAGAGGGCAGCGCCAGGCAAATGCCCAGCGCCAGAACCGTGTACTTCAAGAACGTTGTTTTTATCATTGCGGGCCTAGAAGTCATAACGCGTGTTGAAGGTTAACGTACGGGGCGAACCCGGCTGCAGGTAGTTTTCCTGATAGAAGGTCCAGTACTTTTTGTTGGCCAGGTTGCTGACGTTGGCGCCAAAGGTCAGTGCATGCCCACCGCTCAAATGCAGACGATAACCGCCACCGGCATCGAACAGGCTGTAGGCCGGCAGGGTGTGCACGTTGCCTGAGTCCACCGCCATTTCGCCGATACGCTGGGCGCCGGTGTGCAGGAACATGCCGGGCACTTGCGGGACACGGTACGTGACTTGTGTTGCAGCTTGATAATGCGCTGCACCGGCGGCGCGGTTGCCATCAACGCCATCGCCCGCATCGTGGTAGGCCGAGTCCAGTGACATGACGCTGCCGTCCACGGTCAGGTTGGGGGTGGCGTCGACGCTGGCGTTCAACTCCAGACCTTGATAGCGGATGGTGCCGCTCTGCACGAAGACGTTGGCATCGTTGGTGTACTCGGCGCCCCGGTCGATGCGAAACGCCGCCGCCGTCGCGCTCCAGTTACGCTGCTGGGCTTTCACGCCCACTTCATATTGCTTGCTGCGCAGCGGGCCCAGGGTCTGTTCGGAGTTGACCGCCGTGGTGGGCGCGGTGCCGCCGTTTTCCAGGGATTCGACGTAACTGGCATACACGGTCACGTATTTGTTGGGTTTGTACATCAACGCCACGGTTGGCGTGGCCGGTCGAGCCTTGTACTGGACAGCAGGGGCGGTCGAGGAGGCGTGAGTCTCCTCGCGGAAGTCTTCGTTGCGAAGGCCCGCCAGCAGCGACCAGTGTTCACCCAGGCCGATGGTATCGCTGGCAAATACGGCGCTTTCCTTGATGTTGTCATCGCCATAGGTGCCGCCGCTGTAGTCAATGTTGTACACCGAGAAAATCGTCGGGTCGTACAGGTTGCCCTTGCCCACGGTGCCTTTGGGGCTGACCACGGATTTTTCGGAGTTCAGTTGCGAGTAACTGCTGCCCAGTACCAGGTCATGGCTGAACCAGCCGGTGGTGAACTTGCCTTCCAGGGTGCCCATGGCGTCGTTGTAGTCGTAGCCGTGGTACTCGGCCGACGCTTTGTCGGAGTAGCCGCCCGCATCGCTGGAAATGATGTACTGGTCTTTCAAATAACGGCGTGTCGAATCGCTGTACCGATAGGCCAGCTTGCCGGTCCAGTCTGGCGAGAACTTGTAGGTCGCACTGAGCGTCGACAGGCTGTAATCCACATCGGTAAAGGAGCCATTGCTGTACAGGCGTTTGCTGCCATCAATGGGTTTGGGCAAGGCATTTTTAGCGTTGACGATGATGTCGGTGCCGCCGCTGGTATCACGCGTCTGGTACAGGGTGTCGAAGTCCAGGCTCAGGTCATCGCTGAGTTGCGCGTTGAGGGCCACGCCGACGGCTGTGCGGTTGACCTTGGCGTCACCCGAAACGGCATCGCCTTCTTCGTGCACCAGGTTGACCCGGTAGCCAAAACGCGGGTCATCCAGGCGGCCGCCGACGTCCAGGTGTTCCTTGTACAGGTTGTTGGACGCGTAACCGGCGTCGACGCTGAAGGTGGTCTTGTCGGTTGGCCGTTTGGTCACGTAGTTGACGATCCCGCCCGGGCTGCCGAAGCCGTACATGAAGCCCGACAGGCCTTTGAGCACATCGATGCGGTCAAACATCTCAAGGGGCATTTCCACGCCACGGTTGATGTTGGCCATGCCATCCACCTTGTAGCCGTTCAGGTCATCCAGCGGCAGGCCGCGCACCGCGAGGGTGGCCGGGTGCGTGCCGTAGCTGGAGCTGATGGAGGTGACTGACGCGTCGTATTTGACCGCCTCAGACAAAATCCCCGCCTGGCGGTCCTGGATTTCGCTGCTGCCGACGCTCTTGAACGAGAACGGTGTATCGATCACCGCGCGGCTGCCGAGGGCACCGCTGTTGGTCTGCTGGTGCAGCGCCGGTTTGCGCTTGGCGGCTTTGACCGTGACTTGCGGCAAAGTGGCCAAGGCACTGTCGTCGATGGCCGCTGCAGCATCGGCGGCAAAAGACGGCATGGCCATGGCAAGCGCTGCGAAACCGAGACCTGCACGCACATACAACGGGGATTTGCGAAACATGACTGCACCTTCGAAAACGGCCTTTCAGGCCTGGTTGATTTCTGTGGCGCGCACTTCGCCGTGGTCGGCTATAAAGGCCGACCAAATGGGTGGGGCGAAGGGCGACGCCGTGGTTAAGGGGTAACGGCCTGGGTCACAAAACCGATCTTGTCCAGACCACCGGACTGCGCCGCCGCCATCACCTGCACGACCTTTTCATAGGGCGTGTTGCGCTCGGCGCGCAGATGCAATTCGGGGACCGGTTGGCGTGCGGCGGCCTCGGCGATCAGCGCGGGCAAGTCGCTGTCGCTGATGTCTCGGTCCTCCCAATGCAGGTGGCCATCGTTGTCCAGCGCCAGGTCGACCGAGGGCGGTGGTTTGTTGTCTTGCTGCGCGGCGGCTTTGGGCAGGTCGATCTTCACCGAGTGCTGAATGGCCGGGACGGTGATGATGAAAATCACCAACAGCACCAGCATCACGTCCACCAGCGGCGTGGTATTGATCTCGGGGTTAAAGCCGTCTTCTTCCAGGTCGTCGCCGCCCGACAGTCCACCGGCCATCAGACGTACTCCGCTTGGGCATTGAAGGTGCTCTGGGCAGGCAGCCCGTTGCGTGGGGTGGCGCGGGCGCCGATCACCAGCAGGTCGTGCAGCTCGAAGGCAAACTTGCTCAGCTCTGCGAGGGTCTGCTTGTTGCTGCGCACCAGCAGGTTGTAGCCCAGGGTGGCGGGGATGGCCACGGCCAGGCCCAGGGCCGTCATGATCAGGGTTTCGCCCACGGGCCCGGCGACTTTGTCGATGCTGGCGTCACCGGACAAACCGATCTTCATCAAGGCGTGGTAAATGCCCCACACGGTGCCGAGCAAACCGACAAAGGGCGCGCTGGAACCCACGGTGGCCAGAATCGCCATACCGCCTTGCAACTTGCCGCCGATGGTCGCGGTGGACTGGCGCAAGGCGCGGGTCAGCCATTCGCTGAACGGCGGCGGGTTCATGTCGCCATCCAGCGCATCACGGTGCTGGCGCGCGGCGCTGATACCGGCGTGGGTCACTTCAGCCCAGGCGCTGCCTTGGCCCAATTGCTGCACGCCTTCCTTGAGCGTCGGCGCGCCCCAGAACGCCGCCAAAAGTTTGCCCGAGCGCAGCCGAAACAGCGCCAGACGCAGCAGTTTGTCGAGCATCACGTACCAGGACGCCACTGACATCACCAACAACATCAAGGCCACGCCTCGGGTGACCACGTCGGCCTGTTGCCACAAAACATTCAAACCCAGTGTTCCGGTTTCCATGTGTTTTTCCTTTCTTTGGGGTGAGCGCTGCCCTGACCGGGAGGCCCTTCAATAAAAAATAGGGGGGAGTGCTAGCTGTCGAGCTGAAAGCGCAGCGGCACGATCACGTACACCGACACCGCATGCCCATCCTCCAGATAGGGCTTGAACAGCGCGCCGCGCACTGCCGTTTTGCCCGCTTCATCGAGACTGCCGAAACCTGAGGAACGCACGATGTCCACAGCGCCGGGCTTGCCGTGAATATCCACCAGCACGCGCAAAATCACGGTGCCTTCGTTGCCCTCTTCACGGGCACTGTCGGGGTATTCGGGTTCGGGCTCATGCACGTACTCCACGCCTCGGGTGATCGTCTTGGGCTGAGGCGGCGGAGCGGGCGTGGGCGCAACCACCGGAGCGGCCGCCGCAGGTGGGGCGGGTGCGGGATCTGACTTGACCACAGGCGTTACCGGACGCTGCACGGCATGCGGCTTGGCCACCGGCTTGGGTCGGGCGACCGGGTGAACGGCCTCTGGCGCGGGGGCGGGCGGCGCCACGGGAGGAGGGGGCTCAGAGGGCGGTGTCGGTGCAGCAGGGGCGACGGGTGCCGGCGCGGGTTGATGAATGACCGAGGCATAAATAGTGCGCGTGACGGCTGGCGTCACCGTGACCGGCGAAGACCGGTTCACCAGGCTCAGCACCAACAGATGCAGCGCCACCACCAGCACCACCGCGCCGCCACGGCGCAGCAGTCGCGAAGTACTGCCTGCAGGCAATGGCTCAAGGTGCGGCAAGGGTGTCAGCGTTGCATCCACAATAAATTCCTCCCCGGGCCAGACTGCCGCCGGGCACAGCATGCGCATTCCTTGCGACGTTGAGTCCAAGGCCCGAGACAGGCCGTTCGTAACGTGTGACGTAGGAATATAGGAATGGAAAATGACGGGGCCGTGACATGAAAAATTGTTCATGAGGCGGATGCCACGCCGTCAGGAGGCTTGGCTTAAACGCTCTGGAGTAATCACCCGTCAAGTTGCGGCCAACCCCATCCCGGCCTATGGTCCTAGGAGGTTTCCGGTGATTGGCGCGACCTGAATCGTTGCCAGTCGCTGTCCATCCAGTGCCAAAACACGGGAAGTGACTTCATGCCAAGCAATCCTCAACCTGCCGTTCTGGAATTGATCGGCAATACGCCGCTGGTGCGTGTCAGCCGGTTCGATACCGGGCCTTGTACGCTGTTCCTCAAGCTTGAATCGCAAAACCCCGGAGGCTCGATCAAGGACCGGGTCGGCCTGGCCATGATTGATGCCGCCGAGCGCGACGGGCGTTTGCGCCTCGGCGGCACCATTGTTGAAGCAACGGCCGGTAACACTGGCCTGGGGCTGGCGCTGGTCGGTCGGGCCAAAGGCTACCGGGTGGTGCTGGTAGTACCGGACAAGATGTCCACCGAGAAGGTGTTGCACCTCAAGGCCATGGGCGCTGAGGTGCATATCACCCGGTCTGACGTCGGCAAGGGCCACCCGGAGTATTACCAGGACGTGGCCGCGCGCTTGGCCGCCGACATCCCCGATGCTTTTTTCGCCGATCAATTCAATAATCCGGCCAACCCGCTGGCCCACGAATGCAGCACCGCCCCGGAAATCTGGTCGCAAACCCAGCACGATCTGGACGCCATTGTGGTGGGTGTCGGGTCTGCCGGTACGTTGACCGGCTTGACCCGTTTTTTTAAGCGCGTGCAACCGGATCTGGAAATGGTTCTGGCCGACCCGGTGGGCTCGGTGATGGCCGAATACAGCCGTAGCGGCGTGATCGGCAAAGCCGGTTCCTGGGCGGTGGAGGGCATTGGCGAGGACTTCATCCCGTCGATCAGCGACCTGTCCAGCGTGCGTCATGCCTACTCGATCAGCGATGAAGAAAGCTTTGATCACGCCCGCCAATTGCTGCGGGCTGAAGGCATTTTGGGAGGTTCTTCCACCGGCACCTTGCTGGCCGCCGCGTTGCGTTATTGCCGCGAGCAAACCGAGCCCAAGCGCGTGGTTAGCTTTGTGTGTGACACCGGGACGCGTTATTTGTCCAAGGTCTACAACGACCAGTGGATGAAGGACCAGGGCCTGCTGCAGTTCAAACATTACGGCGATTTGCGTGACCTGATTGCCCGACGGTTTGAGGATGGCCGGGTGATCAGCGCCAGCCCGGACGACACCTTGCTCACCGCTTTCCAGCGCATGCGCCTGGCCGATGTGTCGCAACTGCCGGTATTGGTGGACGGCAAGCGGCTGGTCGGGGTGATCGATGAGTCCGATATTTTGCTGGGCCTGCATGCCGATGCGTCGCACTTTAGCCGCACGGTCGCGAGCGCCATGACGGACACGTTGCACACCTTGGCGCCGCAGGCCAGTCTGGCTGAGCTACAGGCCGAACTCGACCGCGGGCTGGTGGCGATTATTGCTGACGCTTCGGGCTTTCATGGCCTGATCACCCGCGTCGACCTGCTCAATCACCTACGGAGATCCCTTGCATGAGTCAGCACGATGAAAACGGCGCGCACCGCGCTTTTGCCACCCGCGTCATCCACGCAGGGCAGGTGCCGGACCCTTCCACCGGGGCCTTGATGCCGCCGATTTATGCCAACTCCACCTATTTGCAAGAAAGCCCCGGCGTGCACAAAGGCCTGGACTACGGGCGTTCGCACAACCCGACGCGGTTTGCCCTGGAGCGCTGTGTTGCGGACCTTGAAGGCGGCACAGATGCCTTCGCTTTTGCTTCCGGGCTTGCGGCCATTTCGACGGTGCTGGAGTTATTGGACGCCGGTTCGCATATCGTCTCGGGCAACGATTTGTACGGCGGTACGTTCCGCCTGTTCGACAAAGTCCGCCAGCGCAGCGCCGGGCACAGCTTCAGCTTCGTCGACCTGACAGACCTCAGCGCTTTTGAAGCGTCGTTGCAGGACAACACGCGGATGGTCTGGGTCGAAACCCCGAGCAACCCGCTGCTCAGCCTGACTGACCTGGCGGCCGTGGCGAGCATCTGCCGGGCGCGCGGCATCATTTGCGTGGCCGATAACACCTTCGCCAGTCCTTGGGTGCAGCGCCCGCTGGAGTTGGGTTTTGATGTGGTGGTGCATTCGACCACCAAGTACCTGAACGGCCACTCGGATGTGATCGGCGGCATCGCCATCGTCAAGCACCTGGAACTGGCCGAGCGCTTGCGCTTCCTGCAAAACGCGGTCGGCGCGATTGCCGGGCCGTTTGATGCCTTCCTCACCCTGCGCGGCGTGAAAACTCTGGCCCTGCGCATGGAGCGTCACTGCAGCAACGCGCTGGAGCTGGCGCAATGGCTGGAGCGCCAGCCGCACGTGTCGCGTGTGCACTACCCGGGGCTGGCATCGCACCCGCAGCATGACTTGGCGCGTCGGCAGATGCGTGGGTTTGGCGGGATGATTTCCATCGACTTGAACACCGACCTGGCGGGCGCCCGGCGCTTCCTGGAAAGCGTGCAGATTTTTGCCCTGGCCGAGAGCCTGGGTGGGGTTGAAAGCCTGATCGAACACCCGGCCATCATGACCCACGCCAGCATCCCCGCCCAAACCCGTGCGCAGTTGGGTATCGGCGATGGTCTGGTGCGGCTGTCGGTGGGAGTTGAGGATGTCGAAGATTTGCGCGCTGACCTGGCACAGGCGCTGGCGCGGATTTAAAGCTTGCACAGCACTCTGTAGGAGCGAGCTTGCCTCGCGATCTTTTAAACGGTCGCGAGGCATTTTTTTCAGACTTTAAACGCTGACGTGCAGACGCACGTCGACGTTACCGCGGGTGGCGTTGGAGTAAGGGCACACCTGGTGCGCAGCGTCTACCAGCGCTTGAGCGTCGGCTTGCTCAAGGCCCGGCAGGCTGATGTGCAGGTCGATGTCCAGACCGAAACCGCCCGGGATCTGGCCAATACCCACGTGGGCCGTGATCGAGGCGTCGGCCGGAATACTGCGCTTGGTCTGGCTGGCGACAAATTTCAAGGCACCGATAAAGCAGGCCGAGTAACCGGCGGCAAACAGTTGCTCAGGGTTCGTGGCTTCACCGCCCGCACCGCCCAGTTCTTTTGGCGTGGTCAGCTTGACGTCGAGGACCTTGTCACTCGAAACAGCGCGACCATCACGGCCACCGGTAGCGGTTGCAACAGCGGTATAGAGAACGTTCATGGCGGTCTTTCCTTACTGATAAGTGTCTGATGAGATTTATCTTTAGCGCTAATTGTTTGCGCGCTAAGAAGATAGCTAAAAATTAGCGCTCAAATAGTTTGTGCGCAAGCTATTTTTTCAAAGCGCACCTAAAACAGATCTATCTCGTTGATCTAAAAGACTATTTATTTTCAGGAAACAAACTGACTGTAGGAGCGAGCTTGCCTCGCGATCTCTTGATCTTTAAAAATCAAAAGATCGCGAGGCAAGCTCGCTCCTACAGACGGAATAATATTCAGAGGCTGGCGTGCAGGTTGCGGCGCAGCAGCAGCAGGTTTTTCTGGATGTCTTGCAACTGCTCCAGGCTCAGCCCGCTGGCGGCCAGGATGCACTGGGGGATGGCCTTGGCTTTTTCTTGCAGCGCTTTGCCCTGCTCGGTCAAGCGCAGGTGAACCACTCGCTGGTCTTCATGGCTGCGAACCCGGCTGAGCATGCCTTCGGCTTCCAGGCGCTTGAGCAACGGCGTCAACGACCCCGGATCTGTCAGCAGACGCGCACTGACTTCCCCTACGGTCAGACCGTCTTCTTCCCATAACACCAGCATCGCCAGGTATTGCGGGTAGGTCAGGTTCAAGGCCTGAAGCAGGGGCTTGTACACCTTGGTCATCATCAGCGAGGTGGAGTGCAGTGAAAAACACAGCTGGTTTTGCAGCAGCAGGTAATCACAACTGCCAGCGTCTGCCGGGGCGGAGTGGTCGTCGACAGTCATCACAGGAACCTTGGCGTTAAAAGAGCCAACAATTTAGCGTCAATACCTTTAGCGCACAATGTAGTTTCCACGCCAGCTGCATCAGCCTTGTGCGATCTATGAATTATTAGTTAGTTGTCGCGAAGGCCCACGGCGTCGAACATGTTCTGCAAGCAACGCCTATCAGGCCATTTCAGGGCAATTTCAGGACAAGGGAAACCGGTTTCATGCATCAGAAAAAACGTTCGTCGCGGCACACGGTCATTCACGGTCTGTGCAACCTCAGCTTGCGGACGGCGGGTGCTGTCGCAATCACCCTCGCGACACTGAGCGGGGCTCAAGCGGCCACGTCCGCCACTGATACCATCAAGGCCTACAAGCTGTGCACCGGCGCGGACGACGCCTCGCATGTTCTGCAAGGGACCATCAACCAGAACATGCGCAACGACGTGACGGCCATTCACTTCAAGCAAAGCCCGGCGCATGCCTCGTTTGACTGGCATAACGACCCGGAGCCGCAGTACGTCATGACCTTGTCCGGCACGCTGGCCTTTGAGACGCGCACCGGTGAGACGTTTACTTTGCACCCGGGCGAAGTGCTGCTGGCAGCCGACAACACCGGCTCCGGGCACCGCTGGAAAATGGTCGATGATCAACCGTGGCGTCGTGGCTACGTGGTTCTGAAACCGGGTGCCGCCGATTCATTCGTGCCTAACGACCCGGCGGCTGCGAAAGTCTGCCAGTAAGCCCCGTTCCTGTAGTCGCTGCCGAGGCCGCAATGCGCTGATCAGGGGTGCCGCATCACACCGATCAACGTCTTGTCATTGGGGCGGCGACTACCTTTTATTGCACTTGAGGCATCACCTCAGGCGTCTTGCGGCTGTCTGCCCGCTACAAAGGCCAGGCGCTCCTGCATGCCTGGACTCGCTGCCGGCCCGGCCTTGACGGTGCACTGTTCAATGGGCACCGCACGGCCTTCAACCGCGTCCATCAGCACCACCTGGAGTGGATGGCGGGTCTGTTGATCAATGATCTGCACACTTTCGCCCTCGGGCGTGTAATGCCGATTGCCCCAGGCAATAAACGCCATGATCACGATTTTGAAATCTTCTCCCACCGCCGTCGGTACGTATTCATACCGGGGCGGGCGCTCGCTGTAGCGTCTGCGCTCCAGTAATCCTTCTTCGACCAGAGTGTTGAGCCTGCGCGTCAGCATGTTCGGGGCAATCCCCAGGCTTTGCGAAAATTCGTCAAAGCGCCTTAACCCTTGCAGCGCATCGCGCATGATCAAGATGCTCCACCATTCTCCTACCCGTTCCAGTCCACGGGCGACAGGGCATTCGGCGTTTGTAAGCGATGTGCGTTGCATTGCGGTTCCTGAGAGACGAGAAAAGTTTTGCTCACTGATGTTACTTTCATAATGATAGTTTCGTCACTGTACCGCTACCAAGCAAAATTTATGGAGTGAGCCATCGTGAGTAGACGCATTGTTGTGACGGGCATGGGCGCGGTGACCCCGCTGGGCTGTGGGGTCGAACAGACCTGGAGCCGTTTGCTGGCAGGGCAGTCCGGGATCCGTCGACTGCCTGAAGCGCTGGTCGGTGATTTGGCCGTCAGCATTGGCGGTCAGGTGCTGGACCGTGATCAGGACCCGCAAGCCGGGTTTGACCCCGACGCGCTGATCCCCGCCAAAGAACAGCGCAAGATGGACCGCTTCATTCTGTTTGCGCTTGCCGCCGCTAAAGAAGCGCTGGAGCAAGCGGGCTGGGCGCCGCAAACCGAACTGCAGCAAGAGCGTACAGCCACGATTATCGCGTCCGGTGTGGGCGGGTTTCCGGCTATTGCCGAGGCGGTGCGCACCGCTGACAGTAAGGGCCCGCGCCGCTTGTCACCGTTCACCATCCCGTCGTTTCTGTGCAACTTGGCGGCCGGGCATGTGTCGATTCTGCATCACCTCAAAGGCCCGCTGGGCGCCCCGGTCACGGCGTGTGCTGCCGGTGTGCAGGCGATTGGCGATGCGGCGCGGATGATTCGTGCTGGTGAAGTGGACGTGGCCGTGTGTGGCGGCGCCGAAGCCTGTATCCATCGCGTGAGCCTGGGTGGTTTTGCGGCGGCGCGGGCATTGTCCCACGGTTTCAACGACACCCCTGAGCGCGCCTCACGCCCGTTCGATAAAGCGCGCGACGGTTTTGTGATGGGCGAGGGCGCCGGTTTGCTGGTGATCGAAGAGCTGGAGCACGCCCTGGCCCGAGGCGCCAAGCCGATTGCGGAACTGGTGGGGTATGGCACCAGTGCCGATGCTTACCACATGACCGCCGGGCCGGAAGATGGCTCAGGTGCACGGCGGGCGATGGAGCAGGCGATTAAGCAGGCGGGTATAACCCCGGCGCAGATCCAGCATTTGAACGCCCATGCCACCTCGACCCCAGTGGGTGACAAAGGCGAGTTGGCCGCCATCAACAGCCTGTTTGGCGACAACCCCGACGTTGCCATCAGCGCCACCAAATCAGCGACCGGGCACTTGTTGGGCGCGGCAGGTGGCATTGAGGCGATCTTCACCTTGCTGGCCTTGCGCGACCAGATCGCCCCGGCAACCCTGAACCTTGAGACGCCAGACCCTGCGGCTGCCGGGCTCAATCTGGTTCGCGGGCAGGCGCAAAAGCTGGCGATTGAATACGCGATTTCAAATGGTTTCGGCTTTGGCGGGGTCAATGCGAGCGTGCTGTTCAAGCGTTGGCAGTAAGTGTTGAACGGTTTGGGCCTCACTCGTGAATGAGTGAGGCCAATCAACCAGCTTTTATTTATGGCCCAGTCCTTAAGGCGTTTTTTGGATCTGTGGCCTGTGCCGTTATGTCCCTACAGTAAGCCAACTTTTACAGAGGGCAGACGAGCATGGACTACACCTTTCAGCTTCTGGAAACCCCCACAGACCAACACGCCAGTTTTGATCTGATGCGCGTGTTGCGTCCGCATTTATCTGACCCGGATGCTTATGTCGCGCAATTGTCGCGGCAGACCCGGCAGGGCTACCGGTTGTTGGCGATCAGCAACGGCCAAGGGATGGTCGGGTTGGCCGGCTATCGCGAACTTGAAAACCTGATCTATGGCCGCTTTATTTACGTTGATGACCTGGTGATCAGCCCGCAGCTTCAAGGCTCAGGCGTGGGCACCACGTTGTTGAACGCCGTACGCGAGGAGGCCGTTCGACGCGGTTGCGATCATTTTGTACTGGATACAGGGCTGCACATGGCGTTGGCCCAGCGCTTTTACTTCCGTCAGGGGCTGCTGGCCCGTGGTATGCACTTCACCGAAAAACTGAGCGAGGCCCACCCATGAAAACCGCACTGCTGATCAACGCCAGCCCCCACGGTGATTTTTCCCACGCCCGGCAACTGGCGCACGAGCAACTGCAGAGCCTGCGCCAACGTTACCCGGATCTGGAGTTGATCGAACGAAACCTGGCAGAACAGCCTTTGCCCCCGTTGAACATTGAGTACGGCGCGGCGTTGACCAAGCCCACGGCGTTCGATGCGCCGGTGTTTGATGTGTCCGAAGCATTGATTCAGGAGCTGGAGCGCAGCGATGTCGTGTTTGTTTGCACGCCCATGCACAACCTGACGGTTCCGGCGTCGCTGAAGCTGTGGATTGACTACGTGTTGCGCATCCATCGCACCTTTAGCTCGGGGCCAGACGGCAAAACCGGCTTGCTCGCCTCTCGCCCGGTTTACGTGTTGGTGGGTTCGGGTGGCTTTCATCAAGGGCCGAGGGCCAAACAGCGTGACTTCCTGACCGACTACCTGCGTGAAGTCTTCACGATGCTTGGGCTGTCTGACATCCACTTTGTGTATTTGGAAGGGCTGGTGTTTGGCGAAGAGGCGGTGGCCACGGCGCTGCAAAACGCCCGGCAACACCTTGCGAGTTTTGCGCTGTTCAATGAGTCGCTTTAAAGCTCCAGCTTGTACCCCACGCCATACAGCGACTGGATCGGGTCCTCTGCGGGGCACGCCTGCGCAAGCTTGCGCCGCAGGTTGCGGATATGGCTGTCGACCGTGCGGTCGGTGACCACCCGGTGATCGGAATACAGCTTGTCGAGCAATTGGTCGCGGGAGAACACCCGGCCCGGAGCGCGGGCAAAGGTTTTGAGCAGGCGCAGCTCAACCGGCGTCAGGTCCAGCGGCACACCATCAAAGGCAGCGCTGTAGCGGCTTTCGTCGATCTCGATACGCGCTTGCGCCACGGTCTCCAGGTGCGGGCTGCGGCGCAGTATCGCTTTGACTCGGGCCACCACCTCCCGTGGGCTGAAGGGTTTGCAGATGTAGTCATCGGCGCCTAGATCCAGCCCTAGCAAGCGGTCCACTTCTTCGACCCGAGCGGTGATCATGATGATCGGCACCGCGCTGAAACTGCGCAGTTCCCTGCAGATGTCCAGGCCATCGCGGCCCGGCAGCATCAGGTCGAGCAAGATCAAGCGTGGCGAATGCGCGCGAACCCACGGCACCACCTCAAGGCCGTTGCCCAGGCAATGGACCGGGTAGCCTTCGAGCGATAAATAATCGCGCATCAGGGCGACCAGTTTGGGTTCGTCTTCGACGATCAGAATGCTCATGAATCACCCTTTGCGTGGTAGCCGCAGGTTCAGCCAGAGGCCGCCGAGCGGGGAGTGGTCGGCTGTCAGGCTGCCGCCGTGGGCGAGGGCAATGCTGTGACAGATCGCCAAGCCCAGCCCGGCACCGCCGCTGGCCCGGTTGCGCGAGGCTTCGCCACGATAGAAGCGCTCAAACAGCCGCGGCAGTTGCTGGGGGTCAACACCGGGCGCGGAATCCATGATGCTGACGCACACGGCATCGTCCTCCTGGCTGGCGCGGATTTCCACCCGGCCACCGGGATCGGTGTAGCGCACGGCGTTTTCCAACAGGTTGCTGAACAGTTGTTGCAGGCGCTTGGCGTCCGCTTCGAGCACCAGCGGTTGTGCAGGCAGTTCCATATCAATGTGCAATTGCGCCGCGTTGCAGCGCTCCTGAAACATCGCCAGTGATTCCTTCAGCACGTCATTGAGTACGCATTCGCTCTTGCGATAGGTCAATGCGCCCACGTCTGCCAACGAGAGTTCATACAGGTCATCTACCAATTTGCTGAGCATCCCGACTTCAGCTTGCAAAGACTTCATCGAGGCGTGATCAAGGCTGCGCACGCCGTCTTCGATGGCCTCCAGCTCGCCGCGCAAGATCGACAGTGGCGTGCGTAACTCGTGGGATACATCGGCCATGAATTCGCGGCGCATGGTTTCATTGCGCTCCAGGGTGAAGGCCAGTTGGTTGAAGTCCCGGGCCAATTGGCCCACTTCATCGTTGGACGACACCGCCACCCGGTTGCTGTATTCGCCCTGGGCCAGCCGATGGGTGGCGGCGGCCACACGCTTGACCGGGTCGAGCAAGGTGCGCGCGATCCACCAGGCAATCAGCATCGCCAGCAGCAACGACAGCACCCCCACGGCCAGGCTGGTGCGCAATTGATACTGCTGAAAACGCTCGCCCCCGGCCTCGGTCACGCTTTGAAAGGGCGTCACGGCCAGCCAGCCGACGGTTTTGCCGCCCACGTCGATGGGGCGCAGCAGGGCGTCGTCACCGATCGAGGGGTAACCCGTGACCCTTTTTTTGTGCTGGTCGAGCAAGGCAATACGAAATAACGCGCCGGTGAGGTCGGACGGCAGCGGGTTTTTAAGGTCGCGGGTGCGCACTTCATCTTCTGGCTCCGGACGCATCACCTCAAACCAGCGATCAGGTTTATTGCGCAGAAACTCCCAACTGCCTTCGCGTTCATACGCGCTGGCCAATCGTGGTAACACCGGGGCCATGCGTTCCAGGGCCTGTTCGTTGAGGTAGCCGAGAAAGCCGCGGCCGAAGCTCCAACTGGTGGCCAGGCCCATGCTCAGGATGACCAACAACACACTGGCGAGAATCGCAATAAACAGTTTGGTGGAGATGCTCAGCTTCATGGGCTCGGGCTTGTCAGTGAATGGCCTGCTCATTTAGGCCCCCGCTGGCCGAAGATTCAAGGCGTGTGGGCAATCTTCAAATTTCCTGCACATTTGCCTCGCACGATGGCGCATGGCTTAAGCCACCCCACTTGCAGAGGCCGCTATGCCGACCAAACTTTTTGCTAAATCTCTGGTAACCGCCGCGGTGGTGGTTGCCGTACTGGTTCTTTTTGCCTTGGGCGGCTGCTCGGCTGACGATGCCCCGCCCGTGGCGCAAACCCCGAAAGTCCAGGTGATGACGGTGCAGCCGCAACGCCAGGCGCTGACCACCGAGCTGGCCGGGCGCACCCAGGCTTTTATGCTGGCTGACATTCGCCCGCAGGTGGGCGGAATTGTTCAGCAGCGGCTGTTTGTCGAGGGCGCCGAGGTCAAGGCCGGGCAGGCGCTGTACCAAATCGACCCGGCGCCGTACAAGGCCACGCTGGCCGAAGCGCAAGCGACAGCAAGCAAGGCCCGCGCCACGCTCAAGTCGGCGCAGGCCACGGCCACGCGTAATGCAGCGTTGGTAAAAATTGACGCCATCAGCCAGCAAGACAACGAAGATGCCCAAGTCAGCTTGCTCACGGCCCAGGCCGAGTTGCAGGTGGCGCAAGCCGGGGTCGACACGGCCCGGATCAATCTGGGCTATACCCGGATCACCTCGCCGCTCAGCGGCCGTATCGAAACCTCGACCGTCACCCCCGGCGCGTTGTTGGTCGCCGCGCAAACCACGGCGCTGACCACGGTGCAGCAACTGGACCCGATCTACGTCGATATCACCCAATCGACCACTGAGCTGCTGCGCCTCAAGCGCGACCTGGCCAGCGGTGCGTTGCAAGGCAATAGCGCCGAAGGCGAAGCACCGGTGTTGCTGACGCTCGATGATGGCAGCCCCTACAACCATGCCGGCACCCTCAAGTTCAGCGGTGTCGCGGTCAACCAAGGCACCGGCACCGTGACCCTGCGCGCCGTGTTCGCCAACCCTGAGCACCTGTTGTTGCCGGGCATGTATGTGCGCGCGGTTCTGGAGCTGGCCAGCGATGACAAGGCCATTTTGATACCGCAAAAAGCCGTGACCCGAAGCGCCAGTGGCGTGACTTCGGTGCTGGTGGTAGTCAACGGCAAGGTTGAGCAACGGGTACTGGCGATTGACCGGGCGGTGGGTAACCAGTGGTGGGTCAGCGCCGGGTTGAATGCGGGTGACCAAGTGATTATCGAAGGCGGGCAGAAGGTTCGGGTCGGCGCCGAGGTGCTGGCGCAAAACAGTGAAGCCCGGGGCGTGCCACGCGCCGTGACACCCACCGCCATTGCGCAGGGGAACTGAGCATGGCGCGCTTTTTTATCGACCGGCCGATTTTTGCCTGGGTGATCGCCATCGTCATCATGCTCGCGGGGGCGATGTCGATCAGTCAGTTGCCGCTGGAGCAATACCCGGACATCGCACCGCCCACCGTGCGCATTTCTGCAACCTACACCGGCGCCTCGGCCAAGACCGTTGAAGACTCGGTGACCCAGATCATCGAGCAGCAAATGACCGGGCTCGACAAGCTCACCTACATGTCGGCGTCCAGCAGTTCGGCAGGCAGCGCCAGTATCAGTTTGACCTTCGATGCCGGCACCGACCCAGACGTGGCGCAGATGCAGGTGCAGAACAAGCTGCAACAAGTGGAGTCGCGGCTACCCGCTTCGGTGCAGAGCGAAGGCCTGACCGTGACCAAGGGCGGCTCTGACTTCTTGATGATTGCAGCCCTCGCGTCCGACAACCCTAGCGTGACCGGCACGCAAATTGGCGATTACATCTCCAGCACCTTGCTTGACTCGATTGCCCGGATCGACGGAGTCGGCGAGGTGCAAACCCTCGGTTCGGGCTACGCCATGCGCATCTGGCTGGACCCGGCGCTGCTCGAAAAATACGCCTTGATGCCCTCGGATGTGATCACCGCGCTGGAGGCACAAAACACCGAAGTGTCGGCGGGCCAGCTCGGGGCGTTGCCAGCCGTGGCCAAGCAGCAACTGAATGCAACGATCAGTGCGCGCAGCAAATTGCAGACCGCCGAAGAGTTCCGCAATGTGTTGGTCAAGTCCGACAGCACGGGCGCGGTGGTGTTGCTCGGTGAGGTGGCGCGGGTTGAGCTGGGCAGTGACAGCTACGACGTGAACTCGGCCCTCAATGGCAAGCCCGCCGCTGCGATGGGCGTACAGCTGGCCACGGGCGCCAATGCGCTTAAGGTCGGGGAGGCCGTCAAGGCCAGGCTCGCCGAGCTCCAGCCGTTTTACCCGAGCGAAATGCAGCTCAAAAATGTGATCGCCTATGACACGACCCCGTTCGTCAGCCTGTCCATCGAAGAGGTGGTCAAGTCGTTGGGCGAAGCCATCGTGCTGGTGGTGCTGATCATGTTTTTGTTCTTGCAAAATGTACGCGCCACGCTGATCCCGGCCATCACTGTGCCGGTAGTCTTGCTGGGCACGTTCGGGGTGCTGGCGCTGTTCGGCTATTCGATCAACACCTTGACCATGTTCGCCATGGTATTGGCCATCGGCCTGTTGGTGGACGACGCGATTGTGGTGGTGGAAAACGTCGAACGGGTGATGAGCGAAGAAGGGCTTTCGCCGCTGGAAGCCACGCGCAAGTCGATGGCCGAAATCACCAGCGCGCTGGTGGGCATCGCGTTGGTGCTGAGCGCGGTGTTTATCCCCATGGCGTTTTTTGGGGGTTCAACCGGGATCATTTATCGGCAGTTTTCGGTGACCATCGTTTCGGCCATGGTGCTCTCGGTGCTGGTGGCCATGACCCTGACGCCCGCGCTGTGCGCGACCTTGCTCAAGCCTTCCGATGCCACAGGGCACGCTGCTGCTAGCGGCTTCTTCGGAGGGTTCAACCGCACCTTTGAGCGCAGCGCAGAGGCTTATCAAAAAGGCGTAGGAGTGATCGTACGCCGGGGAGGTCGCAGCCTGGTCGTGTACCTATTGGTGATCGCCGCCATGGCGGCTGGTTACTCCAGCTTGCCAACCTCATTTTTGCCCGATGAAGACCAGGGCATCTTGATGGCCCAAGTGCAGTTGCCCGTGGGCGCAACGGATGACCGAACCCAGGCGGTGCTCAAGCAGTTCGAGGGCTATATGCTCGAGCAGCCGGAAGTCGAAGCGCTGATCAGCATCTCGGGCCTGGGCATGGGCGGCAACAGTCAGAACTCGGCCCGGGCCTTTATCCGGCTCAAGGACTGGAGCGAGCGCACGGGCGCAGGCCAGGACGCCGCGTCTATCGCGCAGCGGGCAACCGAGGCGTTGTCGAGCATTGGCGATGCCAACGTATTTGTCATGCAACCGCCTGCCGTGCGCGGGCTGGGGCAAAGCTCCGGGTTCGATTTGCAGCTCAAGGACCTCGCGGGGCTGGGGCATGACGCGTTGGTGGCGGCGCGCGAGCAATTTATCGAACTGGCGCAAAAAGACCCGCGTCTGCAAGGCGTGCGCAGCAACGGCCTGGACGACACACCGCAGCTCAAGGTCAACATTGATGATCGCAAGGCGGGCGCCTTGAGCCTGAGCACCAGCGACATCAACGCCACCTTGTCCACCGCGCTGGGCGGCACTTACGTTAACGATTTTCTTAACCAGGGCCGGGTGAAAAAGGTCTACGTGCAGGGCGAGGCGACCGCGCGCATGCAGGCCGCCGACCTGGACCATTGGTTTGTACGTAACAGCAACGATGAAATGGTCCCGTTCTCTTCGTTCGCCAGCACCTCGTGGAGTTACGGCTCGCCATTGCTCGAGCGCTATAACGGCAGTTCGTCGCTGGAGGTGGTGGGTGATCCCGCGCCGGGCGTGAGCTCCGGGGTGGCCATGGACGCCGTGGAGAGCATCATCCGGCAGTTGCCCGAAGGCATCGGCTACGAGTGGACCGGGCAGTCTTATCAACTGCGTTTGTCGGGCTCGCAAGCACCGTTGCTGTACGGGATATCGGTGCTGTTTGTGTTCCTGTGTCTGGCGGCACTCTACGAGAGCTGGTCAGTGCCTTTCTCGGTGATGCTGGTGGTGCCGCTAGGTGTGGTGGGCGCCGTGCTGGCCACGCGTTTCAGCGGGTTGAGCAATGACGTGTACTTTCAAGTGGGTTTGCTGACCACCGTGGGCCTGGCGGCGAAGAACGCGATTTTGATTGTGGAGTTCGCCAAGCACCTGCATGAGCAGGGCAATAGCTTGATCGAGGCCACCCTGATCGCGGTGCGCCAGCGCCTGCGACCGATTCTGATGACCTCACTGGCCTTTATGTTTGGTGTCTTGCCGCTGTCGCTGAGCACGGGCGCAGGTTCTGCCGGGCGCCGTGCCATCGGTACCGGAGTACTGGGCGGCATGTTCAGCGCCACGCTGTTGGGCATCTTCTTTGTACCGCTGTTTTTCGTGCTGATTCGCCGCCGCTTCAGTCGCGTTCGCACCCCTGACCCAAAAGGTGACGCATGAGTCGTTTTCGTTGGCCCTTGCTGGCAGCCTTGGCGCTGCTCAGCGGTTGCATCAATCTGGCGCCCACGTATGAGCGCCCTCAGGCTGCGGTCGATGAACAATGGCTGCCGGGCACTGCTGTGCCCAACGGCCAAGCCGCGGCGGACATCCGTTGGCAGCAGTTTTTTACCGACCCGCGCCTGGCGCACCTTCAGGCGCTGGCGTTGACCAACAACCGAGACTTGCGGGTGGCGACCCTGAACATTGAAAAGGCCCAGGCGCAGTATCGCATCCAGCGCGCGGCGGGTTTACCGGCGATCGACGCGAGCGTAAGTGGCAGCCATAGTCGAACGTCCGGCACCACCAGCCACGATTACAGCGCCCAATTGGGGCTGAGCAGTTACGAGCTGGATCTCTTTGGCCGCGTGCAGAACCTCGAGGACGAGGCGCTGGAAGCGTACCTGTCGCTGGCCGAAACCCGGCGCAGCACACAGATCAGCCTGGTGGCCGAAGTCGGCATCGCCTGGTTGACCCTGGCGGCCGACAACGAACGCTTGGCGTTGGCCCGGCAAACCCTGGTCAGCCAGCAGGCCACCTATGACCTGACCCAGCGCAGCCATGCACTGGGCGGGGCCGCCGGTTTGGCGGTGTCTGAAGCCCAAACCACCGTGGAGTCGGCCAAGGTCGACGTCGGGGTGTATGCCAGCCAGGTCCTGCAAGATCAGAATGCCTTGCGCCTGTTGGTCGGCAATGCCATCCCGGCGCAATACTTGCCCGGCGACAGCTTGCAGTCGGTCGCGATGCTGGTGCAGGTGCCGGGGGAATTGCCCTCCACCCTGTTGCAGCGTCGCCCTGACGTGCTGGCGGCCGAGCACACGCTCAAGTCGGCCAACATCGATATCGGTGCCGCCCGCGCCGCGTTCTTCCCCAGTATTACCCTGACGGCAGGGGCGGGCTCGGCCAGCTCCAGCCTGTCGAGCCTGTTCAGCGGTGGTAGCGGCGCGTGGAACTTTGCGCCGAGTATCAGCCTGCCAATTTTCGACGCCGGCAGCCATCGGGCTGCGCTGGACTCCGCCAAGGTCGCCCGCGACATTGAGGTGCAGACCTACCAGAAAACCCTGGAGACCGCTTTCAGCGAAGTGGCCGATGCCCTGGCCGTGCGCAGTACTCTGGATCAGCGTCTGGCTGCCCAAATGGCGCTGACCAAGGCCAGCCGCACCAGCTATGACTTGTCACAGGCCCTGTATCAGGGCGGTTCGCAAAGCTACCTCGAAGCCCTGGTGACCCAGCGCTCGCTGTACAGCGCCGAGCAAGATTTGATCACCCTTCGGCTGGCCGAGCAGAGCAACCGGGTGACGTTGTACAAAGTGCTGGGGGGCGGCTGGAATGCCAACTGATGAATGGACAGGTGCTTTGGATGCACGGCACTAATGCCCGCAAGCGCTTGTCTATGCTCCTGACTCTGTACGCAAACATGTCGTACAGCTCGTGGGCCGCATGGCCCGTCGTTCTGACAGGAGGCAGCGATGAGCAAAAAAATACTAGTGGTACTGACCAGCGTCGAGAAGTACCCCAATCTGGATCGCGCGACGGGTTTATGGCTGGGTGAGGCCGTGCACTTTGTGCACAAGGTCGAGGCCGCCGGGTATGCCGTGGATTACGTCAGCCCGCAAGGCGGTTACACCCCGATTGACCCGCACAGCCTGGCCAAGGACATGGCCTCGGAGATTGACTGGAAGTGGTATCACGACAAGGCGTTCATGAACCGCCTGGGCGCGACGCTAAAACCGGACGAGATCAATCCTGATGATTACGCGGCGATTTATTACGCCGGTGGGCATGGGGTGATTTGGGACTTCCCGGACAACGCGCAGTTGCAGGCGATCAGCCGCCACATCTATGAGCACGGCGGGGTGGTGTCGTCGGTGTGCCATGGTGCGGTGGGCTTGCTCAATATCAAGCTGTCCAATGGTGAGTTACTGATCAAGGGCAAACGAGTCACCGGCTTTTCCAATGAGGAAGAGACCCTGGCCGGGCTGGCTGATGTGGTGCCGTATCTCACCGAGACCGAATTGGTGAAGCGCGGCGCTCACTATGAAAAGGCTGATGCTCCGTGGGCGCCGTTCGCTATCGCCGATGGTCGCTTGATCACCGGGCAGAACCCGGCCTCGGGTGGTCCGGTGGCAGAGCACGTGCTGGCAGCGCTCAAATAAACTGACCCGCCCCCTCCGATGCGGGTTTGCCTGCCCGCATCGGCGCCTTGCCTGCATGGGCAAAACCAACATTAAACTTTTGAATCGCAAGCTTATTCTGTAGCCTTAGCGCGCTTGATAGCTGGTCCGTGCCTGATAACACACATTCTCCCGGCGGGACTCGACAGTCCGGAGCCGGTGGTACACTCGACTTTCGCGCCTTAGCGCTTGCAGGTCTTGCGAACATGACGCAAATTTCTGAACGACTTCTGGTCCAAGCCCACCTCGATGCCAAGCAGCCAACGCCTTTGACTGCCGAGCAAGAGGCGACGCTGCGTGCAGCCATTGCTGCCGAACTCAAAGCGCGTGATGCGGTACTGGTCGCGCACTTCTACTGTGACCCGGTGATCCAGGCCCTGGCCGAAGAAACCGGTGGTTGCGTGTCTGACTCCCTTGAAATGGCGCGTTTTGGCGCTGCCCACCCGGCCAAGACCATTTTGGTGGCAGGCGTGCGGTTCATGGGGGAGACGGCAAAAATCCTGACCCCTGAAAAACGCGTGCTGATGCCGACCCTGGAGGCCACGTGTTCGCTGGACCTGGGCTGCCCGGTTGAAGAGTTCTCGGCGTTTTGCGATCAACACCCCGAGCGCACCGTGGTGGTGTACGCCAACACCTCGGCGGCCGTTAAAGCGCGGGCCGACTGGGTGGTGACCTCCAGTTGTGCACTGGAAATCGTCGAAACCCTGATGGACAACGGCGAGAAAATCATCTGGGGCCCGGACAAGCACCTGGGGCGTTACATCCAGCGTCAGACCGGGGCAGACATGCTGCTGTGGGACGGTGCTTGCATCGTTCACGAAGAGTTCAAGTCCAAGCAACTGGAAGACATGAAGGCGCTGTACCCGGACGCCGCGATTCTGGTGCACCCGGAGTCGCCGGAGTCGGTGATTGAGCTGGCAGACGCGGTGGGTTCCACCAGCCAGCTGATTGCCGCTGCGCAAAAGCTGCCGAACAAAACCTTTATCGTCGCCACCGACCGCGGCATTTTTTACAAAATGCAGCAGTTGTGCCCGGACAAAGTCTTTATCGAAGCCCCGACTGCCGGTAACGGCGCGGCGTGCCGCAGTTGCGCGCATTGCCCGTGGATGGCCATGAACACCCTGGAGCGCACCCTTGAGTGCTTGCAAAAGGGTACGAACGAGATCTTTGTCGACCCGGCGCTGGTGCCCCACGCCGTTCGCCCGCTCAAACGCATGCTGGATTTCACCCAGGCCGCGCGCTTGAAACTGGCGGGTAACGCCTAAACCCAACCAGATCCACTTGTAGGAGCGAGCTTGCCTCGCGATCTTTTGAACCTTAAAAGATCGCGAGGCAAGCTCGCTCCTACCGGTTTATGGTGTTGGGTCAGTTCATCATGTCTTTGATCGCCCGCTCTTGATCCATCAGCTCGCGCTGGCGTGCATCGAGGCGTGACGACAGCTGGAAGTTGTTGGTGAGCTTTTTCGCAAAGGCGATTTGCTGGATGGCCTGACGGTAGTCGCCCATCAAGGCGAAGTACTCGGCGCGGGCCTGGTGCAGGCCAATGATGTTGCCCGACAACCCGCGGGTTTCTGCTACCTGATACCAGACGTCCGGGTCATCCGGGCGGCTTTTGAGCAGGGCGTCCAGGGCTTTTTCGGCATCGGCCGGGCGATTTTGCTTGAGCAGCAAGTCGACCCGGACCTGATTCAACGGGTAGTTGCCAGGGTACAGCGTGCGCATTCTGTCGACCCGCTGCTGGGCATCGGCCAGACGGTTGCTGTCCATGTCCAGCTCGATTTGCGCCAGGTTGTAGGTGATGTCGTTGGGCGCCTTGTCCAGCAACGGCTTCAGGGTGGTGCGGGCTTCGTTGAACTGGCTGCCCTTGATTTGGGCAATCGCCAGACCGTAACGGGCGACGTCATTTTTTGGGTTTTCATCCAACTGCTGGCGGAACCGCTTGGCGGCCAAGCCCGGTGTGTCTTCGTATTGCAGTTGGACCCGGGCACGAATCAGTTGATAGCGCAGGCTGTCTTCGGTGCCGCCGATTTTGGCCTGTTCGGCGCGGTTGCGGGTGTCGGCAATACGCGACTCGGTCACCGGGTGAGTCAGCAAAAATTCAGGCGGCTTGGCATCAAAGCGATACTGGCGCATCAAGCGCTCAAACATGGTGGGCATGGAGCGCGGGTCGTAACCGGCCTTTTCAAGGTTGAGGATGCCGATACGGTCAGCCTCTTGCTCGTTCTGGCGCGAGAAACGTCGTTGCTCCTGAAAGGCCGCTGCCTGGGTGCCGGCGATGGTGGCAATACCGGCGTCACCGGCGCCCGAGGCGGCGATCACAATACCGGCGAGCAGGGCCGCCATCATGGGCAGTTGCATGCGTTGCTGGGCTTCTACACCGCGGGCAAAGTGGCGTTGCGACAAGTGAGCAAGTTCGTGGGCGAGTACCGAGGCGTATTCGCCTTCGGTCTGGGCGTTGAGGAACAACCCGCCGTTGACTCCGATAATCCCGCCGGGCGCCGCGAAGGCGTTGAGCTGCGGGCTGTTGATCAGAATGAATTCCAGACGCCGGTCCTGCACCTGGCTGGTTTCGACCAGTTTGTAGACGCTGGTTTCGACGTAGTCCTTGAGTTGCGGGTCATTGAGCTGCGACACCTGACTGCGCAGCATGCTCAACCAGGCACGGCCGAGTTGATACTCTTGCTGCGGAGACACGATGGCCGAGCTGGCGTCACCCAGAGACGGTAAATCGTCTGCGAAACTCGGTGATGCGAGCAGGCAAGCGAGCGTCAACAGGGTCGGGCGCAGAAAATTCATGCACAAAGCTCTAATCAATAAAGCGCTTACTGTAGCTGGACACTCGGCTGGCGACCAGTGGCGGTCTGCTTGGGGTATTCTAGCGATCTAAAAAATGCCACCCATAGGCATGCCTGAGGAAGTAAAAAATGACTGATGCGTTGGCGCATGATGCGCTAGTGGATGCCAGTGGCCTGAGCTGCCCACTGCCGTTGCTCAAGGCCAAGCTGGAGCTTAACCGTCTGGCCCAGGGGCAGACCTTGAAAGTCATCGCGACGGACGCCGGTTCGCTACGCGATTTTCGGGCATTCGCACGTCTGGCAGGGCATGAGCTGCTGCGTGAAGAAGAAGATTCTGGCACCTATCGCTACTGGTTACGCAAGGCCTGAGGCCGGGCGGCGTTTTCTCTTAAGGAATTTCGATGTTCAAAGTGTTACGAAATTGGGTGCAGCGCTACTTCTCTGATGAGGAGGCCGTGGTGCTGGCGGTGTTGTTGGTGCTGGCCTTTACGGCAGTGCTGACCTTGGGCGGCATGCTTGCACCGGTGTTGGCCGGCATGGTGCTGGCGTATCTGATGCAGGGCCTGGTGGTGGCGCTTGAACGCCTGCGAGTACCTGCCGGGGCGGCGGTCGGGCTGGTGTTTGCCCTGTTTATGGGGCTGCTGCTGGTGTTTATGATCGTGGTCGTGCCTTTGCTGTGGCACCAGTTGATCACCTTGTTCAATGAATTGCCGGGGATGCTGGCCAAGTGGCAGTCGCTGCTGTTGCTGCTGCCTGAGCGTTACCCGCATCTGGTGTCGGACGAGCAGGTGCTGCAAGCCATCGAGGTGGCGCGCGGTGAGATCGGCAAGTTTGGCCAATTGGCGCTGACTTTCTCGCTGTCCAGTTTGCCGCTGCTGGTCAACATCATGATCTATCTGGTGCTGGTGCCGATTCTGGTGTTCTTCTTCCTGAAAGACCGTGCGCTGATTGGTCGTTGGGTTCGCGGTTATTTACCCCGCGAGCGTGCGCTGATTACCCGTGTGGCCGAGGAAATGAACCGGCAGATCGCCAACTATATTCGCGGCAAGGTCATCGAAATCATCATCTGCGGCGGCGTGACCTACATCGCCTTCGTCACCATGGGCCTGAATTACGCGGCGTTGCTGGCGTTGCTGGTGGGTGTGTCGGTGGTGGTGCCGTATGTGGGCGCGGTGGTGGTGACGGTGCCTGTCATGCTAATTGCGTTGTTCCAGTGGGGCTGGAGCGACCAGTTCATCTACCTGATGGCGGTGTACGGGATCATTCAGACCCTGGACGGCAACGTGCTGGTGCCATTGTTGTTCTCTGAGGCGGTGAGTTTGCACCCGGTGGCCATTATTTGTGCGGTGTTGCTGTTCGGCGGGTTGTGGGGCTTTTGGGGGGTGTTTTTTGCGATCCCGCTGGCCACCCTGTGCAAGGCGGTGCTGGATGCCTGGCCACGTGAGCAGCAGGTGGTAGCGCCTCTGCTGTAAAGCTCGAAGCGCAGGCAAGAAAAAGCCCCGGCTCTCGCAAGAGAACCGGGGCTTTTTCGTTGCGGCATCAGCTTACGCTTGAATGACCGGGATGTTGGCATTGGCTGCCGACTCACGGAATTCAGCGATCTGATCAAAGCTCAGGTAACGGTACACGTCCGTTGCCATGGTGTTGATCTCTGCTGCGTAAGCCAGGTATTCCTCAACCGAAGGCAGACGGCCCAGGATCGAAGCCACCGACGCCAACTCAGCCGAAGCCAGGTAAACGTTGGCACCGTCACCCAGACGGTTCGGGAAGTTACGGGTCGAAGTCGACACTACGGTGGAGTTCGGCTCAACGCGTGCCTGGTTACCCATGCACAGCGAGCAGCCTGGCATTTCCATGCGTGCTCCGGCTTTGCCGTAGATGCCGTAGTAGCCTTCTTCGGTCAGTTGGTGAGCGTCCATTTTGGTCGGAGGCGACAGCCACAGACGGGTTGGCAGCTGACCTTTGACCTTGTCAAGCAACTTGCCCGCAGCGCGGAAGTGGCCGATGTTGGTCATGCACGAACCGATGAACACTTCGTCGATTTTCTCGCCAGCAACGCTGGACAGCAGACGGGCGTCATCCGGGTCGTTTGGTGCGCAGAGCACAGGCTCTTTGATATCGGCCAGATCGATTTCGATGATGTGCGCGTATTCGGCGTCAGCATCGGCTTCCATCAGCTCAGGGTTGGCAACCCAGGCTTCCATCGCTTGAGCGCGACGCTCAAGGGTACGCACGTCGCCGTAACCTTCCGCAATCATCCAGCGCAGCAGGGTGATGTTGGAGTTCAGGTATTCGGTGATCGATTCTTTGGACAGCTTGATGGTGCAGCCAGCCGCCGAACGTTCTGCCGAGGCGTCGGACAGTTCGAACGCTTGCTCGATGCTCAGGTTGTCCAGACCTTCGATTTCCAGGATGCGACCCGAGAATTCGTTGATCTTGCCTTTCTTCTCGACCGTCAGCAGGCCTTTCTGGATAGCGACGTAAGGAATGGCGTGTACCAGGTCACGCAGGGTGATGCCCGGCTGCATTTCGCCTTTGAAGCGAACCAGAACCGATTCCGGCATGTCCAGTGGCATTACGCCAGTGGCTGCAGCGAACGCTACCAGACCCGAACCGGCAGGGAACGAGATGCCCATTGGGAAGCGAGTGTGGGAGTCGCCACCGGTGCCGACGGTGTCAGGCAGCAGCATGCGGTTCAGCCAGCTGTGGATGATGCCGTCGCCCGGACGCAGGGAAACACCGCCACGGGTCATGATGAAGTCTGGCAGGGTGTGGTGCGTGGTGACGTCGATCGGCTTTGGATAGGCCGCGGTGTGGCAGAACGACTGCATCACCAGGTCAGCGGAGAAGCCCAGGCACGCCAGGTCTTTCAGTTCGTCACGGGTCATTGGACCGGTGGTGTCCTGAGAACCTACGGTGGTCATCTTCGGCTCGCAGTAAGTGCCTGGACGAACGCCAGTCACGCCGCAGGCCTTGCCAACCATTTTTTGCGCCAGGGTGTAACCCTTGGTGCTTTCAACAGGTGCTTCAGGCTTTTTGAACAGATCGGTAGGGCCCAGACCCAGCTCGGCACGAGCCTTCTCGGTCAGGCCACGGCCGATGATCAGAGGGATACGGCCACCGGCGCGAACTTCGTCCAGCAGAACGGGAGTTTTCAGTTCGAAGGTGGTGATGACTTCGTCAGTACCGTGCTTGCACACTTTGCCAGCGTGCGGGTACAGGTCGATCACGTCGCCCATGTTGATGTTGCTGACGTCGAACTCGATTGGCAGTGCGCCAGCATCTTCCATGGTGTTGTAGAAGATTGGAGCAATTTTGCTGCCGAAGCAGAAGCCGCCTGCACGCTTGTTCGGTACATAAGGAACGTCGTCGCCGAAGAACCACAGTACGGAGTTGGTGGCCGACTTACGCGACGAACCGGTACCGACTACGTCACCGACGTAGGCGATAGGGAAGCCCTGACCGCGCATTTCTTCGATTTGCTTCATCGGGCCGATGGAGCCTTGAACGTCCGGCACGATACCGTCACGGGCCATTTTCAGCATGGCCAGGGCGTGCAGCGGGATGTCCGGGCGCGACCAGGCGTCTGGTGCAGGCGACAGGTCGTCGGTGTTGGTTTCGCCGGTAACCTTGAACACGCGCAGGCTGATTTTGTCTGCCAGTGTCGGGCGGTTTTTGAACCACTCGCCGTCAGCCCAGGACTCAATCACGGCTTTAGCGTGAGCATTGCCGTTTTTGGCTTTTTCAGCGACGTCGTGGAAGGCATCGAACATCAGCAGGGTGTGCTTGAGTTGCGCAGCGGCAACCGGTGCCAGCTCTGCGTCGTCCAGCAGATCAACCAGGGTCACGATGTTGTAGCCGCCTTGCATGGTGCCAAGCAGTTCAACAGCGCGTTGTTTGGTGATCAGGGGGGAGGTTGCTTCACCTTTCGCGATGGCGGCCAGGAAGCCGGCTTTTACGTAGGCAGCTTCGTCAACACCAGGTGGAATGCGGTTGGTGATCAGGTCAACTAGGAATTCTTCTTCGCCGGCAGGCGGGTTTTTCAGCAGCTCAACCAGGCCTGCAGTTTGTTCGGCGTTAAGCGGCTGGGGAACGATACCCAGGGCTGCGCGCTCTTCGATATGTTTGCGGTAGGCTTCAAGCACAGTTATTACCCTCATCATTGGTCCCAAATGGGTGTCCGGGACGCTCATCCAGGAATGCCAGGTACTCATGCGCTGCAGGGCTTTTTGGGCCGCTTAGCCAGAGTTTCAAGGATTCCCAACAGAAGCTGTTTTCAAAGTTTTACGCCATCCGAACGGCGGGATGATGAAGGTTGATGGGGGCACTTGCTGTGCAAACACCCCGCACCAACACCGTTCTTCAGGATCAACTGTGCTCGTGACGCTTTGAAAACAGCTTCCAACGGACATTGGCGCCTTAAAAGGCAGGCTGATTCTACGGCAAAAACTTGTTAAAGGTAAGTTAGGCCCTGAAGGTTGAGGGGTGATCTGCGTTAGACAAAGGGCTAACATGGCCGTCTGTTTCACTCTGCAGTGCTCTATTTCGCCATGCCCAACCAAACCATCAAGACCCCTTGTATCGGCCTGTGCTCAACGGTTTACGGAGACCTCGTGTGCCGTGGCTGCAAGCGTTTCCACCACGAAGTGATCCACTGGAACGGTTACAACGAGGACGAAAAACGCGCTGTCTGGCTGCGGCTCGAACAGCTTTTAGTGCAGGTCATGGCGGCCAAGGTCGAGGTGTTCGACCCGCCGGCGCTGCGCAATCAGTTGATTACCCGAAAAATACGTTTCGTTGAGAAGCAATCTGAATATTGCTGGGCGTACCAGCTGATAGCCCGTGGCGCACGGGTGATCAATCAGTTGGAGATGTACGGGATGGTGTTGTTGCCTGAGTTTCGTGACTGGGGGCTGCCGGAGTTGCGTGACGCCATTGATCGGGAATTTTTCCTCTTGTCCGAAGCTCACTACGAGCGCTACATCGCCCCGGGCTTTCTCAAGGATGCGATGGGGCAATAGGTCCCGGCCCTCTTTAGGAGCGAGCTTGCCTCGCGATCTTTAAACGAGCAAAAGATCGCGAGGCAAGCTCGCTCCTACAGAGTGGGCGGCATTATCAGGCTTTTTGTTCCAGTTCCTTGACGATGTCTTCGGGTTTGAGCACCAGAACGTCGGATTCAAGTTTGTCGATCACGATTTCTGCGGTGTTGCCGATCAAGGCCGCTGACAAGCCGGTGCGCGCCACAGTTCCGATTACCGTCACCACAGCGTCGAGTTTTCTGGCGACCTGCTGAATGATGATGTCTGCCGGGCCTTCTTTAATGTGCATGCGCTCGTCGCTGATTTCGAAGCGGCGCTGGAACTCCTTGCTGGCCGCCCGAAAGCTGGCTTCGTATTCGGTGTCGATCGGGTAAGCCGCATCCATCACCGCCAGGGTGGGCGCCGGGTGCGCACTGACGACGTGCAGTTCGCCGTGGGTCAGGCTGGCAATGCGAAAACCCTGGTCGATGATGGTTTTGTGCAGCGCCATGTGGTCTTCGTCGCCGTTGCCTACATCGACGGCGGCCAGCACCACGCCGTTGCTCCAGGGCTTGGTGGTTCTGACCAGCAAGACCGGGACAGGGCATTCGCGTAGCAGCTTCCAGTCTTCGGGGGTGAGCAGGATCTTTTTCAGGATGGAGTCGTCAACGTGTTGCTTGATCACCAGCCCGCAACCCTCGATTTGCTGCTCCTTGATGATGGTAGTGGGTAGGCTGTCGTGCCAGGCCTGGCGCGACGTCACGCTGTAGCCTTCGGTAATCAGGCTGTTGGTCAGGACATTGAGCAAGGCTGAGTGATCGTGCTCTTTGTCGCCGATCAACAGGTGTAAATGCGCTTTGGAGGCTTTGGCGATTTCTTTGGCGCGCTTGAGGGCGAAGCTTTCCATCAGATGGGGTTCGATGACGACCAACAGGCTACGTATGGTTTGCATGACCGTTCACTCCATGTGCAATAAGGGTGGATGCGAGCACTATAGTTGCTCATCAGTAATTCGGACGTTGATGCATATCAAGTTGCGCGGTTGGTGCTGTGGCACATGGCCCGTATAATCGGCGCCTTTCGCCTCGTCCAGCCTTTGTGAGCCTCATGTCAGCGATACCTCAAAACACGTTCGGCCCGTTGTGCAATCTCCAGTGTTCGGGAGTGCGTGCATGAACCTTCCTGAAATCCATGAGTTTTTGGGTTGCCGTACCCCTGACGGCTGGATCGCTGCTGCATTGGCCGATCAGGAAACCCTGCTGATTGACCACAAAAACTGCGAATTCAAGGCCGCCAGTACGGCGTTGAGCCTGATTGCCAAGTACCACTCGCACGTTGATCTGATCAATATGATGTCGCGCCTGGCCCGTGAAGAGCTGGTGCACCACGAGCAGGTCATGCGCTTGATGAAAAAGCGCAAAATCGAATTGCGCCAGTTGTCGGCGGGCCGCTACGCCTCGGGTTTACGCAAAGTGGTGCGTAACCACGAGCCGGTAAAGCTGGTGGATACGTTGGTGGTCGGGGCGTTTATTGAAGCGCGCAGTTGCGAGCGTTTCGAAGCGTTGGTGCCGCATTTGGACGAAGAACTCGGCAAGTTCTACTACGGCCTGCTCAAAAGCGAGGCCCGTCATTTTCAGGGCTATTTGAAACTGGCTTATCAATACGGCGACGCCAAAGACATTGCTCAAGTCATTGAGCGGGTGAGGGCGGCCGAGCAAGAGCTTATTGAAACCCCCGATGTTGAATTCCGCTTCCACAGCGGCGTGCCCGCCCAGCCTTAAGTCGCCGATTTACCGGCTACGGCTTTCTGTGTTCCATACCTGACCGTAGGAGCTGCCGCAGGCTGCGATCCTTTGATTTTTCAAAGATCGCAGCCTGCGGCAGCTCCTACAGTTACGGATAAATAGTTAGCCTGCTATTTATAATCTTGACATTAGCTGCCTAAGCAGTAGTATTTGGTTACATTCCTGCCTAGGCAGCTTTCTGGTGTCCTGATGAAACACTTCCAGCCCGATACTTTTCAAAACTGCACCCTGGGTTTGCTTTTGGGGCGTGCAGCCTTGCTTAAAGACCGCATCATCGACACGCACATGGAGCCTTACGGCATCACTGCTGCGCAGTTCAAGGTGCTGATCATCATGGCGCAATTTGCTGTCGATACTCCGGCCGAGCTGTGCCGCCACTTGTCACTGGACAGCGGCTCGATGACGCGCATGCTCGATCGCCTTGAGCAAAAGAGTCTTTTGATTCGCCAACGCTCTGACGCCGACAGGCGCCAGGTACGTCTTGTGCTGACTGAAGACGGGCAGGCGCTGGCAGATCGGCTCCCGACGATTGGCGCTGATGCCATGAATCAATTGGCGGGTGCAATCAGCCCACAAGAACTGCAAAGCCTGGAACAGATCCTTAAAAAAATACTGCTGGCGGCCGGTGATCCGATCACTATCCAACGCTTGGGTGAAAAATGAGCAACAGAGCATTACGAACAGGCTTAAGCCTGATGTGTGTGTCCCTCGCATTGGCAGGTTGTGCCAGCTACAGCGGCTTGACCACCCAAGGCGCGCGCCTGGATGCGAAAAGCCTCCAGTCCGCTCAAGCCCTCAAGGGCATCAATGTGACCCCGGCAGCCTGGCCGCAAAAGGACTGGTGGAAGCGCTTGGGCGACAGCCAGTTGAATGGCTTGGTCGACGAGGCATTGCGTGACAGCCCGGACATGCAGATAGCCAGTGCCCGTGTGCATCAGGCCACTGCCGCCGCCGGCGCTGCCAATGCGGCACGCATGCCGACGCTGGACGCCGAGGCCGATGTGACGCGCTCGCGCCTGTCGCGCTCCCAGGATCCAACCGGCCAGGGCGGTCGTTATGACACGGTGCGTGACATCGGTCTGACCTTCAATTACACCTTCGACCTGTGGGGCGGCCAGCGGGATGCCTGGGAAGCGGCTTTGGGCGAAGCCCGCGCTGCCGAAGTCGACAGCCATGCTGCGAGCCTGACTCTGGCGGCCGATGTGGCAAAGGCCTACAGCAATCTGGGGCATGCCTACAGCGTGCTGGATCTGTCGAAAGATGACCTTCAGCGCACCCGCAAAATGCTCGATTTGAGCAAGCAGCGGTTGCAGGCCGGTATCGACAGCCACTATCAGTACCAGCAGACCGAAAGCCTGGAAGCCAGCTCCCAGGAGCAGGTGATCAATGCACAGAAACAGGTCAAGAGCGCTCATATCGCCCTGGCCGTGTTGCTGGGCAAAGGCCCGGACCGTGGCTTCGAAGTTGCCCGTCCGCAGATTTTGACCCCCGCCGCCGTGGCCGTGCCGAGCACGTTGCCCGCCGAGTTGCTGGGCCGTCGCCCCGATATTGTGGCGGCACGCTGGCGGGTCGAAGCGGCCAGTAAAAATATTGCCGCAGCCAAAACACGTTTTTACCCCAACCTTAACTTGAGTGCCGCTGCCGGGACTCAGTCCTTGCTGGGCGATGCGCTGTTTGGTTCGGCCAGCCGCTTTATGAACATCGCCCCGGCCATTTCGCTGCCGATTTTTGACGGCGGTCGTCTGCGTGCCGGGCTGGATGCCGAAGACGCCAATTACGACCTGGCCGTCGCGCAGTACAACAAGACGCTGGTGGCCGCCCTCGGTGATGTCAGCGATACCCTCGAGCAATTGAACGCCATGAGCGAGCAAGTCAGCACTCAGAAACGCGCGGCTGATATTGCCCAGCAGTCGTATGACTCGGGATTACAGCGCTACGAATCCGGCATCGGCAGTTACCTGGATGTCCTCAGCATCGAGCAGCAATTGCTCCAGGCGCAGCGCCAACTGGCTGACCTGAATGCTGAGCAGATCACGCTTTCGATTCAACTGATGCAAGCCCTGGGCGGTGGCTTTGAGCCCGGCAATGCGGCTGCGGCCGTTCCTGTTCAAGCCTCCCTGGCAGAATAATTTAGGTAATCGTCATGGCTACTGTGCAAACACCGAATGAAGCGCAACACAATCAGGACGCTGGTAATCAGCGTAAACGTAAACTCTGGCTGAGTGGCCTGGCCATTTTGGTCATCCTGGTCGGCCTGGGCGTCTGGGGCTGGCATGAGTTGTATGGTCGCTGGAGCGAAAGCACCGACGACGCCTATGTCAACGGCAACGTGGTCGAAATCACGCCGTTGGTGGCGGGAACGGTGGTGAGCATCGGCGCCGATGATGGCGATCTGGTTCATGAAGGGCAGGTGCTGCTTAACTTTGATCCGAGCGATTCGCTGGTCGGCTTGCAGAGCGCCGAAGCCAACCTGGCCCGTACGGTGCGTCAGGTTCGCGGCCTGTTCAGTAACGTAAGCGGTACCAAAGCGCAGGTGGCGGCGCAAAAAGTCGCCGTGCAAAAAGCCCAGGACAACTTCAATCGCCGGAAAAACCTGGCAGCAAGCGGGGCTATTTCCCAAGAAGAGCTGTCCCATGCGCGGGATGACCTGGCGTCTGCACAAAGTGCCTTACGCAATAACGAGCAGCAACTCGACACCACCAGCGCGCTGGTAGACAACACGGCCATTGCCAACCATCCGGATGTGCTGGCCGCCGCTGCGCAGTTGCGTCAGGCGTATCTGGAACACGCACGCACCACGTTGATTGCACCGGTGACCGGCTATGTCGCCAAACGTACCGTGCAATTGGGGCAGCGGGTTCAGCCAGGCACCGCGTTGATGGCAGTTATCCCGCTTAACCAGCTGTGGATCGACGCCAACTTCAAGGAAACCCAACTGGACAAGATGCGCATTGGCCAGCCGGTTGAAATTGAATCGGACCTGTATGGCAGCAACGTCAAGTACAGCGGTACCGTCGACAGTATCGGTGCGGGCACCGGCAGCGCGTTTGCCCTGCTGCCAGCGCAAAACGCTACCGGCAACTGGATCAAAATCGTTCAGCGTGTTCCGGTGCGTATCCACATCAATGCCGATGAGCTGGCCAAGCACCCGCTGCGCATCGGGCTGTCGACCACGGTTGACGTGAACCTGCATGACCAGAGCGGCCCGGTGCTGGCGCAACAGCCTCCGCAGAAGGCGATGTTCACCACCAACGTGTACGAGCAACAGCTGGCTGAAGCAGACACCCTGATTTCCCGCCTGATCGAAAGCAACAGCGCTGTGGCGGGCACTTCCGCCGCCCAACGCTAATTCGCCAATCCATAAGCCCCGCTGCACTGGCGGGGCTGTCCCCCTGGTTTTAAAGGATTTGCGATGAGCACAAACGCGTCTTTTACCCCGCCCAGCCTGCTGTTCGCCACCATTGGCCTGTCGCTGGCGACCTTTATGCAGGTGCTCGACACCACCATCGCCAACGTTGCCTTGCCGACCATCTCCGGCAACCTGGGGGTGAGTTCGGAGCAGGGTACGTGGGTTATTACTTCTTTTGCGGTGAGTAACGCGATTGCTTTGCCATTGACGGGCTGGTTGAGCCGGCGCTTTGGCGAAGTGAAACTGTTTTTGTGGGCCACGGTGCTGTTTGTGCTGGCTTCATTCTTGTGCGGTATTTCGACGTCCATGCCTGAACTGGTGGGTTTTCGTGTGCTGCAAGGTCTGGTGGCCGGGCCGCTGTATCCGATGACGCAAACCTTGCTGATTGCGGTGTACCCCCCAGCGAAACGGGGGATGGCATTGGCATTGCTGGCGATGGTCACGGTGGTGGCGCCGATTGCCGGGCCAATTTTGGGTGGCTGGATCACGGACAGTTACAGTTGGCCGTGGATCTTCTTTATTAACATCCCGATTGGCATCTTTGCGGTGCTGGTGGTGCGTCAGCAGCTCAAGGCGCGCCCGGTGGTGATTACTCGCCAGCCAATGGACTACGTAGGGCTTATTACGCTGATCATTGGCGTCGGCGCGCTACAGATTGTGCTCGACAAGGGTAATGACCTGGACTGGTTCGAATCCAACTTCATCCTGATGGGCACGGCGTTGTCTGTGGTGGCGTTGGCGGCCTTTGTCATTTGGGAAATGACCGACAAACACCCGATTGTGAACCTGCGCCTGTTTGCTTACCGCAACTTCCGGATCGGCACCATCGTGTTGGTGCTGGGCTATGCCGGGTTCTTCGGTATCAACCTGATCTTGCCGCAATGGTTGCAGACCCAAATGGGTTATACCGCGACATGGGCGGGGTTGGCGGTGGCGCCGATTGGGATTTTGCCGGTATTGATGTCGCCTTTTGTGGGCAAGTACGCGAACAAGTTCGACCTGCGCCTGCTGGCCGGGCTGGCCTTTTTGGCGATCGGCCTGAGCTGCTTCATGCGTGCCGATTTCACCAATGAGGTCGACTTCCAGCACGTTGCACTGGTGCAGCTGTTTATGGGGATCGGGGTGGCTCTGTTCTTTATGCCGACCTTGAGCATTCTGATGTCGGACTTGCCGCCTCATCAAATTGCTGACGGCGCGGGCCTGGCCACGTTCCTGCGGACATTGGGCGGTAGTTTTGCTGCGTCCCTGACCACCTGGATCTGGATTCGTCGTGCCGATCAGCATCATGCCTACATGAGTGAAAGCTTGAGTACCTATGATCCGGTCACCCGGCATGCGCTGGACAGCTTGGGTGGGGCGAGCAACCAGGCGTATGCCCAGCTCGACCAAGTGCTGACCAGCCAGGCGTACATGCTCTCGACCGTGGACTACTTCACGCTGATGGGCTGGATGTTTATGGGCTTGATCTTGCTGGTATGGCTGGCCAAGCCGCCATTTGCCGCCAAGCCAGGGCCGGCAGCGAGCGGGCATTAACGCCTGATCGCACGCAAACCTCGTAGGAGCGAGCTTGTCTCGCGATCTTTTGATTTTTTAAAAGATCGCGAGGCAAGCTCGCTCCTACAGTGGGCAGTGTTTATTGGGTGGCGTGAGGTAGCGCCAGTTGCGAATTGACGAACTCAAACGGCGCCAGTTGCATGCCTTGTTCATCCACTTGCAAGGCCCAGCCTTGTTTGTCCCAGTCGCCGAGTACAATGCGCTTGGCGGCGTAATCGCCAAGTTGCAATTTGTGTATCGCGGGGCGGTGGGTGTGGCCATGGATCAGGGTCTTGACCCCGAAGTGCTCCATGATCCGCGGTACTTCCTCGGGGGTCACGTCGACAATGTCGTTGGCTTTCATGCGGGTTTGCGCACGGCTTTCGCTGCGCAGCTTGCGCGCCAACTTATGGCGAGTGCTCAACGGCAAGTGGCGCAAGATCCACACCGTCACCGGGTTGCGCAGGTAGCGTCGCATACGCATGTAGGCTTCGTCGCGGGTGCACAGGCTGTCGCCGTGCATCAATAAAACCGGCTCGCCGTAGAAATCGACCACGCTCGGGTCTTTAAGCAGGGTGCAGCCAGCCGCCTTGCAAAAGGCCTGGCCGAGCAGAAAATCGCGATTGCCGTGCATCAGGAATACCTTCGTACCGCTGTCACTCAATTCGCGTAGCGCTTCGCAGATGGAGCGCTGGTAGGGCGTCATTGCATCGTCGCCGATCCAGGCTTCAAAGAAATCTCCCAAAATGTACAGCGCCTGTGCCGAGCGCGCGCGCCCGGACAGGAAATCCAGAAACGCCCGGGTAATGTCCGGGCGCTCCTCTTCCAGATGCAAATCTGAAATCAGCAGTATCACTCAACGATCTCGGCTTTCTCGATGATCACGTCTTCTGCCGGTACGTCCTGGTGGCCCGCTTTGGAACCGGTCGAAACGCCTTTGATCTTGTCAACAACGTCCTGGCCTTCGGTCACTTTGCCGAACACTGCGTAGCCCCAGCCCTGAACGTTTTTGCCGCTGTGGTTCAGGAAGCTGTTGTCAGCCACGTTGATGAAGAACTGCGCGGAAGCCGAATGCGGCTCCATGGTGCGAGCCATGGCGATGGTGTATTTGTCGTTCGACAGGCCGTTATCCGCCTCGTTCTGGATGCTTGGGCGCTTGTCTTTCTTTTCTTTCATGCCAGGTTCAAAACCGCCGCCCTGAATCATGAAGTTACCGATTACACGGTGGAAAACAGTGTTTTCGTAGTGGCCGGCTTTTACGTATTCGAGGAAGTTAGCGACAGTAATTGGCGCCTTTTCAGCGTTCAGTTCAATCACGATGTCGCCGTGGTTGGTGGTCAGTTTTACTTTTGACATGTCGTTATCGCTCTATCAGAAAATTCGTTGGGCGAGGAAATCGTATGACACCGTCAGCCCCGGTTGGGCTGGGTAGATACAGCCGCGGGCGAAGTTTAGCCTGCCCGCAGAGCATTTCGATGGTGTTTTTGCGATATGGGGGCTAAAAGCCCTATTTCAATTGCTTTGATTGGTCGCCTGCTCTGTCAGGGACTTGACAGCATCGGCTATGATAGGCGCTTTGATTTCGTCGGCCGCTCCAGGCCGCGCACCCGTTACGTTCAAGGATCCTATGAGCAAGCCCACTGTCGACCCCACTCTGAATCCAAAGGCTGGCCCAGCTGTACCGGCCAATTTTCTGCGCCCAATCGTGCAGGCGGACCTTGAATCGGGTAAATGCCAACAGATCGTGACCCGCTTCCCGCCTGAGCCTAACGGCTACTTGCACATTGGCCACGCCAAATCCATTTGCGTGAACTTTGGCCTGGCCGAGGAATTTGGCGGCGTTACGCACTTGCGCTTTGACGACACCAACCCGGCCAAGGAAGACCAGGAATACATCGACGCGATCGAAAGCGACGTGAAGTGGCTGGGCTTCCAGTGGTCTGGCGAAGTGCGCTATGCATCGCACTATTTCGATCAGTTGCATGACTGGGCGGTCGAGCTGATCAAGGCTGGCAAGGCCTATGTCGACGACCTGAGTCCTGAGCAAGCCAAGGAATACCGTGGCACCCTGACCGAGCCAGGCAAGAACAGCCCGTTCCGCGACCGTTCGGTCGAAGAGAACCTGGACTGGTTCGCCCGCATGCGCGCCGGTGAATTTCCGGACGGCGCCCGCGTGCTGCGTGCCAAGATCGACATGGCTTCGCCGAACATGAACCTGCGCGACCCGATCATGTATCGCATCCGCCATGCCCACCACCACCAGACCGGTGACAAGTGGTGCATC